>ENA-OPZZ01001250-OPZZ01001250.1-human-gut-metagenome-genome-assembly--contig:-NODE-1250-length-16359-cov-4.253696_pt1 | contig 16359 bp, 16 predicted proteins | sample MGYA00242487_ERZ504511 | MGnify/ENA primary metagenome ERZ504511 (study PRJEB26092, sample SAMD00036241) | human gut metagenome | host: Homo sapiens | study: EMG produced TPA metagenomics assembly of... | reverse complement strand
GTATAAACACAAAAAATGAAAGGTGGTGAGGACATGGACTCTGATGCCAGTTATTACGCGGAAGGCAACGATCATATACCAATAATTACATATCGGAGGTACGTTTATGATGAACAAAGATATTTTTGTAAAACTGCTCCAGGAACGCCGCTACAAATCCGTAAAAGACGTTCTGGACGTAATGAACGCAGTAGACATTGCCTCACTGCTTGGAGAATTTGATGATAAGGAACTGGCTCATTGCCTTCCGTCTGATTCCCAAAGAAAAGGCGGCAGACGTATTTGCCAACATGGAGAGTTCCCTGCAGTCTGTCCTGGTAGAAGCCTTGTCAGAAAAAGAACTGAAGGAAATCCTGAACGATCTGTACATGGATGATACCGTGGATCTGTTAGAAGAACTTCCCGCCAATCTGGTTACCCGGATCCTCGATGCCAGCGGCCCGAAGGAACGGGAAACCATCAACAAACTGTTAAATTATCCGGAAGACAGCGCCGGAAGTATCATGACAACCGAATACGTAGATCTGAAACCGTATCTGACAGTAGGACAGGCACTTGCACATATCAAGAAAACCGGTATTCACAAAGAAACCATCTATACCTGCTATGTGATCCAGCAGCGGAAACTGCTCGGTATCGTGTCAGCAAAAGACCTGATGACAACCGATGATAATGTACTGATTGAAGATATCATGGAGACGGAGATCATCTCTGTCTCTACACTGACAGACAAAGAGGATGTGGCTCACCAGCTTCGCAAATACGACCTGCTGGCACTTCCGGTTCTTGACACCGATGGTCTGCTTGTCGGTATCGTAACATTCGATGATGCCATGGATGTCATGGTCGAAGAGGCCACCGAAGATATCACCAAGATGGCGGCCGTATCTCCCAGTGAAAAAACTTACTTTGAAGTATCCGCCTGGGAACACGCAAAACGCAGAATCCCATGGCTTCTGGTGCTGATGTTTTCTTCTATTATCACCGGAACCATCATCACCCGTTATGAAGACGCTTTCGCTGCGATCCCGCTTCTTGTATCCTTCATCCCCATGCTGATGGACACCGGCGGAAACTGCGGTTCTCAGAGTTCCACACTGATCATTCGCGGAATCGCCCTGAACCAGGTAACCTTCCATGACTTTTTCCGTGTCATCTGGAAAGAATTCCGTGTTTCCCTGATCGTAGGTGTCGTTCTGGCTGTCGCCAACGGACTTCGGATCTATCTGACCTATCAACAGGCAGGTATGGCAGTCGTCATCGCCCTGTCCCTGGTCGCAACCGTTATTTCCGCAAAACTACTCGGTTGCATCCTCCCGAATGTGCGCAAAAAAAATCGGCCTGGATCCGGCACTGATGGCCTCTCCGCTGATCACTACCATAGTCGATGCAAGCTCCATTATGATTTACTTCTTTATCGCAACCAAAGTATTTCATCTGTAGAAAGCAGAAAACATTACAAAAACCATTACTTTTTCTTAAATTATTATAAATTTTCTTGTTTTTGTGTGTACATACTTATATAATAAAATTAATTATAGCATTTTTTTCGTATAACAGACAGTTGTTTGCTCCTGTTCGATACACCAGATGCAGAAAGGAATTGCAAGTATGAATATCAATGAATGTTATCAGGCTATGGGCGCGGATTACGAAGAAGTCTTCGGACGTCTCCGCAATGAAAAACTGATCGCCAAATTCGTCCTGAAATTTCCTGACGATCCCAGTTTTTCCCAGCTGAAAAACAGCCTTGCAGAAAAAAATACAAAAGAAGCGTTCCGTGCCGCCCACACTTTAAAAGGTGTCGCACAGAACCTGGGATTCACCCCTCTCTATGAAACCGCAGCCGCCATCACCGAAGTCCTCCGCACAGGCAACCTGCCAGACGGTGAGAGTATGATGAATGCGGTTACGAAAGAATATGAGAGAACGATTGCTGCGATTGTGCAGTTGGATGCGTAAATAAAAAATGCTCCTGATAATTAATCAGGAGCATTTTTATTTACGCGAGCAACGAGTCAAAGTCTGTACTTGTGCGAGACCTTGCCATCTGCTGCAATTACCGTATTCTTTTCTTTATCATCGGTCCGATGATCATTGCAATAATCATTTTTACCAGGTCTGCAGGGATGAATGGGATTACACAGACTGCGAGAGCTGCCTGGAAGGTGTAACCTGCAACTATACAGAACCATACGGTTCCGAAAAGGTAACATACGATGGTTCCGACGATCATACCAATAAGCTGGATCCATGGTTTGCGGCAGTTGTCGATGAACAGTCCGGCAATGACTGCCATTACGATAAATCCGATGATATATCCACCTGTAGGCCCTGCCAATTTCGCCGGACCACCAGTGAAACCGGAGAATACCGGGAGCCCGACAAGACCGATCAAAAGATAGATCAGATAACTGATGGTTCCTTTTTTTCCATCCGAGAAGATACAGGGACAGATAAATTGCCAGATTGGTGAATGAAATCGGAACCGGCCCGATTGGAATGGACATCGGAGCAAGAATACAGGTGACTGCTGTCATCAGAGCTGTTATGGTTATTTCATAGGTTTTACTGCGGGATATCGTACTGCTTTGTGTCTGATTCATGTTAATACTTCTCCTTCTAAAGTTTGTCAATTATGCTGATTCAATCTCATAAGTAAATCCAGCATCCGTAATCGTTTTCAGAGTATCTTCGATCCCCTGACCACCTTCTGTCAGATAACCTGAAGCAAAGATAGAATCCACTACGCTAAGCAGTTTCTTTTCTTCCCCTTTAAAATATACTTCTCTTCCGGCGGCGCAGCGGATATCTGCTTTTGGCACAAGAAGTCTTGCAAGGCAGAGAACTTTCATGCAGTATTCGGTTGTCAGCATGGAGATATCGGCATCTCCAAGCGGAGTTCCTTTGATCGGCAGAAGAAAATTGATCGGCAGTGCCTCCGGCTGAATCTCACGCAGTTCAAGGAGCATGTCAACTACATCTTTTTTACTTTCACCCATACCGATGATCCCGCCACTGCAGATTTCAAAACCAATTCCCTGAAGCATGCGGATATTCTGTACACGCTGCTCGAAAGTATGTGTACTGCAGATATTATGATAATAAGAACGACTGCTGTTCAGATTATGATTGATCCGGTCCAAACCGGCTTCCCTGAGCATTCTGGCCTGTTTTTCTGTCAGAAAACCGATGGAGCAGCAAAGATGCGTTCCTTGTTCTTTCATCTTCCGGATCCGGCGGGCAAGTTCTTCAATCTCTTTATCCGTAAATTTCATACCACTCAGACCGATACAATGTCTGGATAAATGATACTCATTTACGAAATCATTATCCTGATACAGCTTATCTTCATCTACCCATTTGTACTTATCAATATCTGCGGTAGAACGACATGACTGTGCACAGTAAGCACAATCTTGAGAACAGTTGCCGCTACGGGCATTGGTAAGAATATGAATACTTACACGATTCCCCTTATATCGATATCGTAAACTCTTCGCGCGATCGATCAGCACATCCAGTTCTTCATCCGGCGTGTTCAATATAGCGATCGCATCCTCCCTGGAAAGAACAGGTACTTCTTTTTCATAAAATTCGGAATTCATAACATATCCTTTCATTTGTCACGGGCAAAATGCCCTTTCATTTTTCGTACGGATATCACTTTAACACATAAAAGTATTAATTGTCAACTTATTTTAAGTTTAAGTTTACATTTCGCATGTGTAAATTCAAATATCGAATATTCTTCCTCCTCTGGTGTATCCCTATGTATCAGTTGGATGTGTAGGATTATGTATGTTGTAGTGTCTTGAAACCCGGACGTGGAAGGAGCAGGTTCTGGGGTGGGGCAACATGGGCAGGGGAACTTTAAGCTAGCCGCTAACTTCGGCTATATTCACGATGGCCAGCTGACCATCGTGAAAGCCTGCGTAAGCGTCGGATCTTAAAGCTTCCCCTAACCGCCCATAAAGTGTTGCCCCACCCCAGAACCTGCTCCTTCCACTGTTAAATTTTTATTCGACATAAGTAAACTGAAATGACTCAACAACCTCAATCGAAAAAAGCCGGCATCAACACCGTAAAGGAAACACTCACATCAAGACCCTCTCGTCCACCAATCCACAGAAATGGAGCGCCTGCCCGTAAGCTGCAGACAGCCTTTTGCTGGTGCCCTTAGCAAAGATGAGATCCATCGTTTACGGAATCTTAGGCTCGAGCGCTCTCGCGAGAGTCTTAGATGCAGTTAACGATTAGTTCAGATTTGCGTTACCAGCGGTTGTCTGCAGCTTACGGGCAGGCGCTCCATTTCGTCCGGCGTAAAAGAAAAATCTAAGCCTCCCTGACAGCATCCTTCATAGATTTCACATACTCCTTCACATAAGGAATACACTCCACCCCATACTGTCCGCAAAGCTTCACGATCGCCGATCCGACAATTACCCCATCCGACTGACCGGCCATCTTCTTTGCCTGCTCCGGATTCGAGATACCAAACCCAACCGCACAGGGAATATCCTTTGCCTTCTTCACCAGTTCCACCATCGCTCCGATATCCGTTGTAATCTGAGACCGCATACCCGTAACTCCCAGAGAAGAAACGCAGTACACAAACCCCTGAGCTTCTTTGGCGATCATGGAGATCCGCTCATGAGAAGTCGGTGCAATCAGAGAAATCAGATCCAGCCCGTACTCCTTGCAGACTCCGTCAAACTCCTCTTTCTCTTCAAACGGTACATCCGGTAAAATCAGTCCGTCCATGCCAACTTCTGCTGCCTTTTTCACAAAACGCTCTGTTCCATAAGAAAACACTACATTTGCATATGTCATAAACACCATCGGAATACTGGAATTCTTCCGGATCTTCTCAACCATCTCAAAAACCTTGTCCGTCGTAACTCCACCGGACAGTGCACGGATATTTGCTGCCTGAATCACCGGACCCTCTGCGGTCGGGTCAGAAAACGGGATTCCCAGTTCGATCAGATCTGCCCCTGCTTCCTCCATGGCATATACAAGCTGCTCTGTCACCTCCAGTGACGGATCCCCGCAGGTAATAAACGGAATAAATGCTTTCCCTTTTGTAAAACTCTCTGTAATTCTCTTATTCATGGATATCCTCCCCTCTGTAGCGGGCAATCGCTACACAGTCTTTATCTCCCCTTCCGGAGATGGTAATTACTACAATCTGATCCTTTCCCATCGTCGGCACCAGCTTCTTCGCATACGCAACTGCATGGGCACTCTCGATCGCCGGGATAATACCTTCCACCTTAGACAAATATTCAAAGGCATCTACTGCCTCATCATCCGTGACCGGCACATACTCCGCACGTCCGGTGGCATACAGATGGGCATGCTCCGGTCCCACACCCGGATAATCCAGTCCGGCTGAGATCGAATATACCGGTGCGATCTGACCATATTCATCCTGGCAGAAATAAGATTTCATTCCATGGAAGATACCAAGCTTTCCGGTAGCGATCGTTGCTGCAGTTTCTGCCGTATTAATACCCCGTCCAGCTGCCTCACAGCCGATCAGACGTACACCTTCATCTTCGATAAAATTATAAAAGGTTCCGATCGCATTCGATCCGCCGCCGACACACGCCAGCACAGCATCCGGAAGCCGTCCCTCTTTCTCCAGGATCTGCTCCTTGATCTCCTTGGAGATTACCGCCTGAAAATCTCTGACAATCGTCGGAAACGGATGCGGTCCCATCGCAGAACCCAGCACATAATGCGTATCTGCGACCCGGTTTGTCCACTCTCTCATGGTCTCGGAAACTGCATCTTTTAACGTGGCAGTTCCGGAAGTAACCGCATGAACTTTCGCTCCCAGAAGGCGCATCCGATACACGTTCAGCGCCTGACGCTCCGTATCCTCTTTTCCCATAAATACTTCACATTCCATACCCATCATGGCAGCTGCGGTAGCTGTCGCCACCCCATGCTGACCGGCTCCTGTCTCTGCGATCACACGGGTTTTTCCCATTTTCTTTGCCAGCAGTACCTGCCCCAGCACGTTATTAATCTTATGTGCGCCTGTATGGTTCAGATCTTCTCTCTTCAGATACACTTTTGCCCCGCCGAGATCCTCTGTCATATGAGCCGCATAGTACAGCCTGGACGGTCTTCCCGCATATTCATTCAGAAGCTCCGCCAGTTCCCGGTTGAACTCCGGATCATTTTTATAATGATTGTAGGCTTCCTCCAGTTCCAGAACCGCATTCATCAGCGTCTCCGGAATATACTGTCCGCCGTGTACTCCAAATCTACCTTTTGACATCTTTTGTTTCCTCCATTCTTACTATTTCCACTGCCTGACAGATCCGTCCGGCATTTTTCATTCCATCAATCTCCAGACTGCTGCTCAGATCCACCACCCATGGATGAAGCAGCCCGATCGCTTCCCGCAGATTTTCCACATCGAGACCTCCGGCCAGAAAATACGGTCGTTCGACTTCACCCACCAGAGACCAGTCAAACGCTTTTCCCGTTCCGCCGCTTCCCTGATCCAGTAAAATGTAATCCGCCGCACTCTGCCGGGCCCGCTCCACATCTTCCTTCGACTTTATGGAAAATGCCTGAATCAGCGGTTTTTCTGTCAGTACCTTTAATTCCTGTATATATTCCTGCGATTCCTGTCCGTGAAGCTGTGCTATCTGTATCGTTCCCTCCTCGAGAAGCTCTGCCACCAGCTCTTTCGGTGCATTGACAAATACACCTACCGGAACAATTTCCTCCCGCAGTCCCCGTACCAGTTCCCGTAATGTTGCCCGGTCGATACTCCGTCTGCTTTTTGGATATTCCACAATAAATCCACAGTAATCCGGCCTTGCCTCATTGACCGCCGCGATATCCTCCAGCCGCCGCAGACCGCATATTTTTATTCTGCTCATGCTTAATCTCTCCTGCTGCTTTTTACCCCGATATGCGTTATACAGGATTTCCCTTCCTTACCCGCATCCGCTCTCTCATTTACCGGGAAAGTGGTTTCCCGTTCAGCGTCTCAAGCACCGCCTTTTTATCCGGGCTTCGCATCAGCGTTTCTCCGATCAGCACGGCATTCACCCGGTTATCATATAACAGATTGATATCTGCACTCGTCCTGATTCCGCTTTCTGATACAAAGACCACTTCCTCCGGTGCCAGATTCCGCAGCCGGATGCTGTTATTCATATCCACCCGGAATGTCCGAAGATCCCGGTTATTGACTCCTACGATCTTCGCTCCGGCTTCCAATGCCCGCTCTACTTCCCGCTCATCATGTGTTTCTACCAGTGCATCCAGCCCCAGACTTTCTGCCAGCTGCCGGTACTCTCTCAGCTGTACATCATCGAGGATCGCACAGATCAGAAGCACCGCTGACGCACCAAAAGCTTTCGCCTGATAGATCATATACTCATCTACCGTAAAATCCTTCCGTAGTACCGGAATATTGACCGCCGCCGTGATTTCTTCCAGATACCGGTCGGATCCCTGAAAATAAAAGGGCTCTGTCAGACAGGAAATCGCCGATGCACCCGCTGCCTCATATTCCTTTGCGATCTCCACATACGGAAAATCCGGTGCGATCAGTCCTTTTGACGGAGATGCTTTCTTCACCTCACAGATATAGGACATCCCTTCTTTTTTCAATGCCTGATAAAAAGACGGTGTCGGAAGAATCGCCGGATTCTGTTCCCGGTCCCGGATCCTTTCCTTTAATTCTGCAACAGATACCTTACCTTTTTCCTGGTCAATCCGCTCTCTTGTCTTTCCTGCAATTTCTTCTAATATATTCATGCTTCATTACTCTCCCGAATGAATGCTTCCAGTTTCTTCAGTGCTGCACCGCTGTCGATCAGTTGCTCTGCCAGACGTACACCTTCTTCCAGTGTCCCTGCTTTTCCTGCCACATACAGAGCGGCTCCGGCGTTCATGCACACGGCCTGTCGTTTCGCCCCCTGTTCACTGCCATCGAGGATTGCTCTGGTGATCGCTGCATTTTCCTGTGGCGTGCCGCCTTTTAACTCGTCTTTCTCGCATTTCTTATAACCGAACTGTTCCGGAACGATCTCATAAGAGGCCAGCTTACCGTCACAGATTTCACACACATCTGTCGGTGCGCTCAGCGTGATTTCATCCAGGCTGTCCGTACCATAGACAACCATACCTTTTTTCACACCCAGTTTTGCCAGAGCCTGTGCCATCGGCTCTACCAGTTCTTTGCTGTAGACACCCATGATCTGCATGTTTGCATTTGCCGGGTTCGTCAGAGGTCCGAGAATATTAAACACTGTGCGGATACCCAGTTCTTTTCTGACCGGTGCCACAAATTTCATCGCGGTGTGATAAGTCTGTGCAAACAGGAAACAGATCCCGATCTTTTCCAGTAGTTTTTCACTCTGCTCTGGTGTCAGCGTGATCTTTACACCCAGGGCTTCCAGTACATCCGCTGCTCCTGATTTGGAAGATGCCGCACGGTTTCCATGTTTTGCTACCGGAACACCACCTGCTGCGATGACCAGTGAAGAGGTTGTGGAAATATTAAAGGAATTGGATCCGTCCCCGCCGGTACCGACGATTTCAAGAACGTCCATATCATGTTTTAACTGCAGTGCATGGGAACGCATACCTTCTGCAGATCCTGTGATTTCATCAATGGTTTCACCCTTCATAGATAAGGTTGACAGATATGCCGCCGTCTGTACCTGAGAAGTCTCTCCATCCATGATTTCATTCATAACAGCTTTTGCTTCTTCATATGTCAGATCTTCTTTTTTTGCCACTTTGCTAATTGCTTCTTTGATCATTTTTTTCTTCCTCCTCTGACTACATGCATAAAGTTCTCTATCATAATCCTGCCATCCGGTGTCATCACCGATTCCGGGTGAAACTGTACACCGTAGATCGGATATTTTGTATGTTCTACCGCCATCACTTCTCCGTCTTCCGACTCTGCAGTCACTTTCAGTTCTTCCGGCAGCTCTTCCTTTAATGCTGCCAGCGAATGATACCTCGCTGCCGGAAAGGTCTCCGGCAGCTCCTGAAACAGTTGATTCTCACCGATCTGATGAATCTCTTTTTGTTTTCCATGCATCAGTTCTTTCGCATAGGACACCGTTCCACCAAATGCTTCGCAAATTGCCTGATGTCCCAGACACACACCAAAGACCGGAACCTTTCCGGCAAAATACCGGATCGCCTCAATACAGATTCCTGCATCGGACGGTTTTCCGGGACCCGGAGAAAGGATGATGGCTTCCGGTTTCATCGCCTCGATCTCTTCCACCGTATATGCATCGTTTCGCACGACTTTGATATCCGGCTCCACGGAACCGATCAGCTGATATAAGTTATAAGAAAAACTGTCGTAGTTATCAATCAGTACTATCATTCCAATCCCTCCTGTGCCTGTGCAATTGCCTGAACCACGGCCCGTGCTTTGTTGTAGCATTCTTCATATTCTTTCTCCGGTACGCTGTCTGCCACGATACCGGCACCGGAACGAATACAGATTTCGCCCTTCTTTTTATAAACCAGGCGAATCGCGATACAGGTATCCAGATTTCCTGTAAAATCAAGATAACCGATTGCCCCACCGTAGATGCCACGTTTGCTGTGTTCCAGTTCTTCGATGATCTGGCATGCCCGAAACTTCGGTGCTCCGGAAAGTGTTCCTGCCGGCAGGATCGCATCAACGGCATCTACCGCATCTTTATCCGCTCGCAGATCTCCGACTACCGTAGAACCAAGATGCATAACGTGAGAAAAATGTTCCACACACATGTATTTTTCTACTTTCACACTGCCGATCTTACTGATCTTTCCGATATCATTTCTTCCCAGATCCACCAGCATGTTATGCTCTGCCCGTTCTTTTTCATCTTTTAAAAGTCCGGCCTCCAGTTCCCTGTCTTCTTCCCTTGTCTTTCCTCTCGGTCTGGTTCCGGCCAACGGGAAGGTACTCAGATTTCCGGCTTCCAGTTTTACCAGAGTCTCCGGGGATGCTCCCGCGATCTCAATATCGTCGCTGGAAAAATAGAACATATACGGAGACGGGTTTGTCGCCCTCAGCACCCGGTAGGTATCGAAAAGATTTCCTGTCGCTTTTGCCCGCATCGGATTCGATAATACCACCTGGAAAATATCTCCCTCACGGATGTACTGTTTGGCTTTCTCCACCATCTTGCAGTATTCCGGTTCCGGGAACTGTGGCAGGATCTCGGACTCCAGCTTCAGTTTTTCGAATTCCATATGCGGTCCGGTTTTCAGAAGCTGTGCCATCTCTTCCAGTTTTCCTTCTGCCTTCTGATAAGACGCTTCCAGATCATCGGTCATCACTCCGGCGATCAGCAACACTTTCTGACGGTAATGATCAAAGGCAATCACCTGATCGAACAACATCAGATCCATATCTCTGAAATCCTGCTGCTCTTTATCTTCGAGTTTTAATTTCTGTTCGCTGTATTTGATATAGTCATAGGAAAAGTACCCTACCAGCCCGCCGGTAAATGGTGGAAGTTCTTCCATCACCGGTGTTTTATATTCCTGAATGATCTCCCGCAGAGTATCGCCCGGATGTTCCACTTTCTTTGTCACAACCATATCCTCCCCGGTTTTGCGGATATTCAGGACTCCATCCGTACAGGTGATCTCCATCGCCGGCTCATAACCGATAAAAGAAAATCTTCCCCACACCTCCGTCTGACTGGCACTCTCGAGCAGATAACAATGCTTACTTGCTTTCCGCAAAACCCGCATCACTTCTACGGGTGTATATCGATCCGCATATAACTCCTTACATACGGGAATCCTGCGATACTCTCCACTGGCTGCGATTTCTTTTACCTTTTCTAATGTTGGATACATTCGGGCACCTCCTGTAAATCTTTTCTGTTACTGTCTTTCCCTTTGTTTTTCTGTCCTGCCGCGAAAGTCTCAGGCAAGCATGAACCTTGACTTGTTGCCCGCGAATCAAAATTGATTCACCGGATCAATTATTGATACACAACGCGAAAAAACGCCCGCCCTCGACAGAAACTTGTTCTTCTGTCAAGGACGAGCGTATGATAAACTACCCGCGGTACCACCTTGTTTCACAGTTTGCACTGTGCGCTTTGCGGAATACCTGCATATTCCCGGCAACTGACGTATGCCCCACGTCGCAGAATACTGAGCCGATTCGAAATAATGACTGTTCACTGCGCCCTCAGCGGTCCATTTGGCAGCCTGCATCTCCACCCGGCTCTCACCCTCCCGGACTCTCTGTGCGCGCATAACTGCTTTGATCTCCGCTTCAACGGTTTACTACACTAAACTTTTCTATAAATTACCACATACATATATATTTGTCAAACACTTTTTTTCAAATTTTATTGTTTACTTTTTTCTTAATTCCATATCATCCAGCTGTCTACTTTGATATAATACCAGTAGAAACATCATCATAACCATGATTTTCACTGTTCCAGGCAGGATGTAAAAAACTCCGGAACTCATTCAAGCGGATATTCGCAATCCGCTTCGCTACTTGCTCATAACTGAACAGCTGCAAATTTTCTATACAGGAGGTACATATTATGCGTTATGAAATTCAAGGCGACACCTTACCCGTTGTTATCTGTTATCTGGACGGCGGTGAAAAAATGATCACAGAAAAAGGAGCCATGAGCTGGATGTCTCCAAACATGCACATGGCAACTTCTACTAACGGCGGCATCGGAAAGGCTTTCGGACGAATGTTTTCCGGTGAATCCATGTTTCAGAATATCTATACTGCCCAGGGCGGTCCCGGCATGATTGCTTTTGCCTCCTGCTTCCCGGGAAGTATTCTTCCTTATCAGATTTCCCCCGGGCGGGAACTGATTGTACAAAAGTCCGGTTTTCTCGCTTCCGAAGCCGGGGTAAACCTTTCTGTTTTCTTCCAGAAACGCTTCGGTTCCGGACTCTTCGGCGGTGAGGGATTTATCATGCAGCGCCTTGCCGGAGAAGGGATGGTATTCCTGGAATTTGACGGCCATGTTGTCGAATACGACCTGCAGCCCGGTCAGCAGATCATCGTGGATACCGGTTATCTGGCTGCTATGGAAGCCACCTGTTCCATGGATATCCAGACCGTTCCCGGTGTGAAAAATATGCTTTTTGGCGGGGAAGGCATCTTCAACACCGTCATCACCGGCCCGGGACATATATGGCTCCAGACCATGCCGATCTCGAATGTAGCAGGAGCGATCTCACCGTTTATTCCGTCAAAGTCTTAATTCGCAGAATCTATTTTCCAGACTGTACAGGGAACCTTACTCATCCCTGCCTAGAGCGTGTTTGAAAAAGGCTTTTCGTGAGCTGCGAGTCCCAGTTTGTGGGAGATTTTATCCGAATGAGGGCGGCGTAGCGGGCTACGGCAACCGAATAAGGGTAAAATATACCGCAAAGTGGGGCTTGCAGATTGCGGAAATGATTTTTCAGACACGCTCTAGTACAAATACAGACTTTGATTCGTTTCCCTTGAATAAATCAACAGCCGGTATATGTTTCCCTAACAATTCGAAGCATACACCGGCTGCTGTTTTTCATAAACTGCATTCCTTATTTTGGCTCGTTATATTTTCTTCTCGCAAACTACCAGAAATCCCTTAATTGCTAAAACAAATCTCTGTTTTCTATCCGCAGGATATCTTTGCATGTAAGCAATTATTCAAATTTTACTCTATTTCCGGCTTTCAAAAATACCGTCCTGCTCTCCTGCATTTTCACACGCACCCGGACTTCCTGGTCTGTTTTGCTCGTCAGCCAACAGTTCACACACTCTCCTTCCCACGCGATATCCACCGTAATCGCACCCCGGGCGACCAGACCCTGTACAGAGCCGCGTTTCCACTTCGGCGATACCGCCGGAAGGATCACGAGTTCTCCTCCGTGGCTTTGCAGCAGCATCTCTGCGATTCCCGCGGTAAATCCAAGATTTCCGTCAATCTGAAACGGTGGATGTGCACAAAACAGGTTCGGGTATACACCACCACCCTGCACGGACATTTCCGCGAAAGGATCACGAACCTGCAGCATCTGCGCCACCTGTTTTGCCGCATGCGCACCGTCTTCCATCCTTGCCCACATCAGAATTTTCCACGCCAGACTCCAACCGGTTCCCTCGTCACCACGGACAAGCAGACGTTTTTTTTCACCCCCTTCCAGAAGTTCCGGTGTCTCTTTCGTAATTCCCCGTCCCGGATGGAATTCATACAGATGAGATAGATGTCTGTGTTCTACTTCCGCCTCCGTGAATTCCTCGTTCCACTCCAGAATCCTTCCGTCACTTCCCAGCTGTGTCGGTACGATCGCCGACAGCTGTTCACGGATCGTTTTTAAAAGAGCCCTCTCTTTCTTTAATACTTCACATGCTTCCAGATAATCCCGAAACAAATTTCGAATAATTGCCAGAGTATTTTCTGTATACAGTGCCACCGGCACTGCTTCTCCCTGATCCAGGAAACAATTTTCCGGCGATGTCGCCGGAACCACTGCCAGTCCTTTATCCGTCTTTTGTAACATGTTGCTGCAAAATCTGGCATGTTCCTCCAACACCGGAAAAATCTCCTGTAAATACTCTCTGTCCAGCGTAAACAGATACTCCTCATAGAGATTCCGGCACATCCATGCCCCGCCAAACGGCCAGAATGCCCAGTTTGCCAGTCCAGCAGCCGGTGATGTCTTTCTCCACAGATCCACGTTATGAAAGCACGCCGCACCCTCACAGTGAAAATACTTCTGCGCTGTCTCCCTCGCATTTTCCAACAGTTCCCGGTTCATCCGCACCAGCGGCTCTGCCAGTTCATGAAGATTACACGGACCGGTCATCCAGTAGTTCATCTCGGTATTGATGTTTACCGTATAATCGCTCTTCCAAGCCGGGATTCGGTCGCAGTTCCAGACTCCCTGCAGATTTGCCGCCTGTGTCCCCGGTCGGGAACAGGAAATCAGCAGATACCGACCATAATCAAACAACAGCTGCTCCAGTCCCGGATCCTCGCCGTCTTTTTTATTACTGTTCCAGCCGTTTCGAAAGATCCATTCCGTCTCTGCTGTCATCTCCAAGCGTCAGTTTCACTCTCTGAAAATACTGCTGATACTCCCGGATATGATCTTTCCACAACTCTTCCACCGGCATCCCGGCTCTCTCCTGATCCTGAAGTAACAGCTTTGCCGGATCCTTCCCGTCTGTGTACGGATGTCTGGAAACTCCTGCAAACCCGGAACGGATTAGAATCCGCATGGTAATCTCATGCACATTGACGCAGCGAACTCCCATCTCTGTCGGAACAATCTCCCCGCTTTCCGTCTCAAACATGCACCAGCCTCGTTACGGCATTCCCTTTTTCCTGCGGATTTTCCGTAAAAAATAAACTCGCTGCCGTCCCCTTCTTTCGCTCCCACAGGAATCTTACTTTTTCCCGGCATCTGCCCCTGCATTTTCCATATTTTTCCGTCCCAGCTGTTTCCCGTAAGAAACCCGTCGTCTGCCGTGACCACTATGGTAAATGCTTCCTCTGCCCGGATCTGATACACCAGAACCTGTGACGGTGCACTGCAAAAACAACGATGTTCATAAGATTGCCCGTGATTTCGATATGTCACCCGGGCAGTTGCTGTCTCGAGATCCAGTTCTCTGTGATAGTCCGCAATTTCCCGTTCTCCCTCAAACCGGATCCGTACCGTGCCGAAAGGCTCATACATCTCTACATCTTCCGCCGTCTCCTGTGCCTGATTCAACACCTGTGTAGCCTGAAGGTAACTCCCTTCTTTTGCATACACTTCTGCTTTTTTAATATCCTCATATCCCATACCGGTGCGCGGATCCCCCGGATAGCCCGACCAGAGGGTATCTTCATTCAGGCAAAGTGTCTCTGCCTCCCCGTCCCCGAACATCAGCGCTCCTATCCGCCCGTTTCCCAGCGGAAATGCCTCCTGCCAGACAGTTGCCGGTGCTTCAAATATCATTTTCATACTCTATTCCCGTTTTCCAACTTCTTATTTTTCCTGTTACCTGCTACTTTCTTCATATCCCGTTTTTATCTGATTTCACATTGTCTCAGCGGATACTTTTCATTATCGTTCGTAATTGTTCAATCTCTTCACAGTTGCAAGCCAATACGCCTTATGAAATACTGCCTACTGAATAATTATTACTGTTCTATCTTCCATACAATCGCAATCGGCGTCTCTCCCTCACGATACTCTTGGGGAATCACCACCTGTATTCCTTCCTCCGTCATCTTCCATTCAGCCTCTTTCTTCGTATCTACCATGGAAATCCCGCGGATTTTCCCCTGATAGGGAATCAAAAGTTTCTCTTCTACTGCTTCCCTTTCCTCCGGATACAGCCGGATCGCATAGACGGTATCGCCTTTTTGCGTAAATGCCAGATTTCCGCTCTGATACGGCGCACAGATTCTCGTTCCATAGATGGCTTCCCCATATGTCTGCATCCATGCACCCAGTCCCCGCAGGCTCTCCCACGCTTCCACCGGGATCCTGCCATCCGGCTGCGGACTTACATTTAACGCCATATTTCCGCCCTTCGCCACAATATTGACCAGAAGATTTACCAGTTCTCTCAGTGATTTATAATGATCTCCGTACGCATAATTAAAATCAGCTCCCAGCGTCAGGCAGCTCTCCCAGGGCACACGCAGCGGTTTGTCCGGCACACACATCTCCGGTGTGACATAATTCTCATAAGCACCGCCCACCGTCCGGTCTACTGCCAGTACCCATGGCTGCGTTTTTCGCACTTCCTCTACAATCTCGCCCAACCGGATATCCTGTCCGTTTGCAGCCGCTACCCAGCCGGCATCAAACCAGAGGATATCCAGCCTTCCATACTGCTTTCCAAGTTCCAGAATCTGATCCCTGGTAAATGCCCGGAACCGCTCCCACGCTTCAGGATTTTCTTTCGGGTCATAGGTAGGAGTTTCTGGTAGTTTCTGTGTAAGCGCCTTCTCTGTTTCCCAGTAATCCGGACAGTGCCAGTCCGCCTTGGAAAAATACGCTCCGATTCCCAGTCCTTCTTTTCGAAACGCATCAAACATGGCACGGACAATATCCGCATATTTATGCGTATGAAACGGACATTCCTCCGCCGTGGTCTTGTATTCTGTATATGCCGTATCCCACAGACAGAAGCCGTCGTGATGCTTGGTCGTCAGAATCAGATACCGGAACCCACATTCTTTCGCCATCTTCGCCCATTCTTCCGGGCTGAAAAGCCACCGGATCAAACGCACGGTTTAATGCCCGATACTGCCTCTTAAAAAGCTCCCCGTCATCCGTCCAGTCTACCGTCTTTCTGGACCACTCCGCATCCTCATCACT
>ENA-OPZZ01001248-OPZZ01001248.1-human-gut-metagenome-genome-assembly--contig:-NODE-1248-length-16364-cov-2.186118_pt1 | contig 16364 bp, 15 predicted proteins | sample MGYA00242487_ERZ504511 | MGnify/ENA primary metagenome ERZ504511 (study PRJEB26092, sample SAMD00036241) | human gut metagenome | host: Homo sapiens | study: EMG produced TPA metagenomics assembly of... | reverse complement strand
TCTGCGATACCGCATCACGACCGTACATGTCCGCTACGTGCTCGATAACCTGGTCGCGTTTCTCCATACAGAAGTCAACGTCGAAGTCAGGCATGGAGACACGTTCCGGGTTAAGGAAACGTTCGAACAGCAGGTCAAATTCCAGCGGATCGAGGTCGGTGATTTTCAGCGCGTAGGCCACCAGTGAACCCGCACCGGAGCCACGGCCTGGCCCTACCGGTACGCCGTTATCTTTCGACCACTGGATAAATTCCATAACGATGAGGAAGTAGCCCGGGAAGCCCATCTGGTTGATAACCTGAAGTTCAGTCTCCAGACGTTCGTCATATTCCGGGCGGCGTTTAAGACGTTCTTCCTCATCAGGGAATAAAAAGGCCAGACGCTCTTCCAGGCCTTCTTTTGCACGCTTGACCAGATAATCTTCGGTGCTCATGTCCCCGGTCGGGAACTGCGGCAGGAAGTATTCACCAAGACGCACAGTCACGTTACAGCGTTTGGCGATCTCAACGGTGTTGGCAAGAGCTTCTGGGATGTCGGCAAACAGCTCGCACATCTCCTCTTCGCTACGCATATATTGCTGCGGCGAATAGTTACGCGGGCGTTTAGGATCGTCGAGGGTAAAGCCGTCGTGGATCGCGACGCGGATTTCGTGTGCGTCAAAGTCGCTGCTGTCGATAAAGCGCACGTCGTTGGTCGCCACGACGGGCAAACCGCGCGCTTCCGCCAGTTCCACCGCCGCGTGCAGATAGCTTTCTTCATCCGGCCTGCCGGTGCGGATCAGCTCGAGAAAATAGCGATCCGGGAAGTGTTCTTCATAAAACGCGACACACTCATCTACCAGCGCGCTGTTACCACGCAAAAGACTGCGTCCGACGTCGCCCATGCGCCCGCCGGAAAGAAGGATCAACCCTTCATTTAATTCGATAAGCCAGTCGCGATCGATGATCGGCCCAGCGGCACCGTACCCACGCTGATACGCTTTTGAGATCAGCAACGTCAGATTCTGATAGCCGGTATTGTTCGCCGCCAGTACCGTCAGGTGGGTTAACTCATCACCCAGCAGGTCGCACTGGACGTTAAAATCTGCCCCGACGATAGGCTTAATCCCTGCGCCATGTCCCGCTCCGTAGAACTTCACCAGACCGCAAAGGTTGGTGAAATCGGTGATCGCCAGTGCTGGCATACCCAACGCCGCCGCCTTTTTTACCAGCGGTGCGGTTTTGGCCAGGCCATCGATCATCGAGTAGTCGCTGTGCACCCGCAGGTGTACGAAACGTGGTTCAGACATCTTCAGATTCCGGTTTACTTAATCTCGACAAGAATCAGGACGCAAGTCCCAGTGCTCGTTTGACAGGCCCAAAGCTGCGACGATGATGTTCAGTCGCGCCATATTCAGCCAGTTTTTCCAGATGAAAAGCGGTTGGATACCCTTTGTGTTGGGCAAAACCATATTGCGGGAAAACAATATCCAGCGCCGCCATTTCGGCGTCACGCGTCACTTTCGCCAGGATAGACGCGGCACTGATTTCCGGTACGCGGCTATCGCCTTTCACCACAGCCATCGCAGGCATCGGTAATTTCGGGCAGCGGTTACCATCAATCAACACATATTCCGGCGCAATATGCAGCCCAGCGACGGCACGCTGCATCGCCGGCAGGGAGATCATTTCACCCTGCATACAATCGGCCAGGCCGTGAATGCGGATAACGTCCATAGCCGCAACGGTTTTTCCGCTCCAGGAATTTTCCTGGCTCAAGCAACACACAAACACAAAAAAACAATGGGGATTGTTATGACACAACAAGGGGATGCTGTAGCAATCGCGGACTTCGGCGCTTTCGCCAGATCGGTAATTGATCTCACAATCATCGCATCCAGCGTGTTCGTGACAATATCTTTCACAAAGACGCCATCAACGCCACCTCCAGCGCGATTGTGAAATATGTTTCCCAGCGTGCCGGGATCGGCATCAACGCCGGACGTATTCGTGCGCTGGGCAGCCCGATTCGCGGTGGCGAAGCCGCCACACCGCACACCCCTCCGCCACTCGTTCGCGCGGCCTTGCTCCGCACGGTTACGACATTCGAACGGGCTGGTCGCGCGTTGTGACGCCGCAGTGAGTGCGCCGCAGCAATGGCGCGTTTGCCGTAGATCCACACCGCGCGAGAAAGTTGTTCATCAGTGAAAAAATCGTGCAGGTGATTGAAAACTTCCAGGGCTGATGGCGCGCCAGAGGGTACGATGGGAAGCCTGCAATTACGCCAGCAAGTGTGGCTGCACCATATCGTGCTCGACAAAGGCGAAAGTGCGAATTTCCAGTTGCATGGGCCACGCGCGTATTTGCAATCGATTCACGGGAAATTTCATGCGCTTACGCATCATGAAGAGAAAGCGGCGCTGACCTGCGGTGATGGGGCGTTTATTCGTGACGAGGCTAACATTACGCTGGTTGCCGATTCCCCACTGCGCGCTTTGCTGATAGATTTGCCTGTCTAGTTGTTTTTACAGGGAGATGATGATGAGTAAAAAATCGGCCAAAAGCGCCAGCCAGTGAAGCCCGTGGTGGCGAAAGAACCTGCTCGCACCGCCAAAAATTTTGGCTATGAAGAGATGTTGAGCGAGCTGGAAGCCATCGTCGCGGATGCTGAAACGCGTTTAGCCGAGGATGAAGCTACCGCGTAAAGACAGGTTGCCGGATGCGGCGTAAACGCCTTATCCGGCCTACAAAATCCAACAACATTAACGAATTAAACAACCCGTAGGCCGGATAAGATGCGCCAGCATCGCATCCGGCATCAGGTACAAAACACAACAACATCAACAAGTTGAGCACCCCGTAGGCCGGATAAGATGCGCCAGCATCGCATCCGGCACGATACCCAAAACCTGGCGTTTATCTGGCCTTGCTCGCCATAATCTCGATAATCTGCCGATCCGTTTGCTGCATCGAATGGCTTGCTAACGCACACAGGTTGGCAATCGACTGCTCAACATCATGCGCCACGATCCCTTCATTGCCGGTCACGGCGGTATCATCCAGCGCCATTAACACCGCTTTCCACGCAGCCGAAGCACTGGTCGAAACCTTCATCGCGCAGCTGTTCGACGCACCATCGCAAATCATGCCGCTGACATCGCCGATCATACTGCTGATCGCCATCGAGATGGTTTCATAACGCCCATCCACCAGCCATGCCATCCCGGCGGCGGCCCCCATTGCTGCGGTCGTTGCGGCACACAGCGCAGACAAACGCGGTAACTGGTTATGGATGTAAATTGCGCTCAAATGAGAAAGCATCAGCGCACGCGCCAGCCGTTCATCATCCGCTCCGAAGTGTTCTGCTACCACCACCACAGGCATTGTTGCGGTGATCCCCTGGTTACCCGAGCCGGAGTTACTCATAGCCGGAAGCGTAGCGCCGCCCATACGCGCATCGGATGCCGCGCTGGTACGAATCACAATGGATGAAGAGAGATCTTTCGCCAGCAAACCGCGCTCGCACTGTTTTTCCAGCGTCGCGCCAATATGCAGCCCCCACTTACCGCTCAAACCTTCCTGCGATAACGCACAATTTAGCTTCGCGGAATCGAGAATAAAGCGGATCGCCGCAAACGGGACTTCATTGACGAACTTCAGGATCTCAGCCAGCGTCGTTCTGGAAAGCACCGTCAGCGGAGACTCTTGCTCGCCCTCTGCCACACACGCCTGCTGGGTAAACACCACACCATTGTGCGTCTCAATATGCACAATGTTGGTATGCCCGCCGACGATGGTGACACACGCCCACTTCTCACCGTTCCAGACTTTGGCGCGTGAGAAGAGGATTTCATTGCAAGGTTCCTGGATCTTAACGGAGACTTTCCCCGCCGCCAGCAGTGCTTTGGCATCGGCAATTGCCTGCGCAGTTGCGTCTTTCAGCACTTCCAGCCCGGCGTTGGCATTTCCACCTAACGCCCCCAGCGCCGCCGCAATCGGCAGCCCCACCATTCCCGTGCCGGGAACGGTGACGCCCAGACCGTTCTTCATCAGATTTGGCGAAACCCAGGCTTCTACACGTTCAACCGGACCTTCCAGTTCTGCCGCAGCAACCGCCGCCGCCAGCGCCAGTGAAATCGGTTCAGTACATCCCAGCGCCGGTTTTACTTCCTCCTGAACGGCGAGGATGTAACGCTGCCATAACGGATTTAAAGTCGAATCAAACATATTAAAAACCTTAAAATTTCAGGTAAATCAAGAAAATGCCAGGAACGGAGAAACACAAAGCAACAAACCAGTGACGATAATCAGGTACAGAGACATCCCTTTGTATTTGTGCAATGCCAGGTACTTTGTAAACCAGCCACGCCGGGATCAGGCACCCTACCATGCCGAAAATCGGGCTACAGATAGAGGTGAAGCTCAACACCGGTGCGTTCAGTACGATGGCGCTCCAGGCCAGCAAAAATGGCGAAAAATCATGATGCCGCGCTGAACAAGATTTTCGTTAATCTTCTCGGCAGGCAATCTTGCGACGCAGGATGTTCATTACGATCCCTTGCGTTGCTTCGCGAAAGCCTAAATAGACGCCAAAGAATGCAGTCATGACAGCAAAGATATTGAGAATGACGCTGACCACTTTCACCCACGCTGCGCCGTCACCGCTAATAAACTGTGCGGCAATCGCCAGCGCGGAAATATTCTGCTCATAGGCTTTTACCGCTTCGTCATGTCCCATCGCCAGCGTGAACGACACGGCGTAGAAAAAGACGGTGACAAACAAAATGCCAAACGCGATATTCATTGCCCGCAATGCTTTATGCCGCGCCACTTCAATTGATTTTTCCCGCGAGCGATAAGAGATCACCATCGGGCTTAACGTCTGGATAAACAGAATCGACGTCAGGGTAAACGGCAGCGTAATAATGGCGTTTTTCACCAGCAGCCCCAGCGGCGGTAGCGAACCGACGTTATACAGATGCCACATTCCCACCATCGACACGCCCAGCGCCGCGACCACCAGCAGCTTGGTCAGCACCATGCCGGTCGAAATTTTGAATAACAATTTCTCGCCGCGTGAAGAGATCGCCACCAGAATGCAAATCAGTACCAGACCATAAAAGGGACTGTCTGACAGCAACCCTTCCGTCACGCCGAAGGTATGCAGATAGGAAGCACTATCGTTGGTGATGGCGGTGGAATAGACGAACATCCAAATCACCAGCATTACGAAATAGAGCGCACCTAACAGGATGCCCCAGTTTTTACCTAAATAACCGCTAATGACACTCGGGTAATCTTTACATTCTGGTGATTCTGCCAGCGTATTAATAAACAACCGCTGAAACAGATACATTGCCGGGTAACCAATCACCGATGAGAGCAAAAATACCCACAATCCCATCAAACCGACCTGCACCGGGAGAAAAACAATCCCCGCGCCAATCGCCATCCCGATACTCATAATCACCCAGCCGGTGTCAGTACTGTCGAATTTGATCGCTTCTCGCCACTCGCTCTCACTCATTCCAGCACGACCCGCCGGGGTCGAAGCGTCTGCAATGACGCCTTTATTCGATGCAATTTCCATAATTTCTCGCTCAATATTTTGTAGGGCTATTATTTTTTTTCCGAGCCGCATCAAGGCGATATGCGGTCTACGTTTTTGCAGGCGAGTTATTAGAATAAAGAAATGATACGCGCGAGGTCAGAGAAAATCTTCACAATCAAGACTTTGAAATAACGGAGATGGATAAGAATTTTCTACTAAATTAATCGCAAGAGAATATTCATTCTCTATTTGCGGCAGATCACAAAAAAAATGGTGCACATTTGTGCACCCAAGGATGAAAGCTGACAGCAATGTCAGCCGCAGACCACTTTAATGGCCAGTCCTCCGCGTGATGTTTCGCGGTATTTATCGTTCATATCTTTGCCGGTTTCATACATCAGCATACGATCAAATTCCTTCTCAAAGAGCGTATGTGAGACTTTCCCCTCGGCAGCTACCTGATTGACGTAAGGATGACAGGTAGAATCCAGGATATAATGACATCCGAACCCCAGCAGATAAGCCATCAGTGCAGGATTTTTTTCCTCCCGGACCTTCGCCATGCCCTTTTCAAAGAATTCTCTTGCTTTCCTTCCATGCATCTGCACTCCGTACTGTGTCACCGGATTTTTGGATATAAAATAATAAAACAGGATATCCGGACCATGCTGTCCGATCCGGTACAGATTTCCGTTGCTTCGGATCAGATGCTGTAATTTTGCGGAAAGTTTCCGGTAAACCCTTTTTCCAAAAAGATCATGTGCGTATGTTGTGGGCATTTTCGTCACTCCTCTTCTGTTTTCTGATCTGTCCGACAGGTCCCGTAAACCGGCATCTGTCCGTGTTATTTGTTATACGTCCAGCTTCAGCTGGATCTCTTCCTCTGCTTCCGCCTTGAAATCCTCCAGCTGGACCGGATCCATTTCCGGAAGATCTTCCAGCCCCTGGACACCAAAGCAGCGCAGAAATTCTTCGGTGGTTCCCAGGAGGATCGGGCGACCCGGAGCATCCAGACGTCCAAGTTCTCTCACCAGATCATAATCCATCAGTTTATTGATGGCATGATCACATTTTACCCCTCGGATCTTTTCGATCTCTGCTTTTGTAACGGGCTGTTTGTAGGCAATGATCGAAAGGGTTTCAAGCATAACGTCTGTCAGCGTGGGTTTCTTTGGCTGCGCTGCGATCCGGATAAGAGAATCATAGTATTCTTTTTTTGTACAAAGCTGAAAGGAGTTTTCGAGCTCTATGATCTGGATCCCCCGCTCTTCTTCCTGATAACGGATCATCATATTTCGGATGATATTTTCCGTTGTTGTCGGATCCTGACGGATCGCTCTGGCAATACGGGGTAATTCCACTGCTTCTCCCATTGCAAACAGGATGGCTTCGATTTCTCCTTCAATTCGTTTGATTTCCACTTATTGTCCTCATTCCTACTATATTATTCATCTGCAAACTCTGTCAGATTCTTCCATGTGTCCGGATCCGTGATAACTTCCACATGAATATCATCAAAAAGATCTTCCTGTTCTGCATGAACATGTCCCATTTTCATCAGTTCCAGAATTGCCAGAAATGTCACGATCAGCTGTATTTTGGAATGCTGATTTTCCATCAGCCTGCGAAAGCTGAATTTCCGGTGAGCTTTTGCATATTCCTTCATTTCCAGCAATTTATCAGAAAGTGATATTTCCTCTTTTTCAATCCTTCCGAATTTACTTCGGATCGGATCGATCTTATCTTCCTGTCTGCGGATCAATGCCTGATAGATCGCACTCATCCGCTCCAGTGTCAGACCCGGAGAAGTTCCTGGGGATCAGACGGCGGAGTATACTGCAGCACTTCTTCCGGAAGATCCTGTTTTCGGTAATAAACCCCTGCCGCATCTCCAAGCCTGTCCCGTAATTCATAGGACATATATTTGTACATCTTATATTCCAGCAGCTTCTGCACAAGCTCTGCTCTGGGGTCCTCCTCTTCTCCTTCCTCATTCACTTCTTTCGGAAGAAGCATTTTACATTTGATATCCAGAAGAGTAGCTGCCATGACAAGAAATTCACTCATGATCCCCAGATCTTCTTTTTCCATGGAATGCAGATATTCCATATACTGATCTGTGATCTCCACAATGGGAATATCATAGATATCGATCTTGTTTTTGTCGATCAGGGTGAAGCAGAAGAATCCAGAGGGCCTTCAAATACATTCAGCTTAACAGATAATGCCATAGGGTTTCCTCATTTCAATTTTTTCGGAAGGTTTTATATCGATCACCAGCAGTTCCCTTGGATTATGGATCCGAAGGGGGATGGTATGTTCTCCAAGTCCAGCACTGACGATCATATGCTGATCCCCTTTGTGAAAGTCTCCGCAGCAAAACGGCGGAAGAAGCAGATATTGAGGAGATGAAAGACCGTAATGTTCACTGAGGCGGACAACGCCTCCGTGATAATGTCCGGACAGGATCAGATCAGCACCCCATTCAAAATAGGTTTTTCCGTATTTCGGATTATGTGCCAGCAGGATCTGCATCCCTTTATCTTCAGGTTTTCCGATCATTTCTTCCATCACTTCTTTTTTCAGCTTCGGTGATCTTGGTTTGTGATAATATTCGATGGGAAGCTCCAATCCCCAGAAACAGAAGTGTTCTCCCTGCAGGACCATATCTTCACGTCCGTTCCTTAAAATATGCACACCGGCTTTTTTCAGTGCTCTTTCGTATTTTGCATAATATGGCCGGTATTCTTCGGAAAGGAACATTTTATATTCATGATTGCCAAGTGCATAATACACGGGAAAATCTCCGGCAAGCTCTGTCAGCAGCTTACATGCAGTTACCAGAGTATCCGTTTCTGTGCGTACAGCCATGTCGCCGGCAGAAAGGATCACGTCCGGGGCAAGCTTTCGGATCGTCTCTGTCAGCCGGATATTGTCTTTTCCGTAGGATATCCCGTGAAGATCTGCAAGAAGGATCATCCTCACGCCCTGTGGAGCATGGATCTTGTCCGTATGGATCTCATATTGTTTGATTCTGAATTTTTTCATATTATTTTCCAAATCCGCAATTCGGGAAAGTACAAACCGGACAGTTCAGACAAAGTCCGCCTTCTCCCAGCCTGGCGATCTCCTCTGCCTTGATCTCATCATCCGCCATTACTCTGGGCAGGATCAGATCAAATACCGTTCTTTTTGCGTACATGACGCAGCCCGGAAGTCCAAGTACCGGTATGGATCTTCCGTTCCGCTCAAGATATGCCACAAGCAGCATAGCTCCTGGAAGTACAGGTGCTCCATAGGTTATGATCTTTGCTCCGGTATCCCGGATCCCACCTGGAGTACGATCATCGGGATCCACACTCATTCCGCCGGTACAGATGATCAGATCTGCTCCTGCATCTGCAAAAGAAAGAATAGCCTTTGTGATCTCTTCCTTATCATCTCCCGGCATTACCTGGCCTGTCACTTCTGTCGGAAACCCGGAAAGCTTTTCCCGGAGTACCGGTGTGAAGGTATCCCGGATCAGTCCTTTTTTGATCTCACTTCCGGTTGTGACGATCCCTACTTTTTTATGCTGGTAAGGGAGAATGTCAAAGATCGGAAAACTTCCTGCTGCCTTTTCTGCTGCATCCATTTTCTCTTTCTCGATCACAAGCGGAATGATCCTGGTTCCTGCGACCTTATCACCTTTCTTTACCGGAAAATCGCCATGTCTGGAAGCGATCATCATTTCTCCCAGAGAATTCACAGCCACAAGTGCATCTCGACGTATTTTCAGAATACCATCGATCTTTGATACCACCTCGATCTTACCTTCTTTGATCTCAGTTCCATGTACTTTGGAAGAGTTTCCGGCACAGATTTTGTAAAGGATCTCTGCAGCTTCATTTTCGTGAAGAATCCCCGGTTTTTTCTCCCACACAAAAAGGTGTTCTTTTCCTACAGAGAGCAGCAGTGGTATATCCTCTTCTTTCACTACATGCCCCTTTTTGAAAAGAACGCCTTTTTCTCATCTTTTATGATCTGCGTGATATCATGGCACAGAATATGTCCCACTGCATCTTCTGTTCTGATCTCTTTCATCCAAAATCCCTTCCCTGTTCTGCTATTTCTTCAATCCGTTGTATTATACATCCAGTCTGCCCTTTTTGTCAAAATATGTTGCAGGCATCACAAAAGAAATGCCTGACAGGTTCTTTCCAGCCAGTCATGGTATCCGGCCTTTTTTATTGTTTCCCCGTACAGGATATCCAGACTACCGATCTTTTTCCCATCCTGATAGTATTCCTGTGCCCCTGCTTTCTGCCCTTTTTTCACCGGCGCACTTTGTTCTTTGGGGAGGATCAACTTTTTCTTAACATTGTCAGGTTTCGTTCCATCTGTGCTGATATATCGGAATTTTCCCTCTATATACAAGCGGAACCTGCTCTTTGACTCCTTTGCGGAGCTTCAGAGGTTTCAGTGGCTCCAGAGCATCATCCAGATACAATGTGCATTTTAGAAAAACGCCGATTAGAATTTAAAAGAGCTGCTGCATCCCGGAATCTTGTTTTCGGGTCCGGTGCGGCCATCACGGAGGCGATCAGTGTGATCCCGTTTCGTTTTGCCACAGCACTGAGACAGTATTTTGCAATACTGGTGCTGCCTGTTTTAAGTCCCATACACCCCTCATAGCTGCGCAGTAGTTTATTGGTGTTGGTCAGTGTGAATTTTGAGGAACCTTTTCTGGTAACGTGTGTGATATCCTCCATCCAGACAGATGAATATGTAAGAACTTCCGGATATCTGCTGATGAGCTCCCTGCTCATAAGTGCAATGTCATAGGGCGTTGTATAATGCTCCTGTGATTCCGTCAGCCCGCAGCAATCCACAAAATGAGTATTTTTCATTCCAAGATCATTCGCCCTCTCGTTCATCCTATCCACAAAGGCCTGTTCTGTTCCCGCAACATGCTCTGCCATGGCTACACTGGCGTCATTTCCAGAAGCAATCACAATACATTTGATCATGGTTTCCGCATTCTGTGTCTCTCCCTCTTCCAGAAATACCTGCGACCCTCCCATGGATCTGGCATAGGCACTGGTGGTAATGGTATCCTCCAAATGCAGTGTTCCCTCACGGATAGCATCAAAGATCAGGATCAGCGTCATGATCTTTGTAATACTGGCCGGGCTTCTTCGGGTGTCAGGATCCCTGGAATAGATCACTGTACCGGTTTCTTTTTCCATAAGGACTGCACCCGGCGCTTCGATCAGCTGCTGTGTTTTTCTGCTATCCTCAGTTTCTCCCCTGACACCAACAGGTGTCAGAGCCAGGCATAAGACCAAGATGCAGATTAAAAGGCTTTCCGGAACACTTCTGTTCATAAGCTCACTCCTGCCGAAAACATCTCTGTTCTATTGTAAAAGCTTTCCTGAAAGTTTATTCCTGAAAATTCTGAAAAATCATGGATTCCGGTCCGTATTCCTGTGTCTTTCACTCTGCATCGCTTTGGTTTTTTTCAGTTCTTCATCATACAGCTTAACACCTGTTTCGCAATTTTCAGCAGCATATTTTCTTGCATAATTCGCTGCATCGATTGCCTCAGATGCATTGGCACATTCTTTGGTGATCAGATAGATCCCCGTGCGGACACAGAGCTTCATATCCGGGTATTTCTCTTTCATCTGCCGTAAGAACTCCTGATTGATCTTTAAAGCAACTGTTTCCGGATCACCATCCATATCACAGGGAGTGAAAAGGATAAAATGATCAGAGATCGCCCTGGTAAAATATGTATCCATATCTGTTTTAAGAGTGCTTATCACATACTCGGAAAACTGCCGCAGGATCTGATCTCCCACACGGTATCCGTATTTTGCATTGATACGTTTAAATTTTTCAAAATCGGTATATATCACTGCATGTCCCGGACCGTAACCTCCGATCAGCATTTTCTCCACATTTTCGCGAAATCTTGAAAAAGAAGACAATCCGGTAAGCTGATCCCGTCCGGATTCTGCAGCAATGCTACGATAAGCACTGTTAAATGCCTGGTTCTTGGCATAATGCGCGGAAATGATCTTGGTCACTTCTCCCAGCAGCTTACGATCTTCTCTGGATCCAGAGCCTTTTTTTCCTGGCAGGTCACGCTATGAATGGCCCCTGTATAGCTTCCCTCACAGTACATGGCAGCACAGACTACGGTTTTTGCTCCGCACTGTAACACATTCTTTCTTCCCTGTTCCGAATAATCAGCCAGATCGTTCTCCTGAAGGACCACAGTACCATATTCATCGTTATGGCGAAATAATGTGATAAAATCACTTTTCAAAAAATGGATCTCATCTATCAAAAGTCTGTAGTCCTCTTCCGAAACCCATTGAAAAATCCGGTCTGTTTTCTGCTCTGCCACTTCGGTACGCAGGATTGTGATCCGGTTAAGTCGGAATTTCAGACCGATCACTTTCATCAGAAGTTCAATAGCAGCCTGAAAGCTGCTCATTTTTTCAAATATTTCAAATGCAGTAGAAACAATATCATTATGAAGATATCTGGCATCTATCTCAACACCCTCATATAATTCCTGCTTTTCCTCTGTCTTATCCTCAAAATGTCTCAGATTATCACAGAAAGCATATCGGTTTTTTCCATTTTTCTTTGCCTGGTAAAGTGCCCAGTCTGCATTTTCAAAGAGCTGCTGATATGTATATCCGGAAACATTTTCCGGAAGAAAGCAAATCCCTACACTGCAGGTTGCCAGATATGTGGTTCCGGGAAATTTGAGTTTCTGCACTTCCCGGATCAGCTTTCCTGCCTTTTTCATGATAGTGGCATGTCCGATGTCCTTCAAAAAAATCACAAATTCATCGCCACCCAGACGCATGATCACATCATTGATGTCGAACAAAGCCACAAACAGCTCTGCAAAACGTTTCAGGACTTCATCACCGAACATATGTCCGTAAGTATCATTTACATTTTTAAAATAATCTACATCAAGCACCATCATCCCGCATCCTGCATAGGGATTTCTGGATGCAAGGTATTCATCGATCAGTTCTTTTCCGAAAAAGCGGTTATACACTCCGGTCAGAGGATCTTTCTGGGCACGTTCCTCAAGAAATTCTTCCTGGAGTTTTTCCCTGGTGATATCTCTGGAGCTTCCTATGAAATAATGATATCCGGTATTTTTATCCTGTGCTATAAATCCCCGTACTGTCAGAAGACTCGCATTACCGTCTTTATTGATACACCGCACTTCTATCGTCCCGCCTTCCCGGGATGTCAGAAAATCCGTCAGGTACTTCCAGTCGTCTTTATAAACATTGCTGTATTTCTGTCCACTGGTCTTAAAATCCGTAATATTTTTTACAGGTCTCAGGTATTCATCCAAACGTTCATATATGTCCGTCTCCTGACAGTACTGAAAAAGCTTCAGTGTAGTATTTCGATAAATGCAAGCGTATTTTTCCAATGTATCCCGAATATCAAAAACGGGATTTTTTCGTCTGTTTTCATCATCGACCTCCCAGAGAGTTCTTGAGTTCACAGTATTTATAAAAAAGTATACCATATCTTTGGGTATATATGTAGTTTTTTTATTTCTTTTTACAGTTTGTTTTTTACTATATAAAATACGCAGCTAAGGGCAGGATTACTCCTGCCCCTCTGTATTTTTTTCAGGAAAATGATACGGGTATGGTATTTTTTATGCTGTCATTATGGGAATATCGATCATATCTGGATTTCTCATTTACAAAAGTCAGCGATGCATTTTTGTTTTGCATTGTCAGAGCAGCCGTACCGGAAGCAATCTTCCGGGGATCTGTACCATATGCAGGTGCAGCGCCTTTTATGATGCGGACATTCTCTGTATTTGCCCATACCTCTTTCAGATAATAGCGTAGTACCGGTTTTTCCCAGACCGTATACTGCCCCAGCGGGATATTCCTGAGAGTGACCGATAATGTTGCATATCCATTTTTATCAGTTTCATAGCTTCCTCTGGTAAAGGTCACATAATCCTCATATCTGTGAGGATTTCCGGATAGATCCGTACCTTCTGCCACAAAGGAAAAGGTTGGATTTCCATGAGCCCAGGTAATATCCTCCTCTTTGATCTTTTTACGATGGTGATATTTCCCAGCGGAAGTGTTACCGGAGTATTCTCTGCTTTCAGATCCACAGTATCCGTATCTGTATTTGCTTTTTTCTGGAAGATTACCTCCTTTCATATTTGCCTGTATAGTTCTCCGGATTTTTTGTTTCCACTACTTTGAACCTTCCCTGATTAGCATCTGTAAGCACCAGCTCTTCAGTAGAGTACCATCCGGTTTCTACGTCAAACTTCAGGATACTCTGCCCGCCCAGGTCATCCTGGTAAGTCTGGTTCTCTCTGTTCCACTGAAGCACAGTAAATTCAGCATCTTCCAGAACTTCCCCGGTATAAATGTCTGTTTTTCTCAGTCGGATCACTCCTGTATATTCCTTTTCCTTTTCATTGACAACTTCAAAGGAAAGGCGGGCATCCTTGTCTGTGATATTTACTTCTTCCTCCCAGCTTCCTGTATATCCGGGCGGAGTCTTTGTTTCCACGATCTTATATTTTCCCTCATTATCCGAGGTCTTTAAAAGTTCACCGCTTACATAAAGCTCACTTGAGCTATCATAATTCAGAAGTGTTCCTTTTTCTTTATAGGCTTTTTTGGCTGCGCTGTATTCATAAAGTGTAAACTCCGCACCCTTCAGGATCTCACCGGTCTTCGCATCGATCTTACGAACCTCTATCCTTCGTTTTTCGTTCTGATAGTTCACTGCTTCAAACAAAAATTCCTGCTTTTCTCCCGGCTTATCCAGCGTAAAATTCTTCTGCCAGTTTCCGGTGTAATTGGGAGGAGATTTTGTCTCACGCACACGGAATTTTCCCTGATTGTCTTCGGTATAATTAAATTTCCCGGAATAATAGATACGTTTCTGTCCATCATAAGTCAGTTTTTTTAAGGTTACGTAGGCTTTGCTTTTTTTACTCCACTGATACAGGGTGAATTCAGCTCCTGCCAGTGGATCGCCGGTATTTCCGTCTTTCTTTCTGATGGATACTGTTCCGCTGATATCCATGATATCCGTTACGCTGACGGTTGTCGTCTTTCCGCCGGTTACTGTAACATTTTTGATAGCGGTGTTCAGTTTATAGCCTGCAGCGGCTTTCGTTTCTTTCACATAGTATTTTCCCGGAACCAGTTTTGAAAAAAGGATCTCTCCACTGGCGTTTGTTGTTCCGGTTGAAACCTTCTGATCCTTACTGTACATAGTCCGGTATCCGGAGGTCAGAGCTTCTGCTGCAAACAGTCCGTACTGCGCTCCCTGGATCAGTTTTCCCGTGTTGGGTTCCTTCTTGACCAGCTTTGCATTGCCGTAAACCGAAGGCTTTACTGAAAACGAAAGGCTTCCTCTTGTTCCCTGGTATACGTAAGCACCAAAATCCTGTACTCCATCTTTTCCTGCCTGGGCACTTCCGTCAACCAGGATATAGGAAACCGGCTGAAGCAGCATTTTACAGGAAAACTTCTTTGTCGCAGATGCATTTAACGGAAAGATCAGAAAAAAATATGCCCCATCCTTAAGGCTCAGGCTTGTCCCCGACATCATTTGGGGATTGGTTTTCTGTGAATTATAATCCGCTGCGCTCGTCCAGTAGGCCAGCTGCCATTTTTCTGCGGCTCCTCTTGTTATGGTGATCCCATTCCCTGCTTTTGCTCCATCTGTTACTTTCATAAGAGTACTCATCTGAAATCCGTCCTTCATACTGGCCGGAACAAATGGAAAACCTGCAGGTCTGCTTCGGAATACACTTAAGGGGATCGTCTTTCCGGATGCTGCCGACCAGGAACCATCTTCGGAAACATAAACGGCTGCCTTGTTTCTTGCAGGGATCGTCAATGTTTGGATCTTATCGATCAGGCGGTTTATCCCTGTATGTTCTACTTCTGCTGCTGTGGCATATCCACAGTCATTAAAGTATACCTTTGACAATGCAATATGCGTAAATACATAACGGTTCTGCCATTTTGACCAGTCTATGTGACTGCAGGAGGGGTCATATCCGGTCCCCAGATCCCCCGGTCCTCCGTAACCAAAGTACAAAAGCTTCTGGATCACAGAATTAGTCAGTGCTTTTACTGCCTCATTCTTCAGTGTCATACTGTCCAGCCCATCCTGGGTCGCTTTCAGGCAATACAGAGGTGAAACCTTCTCCTCTCCTGTATCATCGATATAATGTACAGAACGATACGTACATCCCATACGGGTTTTATTTCCGGGACCAAGAAAATCATTGGCAGCTGTCCAGATCTCATCGCAGTAAACCCTGGTCCAGCTGTCCAGATAATACTGGGACGGGGAAAGTGCTGTAACTGCAAGGGAATCCTCTCCCTCTGAAATCACTTCCGCACTGCCTGCTTCCAGGATCTTCCCCGAAAGTGCTGCAGAAAGGGCAATGATCTCTCCGTTTTCAATCTCCTGGATCAGTTTTTGATCCTCTTCACTTTCTGCTGTGAGGATTTCTGCATTTTCTTCCGTAAAAACGATAAATCCCGGATCTTCCGCCTGCTCCGGTGTTTCTGTCAGGGCTGTATTTTCTTCTTCTGAAGCAGCTTCCGATTCTTCTTCCGGTTCGATCAGCTCATCACTGTCAGTATTTTCAGCATTATCTTCACCTTCTTCAAAAGCTCCCTCCACCGTTTCCTGTTCAGGCAAGGCTGTCGGAACCGGCATCTCAGCCTCCCCGGGCTGATCTGTTACCGGAATATCCGGGGCCTCCTCTTCTTCCTCCGGTTCTGTCTGTTCCTGCTGCG
>ENA-OPZZ01001246-OPZZ01001246.1-human-gut-metagenome-genome-assembly--contig:-NODE-1246-length-16374-cov-2.938327_pt1 | contig 16374 bp, 23 predicted proteins | sample MGYA00242487_ERZ504511 | MGnify/ENA primary metagenome ERZ504511 (study PRJEB26092, sample SAMD00036241) | human gut metagenome | host: Homo sapiens | study: EMG produced TPA metagenomics assembly of... | reverse complement strand
ATCAGAGGTCTTGCGATGGAAGGAAAGCTGAGGCAGACATGGGATGCTCTGCTGTACGGTGAAAACTGATTTGTCCGAAGAAGAGACCACATCCGCCGGCGGATGCGGCGTCTCCCTTGCGGTCTTTTCGCGCCCTGCGAAGCCTGTCCTTGGACAGGCTTCGCAGGGCGCTTTTTCTATCTGGCAGAGGAACAGATCAGGAGCGTATGGAGGGAAAGACGACTGTTCCGGCTGCCGCCTGATGGCAGCATGGGCGCTCCCATGTACGGAACCACAGCGTACAAGAAGAAGTTGACATAAAATACAGGAGGATCACAAAAATGTATATCAAAAAATATTGGGGCAATTTTATCGGCGGCTCGGATGACAGTCTGAACCTTGTGGCGTTTTTTTGAGGACCAGAAGAAAGAGGAGATCCCCCTCAGCGAGATTTTGCCAAAATCGGACTGGATAAGCAGAACTGGGACTTCCACCAGACCGTGGAGTATCTGGAGTTTACACACTCCGATGGCGTGGAGATGGACTTCCACTTCGCCATTGATGTGGTCACCGAGAACAAGGCCCTGGCGGATTTCGCTCAGAATCCGCTGGAATATGACCTCAGTGAGATGATGGACGAGGACGGGATCCAGGAGATGGCTCGGGATATGCTGCAAGTGGAATATCCAAACGGATTTTTGTTGGATATGGAATCACGGTCTGCCGTGGCGAATTGAAAGAGGACTTTCCATGAACGAAAAACTATTTCGCACCCAATTTAATCACATGGATGCCAGCGAGAAGCAGAAACTGATGGAGGCTCTAACCGTCCCAATCTACCATGGCTTCTTGCCACCCCGCAGCCGAGAAAAGCGGATCGACCTCACGCCTCGGCTCTACGCCCAAAGGGGCGAGAGGATCCATCTGACCTTCCTGCCCCTTCGTCCAGACTGCGGGAATGACCCGCAGTGGGAGGACTGGAACTGCTACCGCTCCATCCTCACCATTGGCTGGCCGGATTGTGAGCGGCTGCTGATCCCCGCGCTGAGGCAGCTCTTTCCGGTCAAAGACCCCACCAATGGAGAAGTACAGGAGGAATTTGACCTCTGCTTTGACAACTGGATCGGGAAAGAGGACTGGGAACGCTGGATACTCCTTGTCCGGGATAGCTTGCTGAGCATGACCGCAGAGGAAGCAGCCTTCCTCCGCTCTATCTTGGAGTGGATGGAAACAGCACTGACCCACACCAGTGCAATGATTGTAGAAAGTAATTTGTAATGGGAGGGAGAAGGATGAAAAACAAAAACCTGATTTGCCACTCCTGCGGTCAGCTGGCGGCGCAGATGAAGGAAGCCAGCGGCGGCTCCTATCGCCAATATGACCAGCTTCTCCAGAAACTTATGGAACTGGAGCGGCAGGGTAATGTGGAACTGTTCGCCGGCGACTGCCCGCTGGAGGACACCAATACAGTGTTGGAAGCCGAACAGCATTATACCGTCTGCCACTATATGCGGTGCCGCAGCTGCGGAGCCCTCTATTTTGTAGGAGCCTGCATTCGGGGCGCGCCGGTCTTTCGGCAGGTGGCAGACATCAGAAAGGAAAACCTGGACACCCGGCTGTGGGGCCGGTGTGGGACCTACTATTTACAGAAAAAAGACTGAAGGAGGCGTGACAGATCTAATGTCAAGCAGGGGAGAGGGGGCAGGTGTTCGAGAAGCGGCCGAGTGAGGGGAGCTTGGATCAGATTTGAGACTGCCCGTTCCATCAGAACGAATTTTGGAGCAGAACCCACGCCCGGGCATTCCTGGATTGTCCCCAATCGGTCCGGCGTGGGACCATCTGCCCGAGGTGTACTGTGGGTCTAAAAAAATAAAAAGAAATTTTCAAAAAGTACTTGACGAATGGAGAATATCTGTTATAATACATATCGCTGTCACACGAGAGCGCTTGAGCGAAACGGCTTGAGAGGGCAGTTGAAACAGAATATGGAGTAGTATCGAAGTGGTCATAACGAGCACGACTGGAAATCGTGTAGCCGCTAACACGGCTCGAGGGTTCGAATCCCTCCTACTCCGCCATAAAAATAACCACACCTTTCGGTGTGGTTATTTTTATGGCTACCGTGAGAAATTTACAATGCTCCAGCAAAGTGAATTCGCCCTGCGCCAAGGTTTATTTGATAAGGTACAATAAGTTTCGCAAATTGAAAAGGAAATTTCTAGACAGTGTAGAGTCCCCCGCTTTCCTCTGCAAGAGAGGGAAGCGGGGGACAAGCTGCAAACGGGTCCAAAGTCTATTTAGTCTTTCCGGGCTGCACACAGCTGCCGCTGGTAATTCGGACTGCCGTTGCGGCGGTCAAACCGTGCGCCGATCTCCTCCGCCCGCTTCCAGAACCACCGGGCCAGGGCGGCGCAGTCATACAGGCCGTTTTCGGGGCAGTCTGTGAAGCCGGGAACAGGGGGGAGATTGACCTCGGTGTGCTGCACGCTGTGGGCCTGACAAGGGCAGGCTATTTTTCAGCAGCTTCAATCCGTCCTTCCAATCGCCGGAGGATCCCTTCATCCGCAGCAGGGTGCCTACCCGGCGCAGGTCCGCGGCAGTTTTGATGGGCTGGATCACCATGGCGGCAGAAAAACGCTCCGCCTCCTGGAGATCGTTCCGATCCAGCGCGTCATCGGTGAGGATGGATAGGAACTTCCAGGGCTGCTCCTCGCAGAACTCCTTCTTTTGCAAAAGGTCCTCCACCAGAGCGACAGCCTCCGTCCTGCGGCCCAGGGCCAGCAGGTATTCCGCCATCGCGCCCGTCTCGCACACCGCGCAGTCGGACACATCATCCCGCTCCGCCGCCCGGAACCGCTCCAAATGCTCCTCCAGCGCGGTCAGATCCCCGGTCATCATGGCAAATTCCCCGGCGTGGCACTGCCACAGCCGCTCTCCCAGGCCGTATGCCCGGACCTGATCCCGGAACTCCGCCAGCAAACTTTTGCACTGCTCCAGCGGGATCTGGGGCAGGCGGCGGGCAATGGAGCTGGCCAGCATGGTCACCGAGATCACGGCGTCTCCCTCGGCCTCTCACAACTCGCCGGGATTTTCTTGATGGAGCTTCATAAACTCCGCGCACACCGGCAGCGCCTTGGCCGGATCGTCCCCAAATATGTAGGCATATCTCCATCGGTGGAGCCCATCTCCAATGGACACCAGCGTCTCGTCCTTTCGGTAGTGCACGCCGTCCACGGTCAGGATACCGGCTTCCTGGTCCCATTCGGCCCGGGGCTCCTGCCCGCTGTTCCGGCAGCCAACCAACAGGAGCAGAAAGACCAGAAGGATGGGAAAAACATGGATCGTTCGTTTTTCATATCATTCCTATCGTCTTGAAAGAAATCTTTGGTTGTCCATTCCGGCTTGTCCCTTGACGCGGCGCCCCTGTCTGCCAAAGGCAACCGGGAAAACAACAGATCTTAGAACAGTAAATGGAAACCTCGCGTCATATTTTCCCAGGTCTGCACATCGGCTGTATACACGCTGCCCATAAAGAGAATGAACAGGACCGCACCTCCGATAAAGAGTAAAATCCTGATCTTGGAGATTCGTTCAGCGTATGAGTCATCCTTGGAGTGGAGCAGATTCCGGACCAGCAGGGCACCGCCAATGAGCATCACCAGAATGCCTCCATACATCACCACATAGAACAGGAGATTGGGCCAGAACAGGAGCGCGCCATAGGCATCCGCCGGGAATTGGAGCGATTCCAGCAGCTCCGCCTTCTCCTGGTAATGCTCCGCCACGCCCATGGCGGCCAGGAACCCCAGGGCTGCGGCAAGGCTGCAAAAGAAGGTGGGAAGGCCGCTCAGGGTCTTTTTCAGCGCCTGCTTGACGGCTTGGTCCCTCTGGGCTTGCTCCTCCGCGGTATTTTTGACCGCCTGCATTCTGGATTTCAGAGACAAAATCTTCAGTTCGATCTCTTCCGCCAGGGATTGGCTCGGCTCAAGAGAACAGACCACGGTATGTAAGACGGTCCCCTCCGGGCTAAAAATGTCCAGCTGATTTTTGGCCCTGCCGTTTTGGACGATCCTGACGCCCCCGATCTCCGGGTAGGGGATACAGGCAAAGCCCTGCTTGCTTCGGACCTGGAGCTGATAGACCAGAAGGAAGTCGCTGGTAAAATACAGGTCATCCAGCCGGTCCCCGGTTTGCAGATCCTGGTTCAGGCGCTCCCGCACATAACCCGGAAGGCTGCGCAGACAGCGGCTTGCCCGCTGGACCTGAATGACATAGCGGGTCATGCCTACTGTAAGCAGAGACCCGTGCAGAGCGCCGCATCCCAGGCAGAGCCACCCCAAAACACGCGCCACCAGCTCGTCTCCGGCGCTCAGGAAACCATGGAAATGGTACAAAAGGGCGCTCAACAGGACTCCAAACACCGCAATCCGCACCAAGGGATAGAAACATAGCTTTTGATAGGCTGTTTTGACCACCCTGATTCCTCATTTCTCTGTTGTTTGACTGGTATCCTGGACCAGATTTTCAGCTATGACAGGCCAAAAAGGTCATGGATGATTTTCTCATTCTCCTTTTGATTTGTGATATATAAAAAGTTGGCTTTTCCTCGTTGAGCCCTACTTCGGTTCGATCAGGAAAACTTTTTTCAGGGCAATCCTGATTATCACAGTAGTAAAGATGAATTTCAGTTCTAAGCTCGACTGCCCATTCTTTAAATTTACCAAGTTTACTGACTGCTTCCGAACTTATCTTAATATGCTCTGAATGTCTCCCGCATGCGGGATATGTTAATCCCTTTTTATGTTTACGGGTATAAATCCTCAAAATGATTTTATCATTCATTTTCTCATGCTTTATATAGTCAAGTTCGGAATTGATTGCCCGCACAAAATCTTGTGCGTTTTTGATTTCTAATATGGGGGTATCCGGTATAAAAGATTCGACTTTGATGCGTTCTTTTATGGGATCATCGCATAATCTGGCAGCTTCTTTTATGTACCAGACCCAAAACTCTGCCTGCCGTCTTTTTCTGGTTATCTCGTCTGCTTCCATGTCCTGATACTTCCACATCAAACTTGCACAATAAGAAGTATCATATTCATCAACTTCTAATTCTCCATTTTCTGAGGGGACGCCTACATCTTCTTCTAACGATGCATCATCCAGCAAAATCTCCAGGTATCTGACCGACTGTTTAGGTCAGTTTACAAGGAACTACACGCAGACCACGAAACGGGGGCTGCTGACAACAAATAAAGGCTGAGTATCAAGCACCGGGAAAGTGCGGAATATTCAGCCTGTTTTGTTGTCCGGGGTTTCCAAAGGGGCCTTGCCCTTGCACACGACTTTGCTCGCAAAGTGTAGTCTGTTATACGCTTTGTCTGCGTTGCCGTGAAAACGCCATTGCCGCCGGATAGGGCAAGGGCATTTGAAGCGGCAGGAAAACAGGCTTGGATTTGTGGGCGGGTGCTGCCACAAATGCGGGGCTGGTTTCAACAGCAGATAGGGCGTATATGAAAGTCCCCGTCCATCGTTCCCCGTAAAAGTTTGGACAGCTTGCCCCGATGTTGCCGCTTGTGGTCACGATGGTCAGAAGATTGCGGCGGCTCTCGTTTTCTCAAAATCTGAATGGGCGGGAAAGCCATTTTAGGGCTTTCCCGCCTTGATTACCCTTTAGCAAAGACGGGCGGGACTGTCAACGGCGGCGCATGAAATGCGCCGTTCATCTTGACCGTTGACTGGCTCGACTGGCTTTGCTATTTCCTCGATAAACTTGAAGTTGTACTTATGCACAGACAATCAAGCATCCCGTTTAATCAAAGCGGCATCGGAGTCCGGGCAATCACAATGACTGCCAAAACAGCGCCCGCAAACGCTGCTGCGCCGATAACTGCCGCCGTCTTTTTGCTGAGGTTCTTCTTTACTGCCTTACAGATTAGCATGGCACAAACCACGCAAACAGCCGCAACCGCAAGCGCAATAACCAGCGTCTCCCATAACCATGAAAGTTCGTATAATATTCTCATTCGCTCACCATACCTTTCTCTGGCAAACTGGAAGTTACTTTTTCATATACACGCCTTCGTCAAATCCCGATTTATCCCTTTACTTTCTCCCCCGCTGTGGGTTTGGATTTTTCAGCAAGTCCGACTTCTGTGCAATCTTTTTCAGCCACTTCTTTTCGTCCTCGGATAGCTTCTTGTAATTCAGTTTAAGCCGTTTACAGATAAACGCCAAAGACGCTTGTTCCGGGTCGCTGTCCTCTTTGGCGGTTTCCTCGGCGGTCTGCAAAAAATCTTCCAGAGGATTGTCCTCCGGGACGCTGAAAAAATCGTCCTTATGTGCTTCTCGTAGGTCAAGAGCTATCTTGTTTATGTCCTGCTGTATCACATAGCGGCAAAAGCTGTCATCATCAATATGGGCGGCGATAAGCTGTCTTAACTGCGGGTCGGTCAAGCCGGGATTGTGCTGCTTCATAATGGTTGTACTCACAGCGTCTACAATGGCGTTTGCACTCTGCACCTGTTTGCCAGCGATACCGTTTACATAGATTTCAAGGTCAGCCATGAGCCGGGGGAAATCCGGGTGTGCCGCCAGCTCACACAAGAGGGAATTATCCACCCGCCCACTTTTCAATAGTTCAATCATATCATCGCTCAAACGCAGGTCTGCAAGATCGGCGTTTGGGTGATTTTTTGTTTGGGACAGCCCCAGCAGATAATCGGCGGTCACGCCGTAAAACTTCGCCAGCTTGATAATGGCATAGTGGCTGATGTCCTTGAAGTCCTTTGCTTCATAACTGCCCAGCGCAGACTTGGAGAGATTTACCTGTTCTTCAAGCTGCTCCAGCGTCAGCCCACGCTCCACACGCAGGTCTTTCAATCGTTCTTGTATGGATAGTTCCATGCGCTCCCTCCCTGTCTGCCTGATAAATTAAGGATTATCCATAGAGATAATCATTTTCTAAATATTCAATTATATCGTTCTGATGAATGATTTTATAGATTGGAAAATGAGCGTTTCCTTTCCCCCAGGTTAAATGAACAATATAATAGTCCACTCCGTCCCAAAATAGAACATCATCATTTCTTTCACTTTTTGCAACAGCTACTAAATCTTTACCCTTTTCAAATAAACTGTGTTCGGGTGTTAATTCAGTTCTCAAACGATTTTCAAATATCTGTTTTCGGAGATTGTTTCCTGTAAATTCATACCACGAAAAATCTTCTCCATATTTTTCACGCAATTTTTCTAACACGAAACTTCCTCCTATTCCGATTTATCATTCTACTATTTTTATTTTACCACAATTCCGAGAGCGTGGAAATAGGTAGTTTTCCGGGCTGATTTCCGACCTTATGGATATACGGGGCGGGCGGTCATTTAGGTGTAGACTTAGGGTAGTTCATCGATGGACAGCACCTTGAAAACAGAATGACCGTCCGAAAAGGAATACCCCGGCTGGGGAAGCACCGCAACGAGCCACTTCGGGACAAAATGTCCCGAAGTCCGGGGAGCGTGCCAACGCCGGAACACGCCGCCATTGTCGGGGTCCCCGCAAAGCCGCATGGCTTTGTGGGGAGAGGAGGAGCAGCGGAGCGAGTGAGTTTTGCCGCTTGCGGTGAAACGAACGATACGCAGCTTGCGACGACGAGGCAGGAAGCCTTTTCGGGGAGAACGGCAAAGGAAAAATGGAGGGAACACATGAGAGAGAACCCATATAAACGACTGCCGCCCATAGAGCGCAAGCAGGACGGTTCCCTTTACCGCATGACACCGGCACAGAGGAAACAGGCAAACGCCCTGATCCGCCGGGAGTGCTGCTGTTATGAGGACGGGAACTGTATGCTCCTTGACGATGGGGACACCCACACTTGCCCCCAAAACCGTTTCTTTCTCGGTCTGCTGTAAGTGGTTCCGCTGGTCGGTCTTGCCGCAAATCGGGACGCTGGAAGCGGAGATTTTCCGGGATAAGGAGCTAAAACGCTGTGCGGTCTGCGGCAGAGTGTTCGTCCCAAAGTCCAACCGGGCGAAATACTGTCCCGACTGTGCCGCCAGAGTTCACAGGCGGCAGAAAACAGAAAGTGAACGGAAAAGGAGGTCTTGTGTGGACAGTTAGGGGCTGAAAAGTCCTTGATTTACAAGGCTTTACAAGCACAGAACAGGGGCAGGCAATAGAAACTACCGTCTGCCTCCGAAAACGGACTTCTAACCGTCCACAAAACACAATATGACAAACACCATTTATATCCATCAGCCGGAAAAAGCGGTCAGCTTTACCCGGCTTCCCAATTTCCTTTTTGAAGCCCCACATTCATGCCCCTGTCCAACGAAGCAAAGGTACTGTATGCCTTTATCCTGCGCCGGACAGACCTGTCCCGAAAAAACGGGTGGGTGGACGAATACGGGCGGATTTACCTCTACTATCCCATCAACGAGGTAGTGGAGCTGCTCCACTGCGGGCGGCAGAAAGCGGTCAACACCCTGCGGGAACTGCAATACGCCGGACTGGTGGAAATCCAGAAGCAGGGCTGTGGAAAACCCAACCGCATTTACCCAAAATCCTACGAAGCGGTTCCAAACACCGACTTCAAGAAATACGGTTATGGAACGCCGGAGGACTGAAAACCGCACTCCACAAGTACGATAATCAATCCTCTTGAAGTACGAAAACCGGACGGTATATAGAAATACAGAGATTAAAACGATTTTATTTATATCTTATCCATTCCTATCCGATCCGAGATATTTTCTGCGGGATTTTCCTGTGGAAAAGTCCCGGAAAGGAACGGAACGGGGAAAGGAGTTTCATGGCACAACACGCAATTTTGCGATTTGAAAAACACAAGGGCAATCCGGCAAGACCGCTGGAAGCCCATCACGAACGGCAAAAGGAACAGTACGCCAGCAATCCCGACATTGACACCAGCCGGAGCAAGTACAATTTCCACATCGTCAAGCCGGAGGGACGCTATTACCACTTCATTCAAAGCCGCATTGAACAAGCTGGCTGCCGCACCCGCAGGGACAGCACCCGTTTTGTGGATACGCTGATTACCGCCAGCCCGGAATTTTTTAAGAAGAAGTCCCCAAAGGAGATACAGGAATTTTTCCAGAGGGCGGCTGATTTCTTAATCGGGCGGGTAGGGAAAGAAAATATCGTGTCGGCGGTGGTACACATGGACGAGAAAACGCCCCACCTGCATTTGGTCTTTGTCCCTCTGACAGAGGACAACCGCCTGTGTGCAAAGGAGATTATAGGGAATAGAGCCAACCTCACAAAATGGCAGGACGATTTTCACGCCTATATGGTGGAGAAATATCCCGACTTGGAGCGTGGGGAAAGTGCCAGCAAGACAGGCAGGAAGCATATCCCCACCCGTCTGTTCAAGCAGGCGGTCAATCTCTCCAAACAGGCAAGAGCCATTGAAGCCACGCTGGGCGATATTACCCCGTTCAACGCCGGAAAGAAAAAAGAGGAAGCCCTCTCCCTGCTGAAAAAAGTGGTTCCCGCAGATGGAGAACTTCTCCGGTCAGCTCAAAAAATACAAGGTTACAATAAACGACCTTTTAGCAGAAAATGAACAGTTGGAAGCCAGAGCCAAAGCCAGCGAAAAAGGCAAGATGAAAGATACGATGGAACGGGCAAAGCTGGAAAGCGAGCTGAAAGACATTCAGCGGCTGGTAGACCGTATCCCGCCGGAGGTGCTGGCAGAACTGAAACGGCAACAGCGGCACACAAGGGAACGGTGATTGATGGCAGAAAACATTTCACGCCGCAGCATGGCGGCACTGCACTTTGAAAATTAAATACGGAGGTACTATGGAGCATATCAGATACAAGAAAGAAACCGAAGTCGTGACTTTTCAGGGAAAGGAAATCACGCTGGAAAATCTCTCTCCGGTGTTCACGCCGGAGCAGGAAGCGGCAAAACGCCGGGAGCTGGAACAGCAGCTTTATGAGGTGTTCCGCAAGTATGCCGACAAACGGCAGAGTGAGGAAGCCGGGGCATAAGGTTTTCCGAAGCCATCGTTGATTTGCGGGGCTGCTGGCGGTATAATAAAGCTGTCAGCAGCTCCGTTTCTTTTTTAAGAAAAGGAGCGACAATATGAATAATCGAATAGACGCAATCTATGCAAGACAATCGGTGGACAAAAAGGACAGCATTTCCATTGAAAGCCAGATTGAATTTTGCAAATACGAGTTGAAAGGCGGTAACTGCAAGGAATACACAGACAAGGGGTACAGCGGCAAGAACACAGACCGTCCGAAGTTTCAAGAACTGGTGCGGGACATCAAGCGGGGCTTGATTGCAAAGGTCGTGGTTTACAAGCTCGACCGTATCAGCCGTTCCATTCTGGACTTTGCCAACATGATGGAGCTGTTCCAGCAGTACAATGTGGAGTTTGTGTCCTCTACGGAAAAGTTTGATACCTCCACCCCGATGGGGCGGGCGATGTTAAATATCTGTATCGTGTTCGCCCAGCTTGAACGGGGAAACGATACAGAAGCGGGTGACGGACGCTTATTATTCCCGCAGCCAGCGAGGGTTTAAGATGGGTGGAAAAGCCCCTTATGGCTTCCATACAGAGCCAATCAAGATGGACGGTATCAACACAAAGAAGCTGGTGGTAAACCCAGACGAAGCGGCAAATATCCGGCTGATGTTTGAGATGTACGCCCAGCCCACAACCTCCTACGGGGACATTACCCGGTACTTTGCCGAACAGGGGATTTTGTTCCATGGCAAAGAGCTGATACGCCCCACGCTGGCGCAGATGTTACGCAATCCTGTCTATGTGCAGGCAGACCTTGATGTGTACGAATTTTTCAAAAGTCAAGGGACAATCATTGTCAATGACGCTGCCGATTTTACCGGCATGAATGGCTGCTATCTGTATCAAGGGCGGGATGTGAAGCCCAGCAAAAAGAACGACTTGAAAGACCAAATGCTGGTGCTGGCTCCCCATGAGGGCATTGTCCCCTCCGACATCTGGCTGACCTGCCGCAAGAAGCTGATGAACAACATGAAAATCCAGTCTGCCCGGAAAGCCACCCATACATGGCTGGCGGGAAAAATCAAGTGCGGAAACTGCGGGTATGCCCTTATGAGCATTAACAATCCTGTGGGAAAGCAATATCTCCGCTGCACAAAGCGGCTGGACAATAAAAGCTGTGCCGGGTGCGGGAAAATCATCACTTCGGAACTGGAAGCGGTTGTTTATCAGCAGATGGTAAAGAAGCTGGCAAGCTACAAGACGCTGACAGGCAGAAAGAAAGCGGCAAAGGCAAACCCGAAAATTGCAGCACTGCAAGTGGAGCTTGCCCATGTGGACAGCGAGATTGAAAAGCTGGTGGACAGTCTGACGGGTGCAAACAATGTCCTGCTCTCCTATGTGAATGTGAAGATAGCGGAACTGGACGGACGCAAGCAGGAACTTCTGGCGAGGATAGCGGAGTTGACGGTGGAAGCCATCAGCCCGGAACAGGTCAGCCAGATTTCCGGCTACCTCGACACTTGGGAGAATGTATCCTTTGACGACAAGCGGCGGGTGGTGGATTTGATGATTACCACCATAGCCGCCACAAGCGATAGTTTGAATATCACATGGAAAATCTGACGGGCGGAACCCCTCCCGTCAGATACCTACCCTGTGTAGTCCCTTGTAAACTGTACTTTGGGTCATTTGTGACTACATCCATGTTAATCCGACTATTTGCGGTATGGAATATGGAGACCTGTTCCAAGAGGGGTGCCTTTGGCTCTGTAAAGCCGCGTCTACTTATAAGAATGACGGACGGGCCCAGTTTTCTACCTACGCCAAAACGGTCGTTAAAACGGGCTTCTGTCCTATTGCCGGGCGATCTGCAACAGGAAGAAAAAAATTCAGCAGGCTTATTATTGGAGAACATGGAGAACTAGCGGCAGACGGAGAGGCCCTGGAGTCCCGGCCCGACACCTTTAACACCCAAGTATCTCTGATAGAAACTCTGTCATTGCTGGATGCCTGTAAAAAAGATTACGATGGTGTAACCCGGCTTGGCATTGAGGCGCTTGCCCTCAAACTTCAAGGAATGCGGGTCACAGACATCGCGGAGCTTTATCAGGTGCCGCCCTCCCATGTGGGGGCATGGATCTCGCGTTCCACCGCAAAACTGCGCAGAGACTCCAAGTTCCTGAAAAGCCTGCTCTGAATTTGTTGAAAAACCGCGGCCTTTCCGCAGTAAAGGATTATAAAAGAAGGAGGTACTGATGAATGGAACAGAAAACCCTATATACTGCAATCGGCCGTCTGGACCGGGAAACGAATGGCTGTGGCCGGTCCTGCCCGGTCATCCGCCTGAGCGGGCAAACTTACATGGTGGATATGCAGGGAAATGGTCGTTTGGACCGCCCTAAACTGGCGAATTTCTAAACGAGAGGATATTTCCCTCCAGTGTGACAAGCTGGTGTCCTCTCTGGGAGATTGTATTTCCCGCTCTTGGGATGCCTGCGTAAATCGGCTGCTCACCCGAGGTCTGCTGGTATCTGGCTGCGGTGAAACGGAATACGATGCTCTGTATGATTTGTTGAGTTCTCTCGGCATTATTCCAGCCAGCGGATCAATGCTGATGAGGAGCATCTCATTTGTCAAACTGGTGGCAGGCCGCCGAGTCCCTATTCAACAGGCGCTAAATTATTCCAAAAAGACCGGCGTACCGACTATGAGACCCGTGTTATGAGGCTGGCCCAGCAAGCTCTGCTGTCCACCGCCGAGATCATCAAGTGTGTAGAGCAGGATGTTGCCTATCTTCCCAATGAGCAGTTCTTGATGGAGGCCGTGTACGGCGACGACGAAACCACCTGCTATAATATCGCCGGCATAATGAAAAACAGCCGGAGCAGTCAGGCAGTAACGCTGGCCGTTGCCAACCTCTACCTGCGCCAGCAAATCATTTTTGAGAGGATTACCACATGAAGAATCAATGGAACCAATTCCCGTTCGTGCTGCGGCGAAAGATTTTGTTGACCTTTTTGGCCGGGCTCGCAAGCATTGCCCTCAGCCTAATCATCTTCATTATTACCACAGACCATATCCTGCTGGTACTGGGCAGCATAATCTTTCTTGCCTCTCTGGTACTGGTTAGGAGCTTATGGAGCACCATCGCCCGGGGCCAGTATGAGATCGTAGAAGGCGTCTGCTCCAGCGTTGTCTCGCCTATGATGCGGCAGTATCGCAAGATCCAACTAATAGACGAACAAGGTGCGGAGCGCACTTTACTGTTAAGTAAGTCCGCCAAGTTCCAGATTGGCGCCCGGTATCGTTTTTTACTTTCAAAGCAGCAGCCACCCACTGTTGGAAACGACTATCTGGACGCGGCTCTCTCCACCAACAGCTTCCTGGGATATGAGGCCCTTGGCGAGCCGGCTGTCCAAGAGGAACAGGCTAAGGAGAACGGCTAAACCTACGGCAAAATAGGAAAGGGATACGGTGCAGGCTACATAACCACAGCATCGTATCTCTTTTTCTTACTCCTCTATCCACTATTTTTACAAAGTTTGATTTGCTGCAGAAAAACGGGGGATTTTTCCTATTTAATAGGTAGAATCTAAAAAAGGAGGGCTACCCCCCATGTACAAACCACACACGATTGAGCAATACAAAATCCAACAGTTTCTGGATCATACCTTTGCTATGGAGCACTTTCTGGTCTCTCCATTATCCCGCTCCGCACTCATGCTGGAGGACAGATGCGGTGAGCGGATTGCCTTTTCCTTTTCAGACAACGAAGTGCGTGAAATCCCAATCCCTTCTGCGCCATCCCCGGACAAGGTGAAATCGTTCATCCGCAGCTTTCGGGCGCTTGGAGCTAAACCACATCTGCGCACCTTTGAAGATGTCACCCGCTGGTGGCTGAATCACCCGAATCCGCTGACCTACCAACAGGCTCTCGGTCTGCCGGATGAACTTTACCGCCGTTTTCTTTCCTCCACCCTGATTGAAGACGAAGACGCCCAGCGTCTGGCCGCATCAGGGCTTGTTTCGGAAGATGCTTACCAGGACATTCAGCTCTGGTATCTCAACGGCAACACTGCCGACTGCTGGCTCGGCCCCCTCGGTATAGATGGAACAGGCAATCTCTATGCGCTGACCTTCAACTATGGTACACCCCGGGCCAAGGAACTGAAATTCTACCTGTTGGACGATTACTACCGCCACATGAACCACATATTGTAACTCGCCGGGCTAAAATATCTATATATAGTATTATATCACTTGACAAACACAAGATACGGTGTTACACTTAACCTGTAATTGATTTTTGTGCGTTCCCCATGTGGGATACAGATGAAACATCTGTACCGCAAGGCCCAAAGCCCTGCATTGCACACGCAGTTAAGTTTGTATGCTGTATCAAATGTCAGTGGTATTGCCACGCCCTTTTCGGGTTGGTATCCGCTGGCACTTTTTATATATAGATAGTAACGCCGATGGCGAAGAAAGGAGTGTTATGGCACAAATCTATGTATTTGGCCGAGTCATGCACGAGCTTACTCCCAAAGAGAGCCAGTCAAAGCAGCCGTATGTTTGTTTTGATTTGATGGAACGCTCCGGAGGTGAACATCCGAACTTCTATCAAGTATGGGCCCGCGGCGACCAGGCTGCCCGGCTCGCACGGCTCAAGGTCAAAAAGGGAAGCATGATCTGGCTCACTGGATCGCAGAAACTGGTGGATGTACGGCAAAAGGACGGGGCCACAGTCAAAAAGTTGAAAGTATGGCTGACGGACTTTGGCTTTCTTCCTGGGCAATCTTCCAGAGCAAAAGCGGAACATGAGCAGCATGACTCTGACGCAGCGGCAACCGCTCCAGCCCCCTCCGAGGTAATGGACGGCGACCGCGAATCCCTGCCGGAATAAAATCCGGCACTGCAAGAGGGACCGTATCAAGTTTTCAGAATGAACTGAAGCTTGGTGCGGTCCCTTTTTTTGTTTTCAAGCAAAACTTAAAAGGAAGGACGGTAACAACATGAGTAACGACAAAGGACTTTTGAGCGGCAGCATCACAATCCTGATCGGTGCTGTCATCGCCATCATGGCTTTGGTACGCGGACCCTGGCAAGCGTGGCTTCTGATAGGGGTATTTACCCTCTGGGGGCTTTGGGTCGTGCTGATCCTCCTGCTCCCCTATATGCAGCAGGCCAGGCGCCGCCGTCAGCGTCAGCAGAGGGAACGCCAGCTCCATGCCGAGGGTATCGCGCAGAACACCTTTACGGTGCCGGAGCTTGAAGGACCTGTACCAGACGATCTGCTGCTCCGCTATGCCAACCACCGGATTTTGACTTATCTGCGTTCATCTTTTCCCAACGCCTGCTTTGAGTGGTGTGAAAAGAGGCCGGCGGATTTGATTCGCAGCAACGGCACAGGGCGTATCCGCCTTTACAATGTGGAGGCGTTCGACCATGCGGACATCACCTTCGGTAAGGACGCAACCATTCGCTGTGACCTGCTCAAGATCGTACCGCTGTCTAAAGCGGGGACGGAACAGGGGGAACAGGCAGACATCCCGCCCAACAAGCAGCCTATCGACCCGCGTATCTGGTATGAGAACAACGGGCGCACAGTCATGGAGACGCTGATTGCTGACCTGAACTCACGCGGCCACAGCAAACTCACACTGAAAGAAAACGGGGACATCTGCATCCAGCAGGGTGAAGAGCTTGTCCCGCAGGAACATCTTTCCAACTTTCCGGCAAAGGTCTACTGGCCTCGTCTGGTGGAAGTGTTTGAGAGCAACGGTCTGGCTGCTGAAACAACAGCGCAGGGCATCCAGGTCTCCTGGTAACCGCCATCGTCATGAGAAGGGAGTGAAATAACATGAAATCAGGGATCAGTCTTGTGGAAATGGCACAGGAAATCCAGCGGCAGAACGATTTGAAGGCCGATTATATGCTGGACACCCGGAGTCTCCGGTTGGAGCCTTTTGGTGGCGGGCTGTATCTCAACGCTTACGACCAATCCGGTGATTATGCCGTAGAGCCGCTGGAGGTCAACGCCATCGCACACAGGCAGATCGGAACGCACCTCAAGATCCCGGCAGCCTATTATGACAAGATGCTGGAGGAATACCCCGAGCTGCTGGCGCAGAATGTGAATGCCTGGTTCCAGCGGGAGCCGGCTGTGCGTATGGTTCGCACCATAGACGGCACAGCGCGGGCGTTTCTCAGCAACCGCTACCGGCGTATCGACAACCTCGATATTGCCGGGATTGTCCTTCCAGTCCTTCAGGAGATGGAAGGGATGCACTTTGAGAGCTGCCAGCTCACCGACAGCCGTATGTACATCAAGGTTGTCAACACCCGTTTGGAGGCAGAGGTCGTACCCGGTGACATCGTGCAGTCCGGTATTATTAT
>ENA-OPZZ01001245-OPZZ01001245.1-human-gut-metagenome-genome-assembly--contig:-NODE-1245-length-16380-cov-4.825448_pt1 | contig 16380 bp, 19 predicted proteins | sample MGYA00242487_ERZ504511 | MGnify/ENA primary metagenome ERZ504511 (study PRJEB26092, sample SAMD00036241) | human gut metagenome | host: Homo sapiens | study: EMG produced TPA metagenomics assembly of... | reverse complement strand
ATGGTCAAAAAAATGTATATTATCAGGTAAATGCAACTTATTACAGTGCACTGGGCGAAGATGACAAAAAAATGCTTATGGCCAGGGCACTGCAGATGTTCATGCCTGGAAAACCGCAGGTATGGTACTTGGATCTTTTCGCTGGCAAGAACGACCACGAGGCTGTTAAACGTGCCGGTGCCGGCGGTCATAAAGAAATCAACCGTACCAATCTGTCCGCAGCACAGATCGAAGAACTGATGAAGACAGATATCGTAAAAGAGCAGTTGAAACTTCTGCATTTTAGAAACGTATCCAAAGCGTTCGGCTTTGATGCAGAACTTGCAGTATCCACAGAAGGTGAAATCATTACCTTCATCTGGACAAACCAGGGCGAGAGTGCAACACTGCGCGCAAATCTGAAGACTTTTGAGTACGAGATTACAGATTCTGAGGGAATCTACGCATAAGGGGATCAGGCAGTGATGTGAGGGAGTAAAAGAAATAAGGGAAAACAGGGCGAACGCTGAGAGGGAAGCAGCTTCGCCCTGTTTTTTCGTTGCACTGCATATCAATAATTGAGCCAGTGAACCGTAACAGAGAACCAATTTTCCATGATATTTAAAGTTCATTGCGCTGGAAAAAATATACAGGGATGGCGTATACTGAAAGAAAGTATGATTCCGGGAAAATGAGGCGGAAATACGAAAGAGGAAAGGGAAGCGGGGGAACATATGGAACCTATGAAAAAAGGGACATCACCGTCTGGAAGTGATGTCACATTATTATGGAAAACGGATACAGCAGGATATGAGCAACTTTGTCAAATGGATCCTGCTGGCACTTCTGATCGGTGGAGTGGTTGGAGGTGCCAGCAGTTTATTTGCCGGGTGTCTGAGCTGGGTGACACAGTTTCGGGCAGATAGACCGGCGGTTGTTTTATTATTGCCTTTTGGTGGTCTGTTGATTGTATTTTTATATCAGAAGATTGGAAAAGAGGACAGAGGAACAAACCAGGTACTCTCTACGATCCGGTCGCAGGATGAGGTCCCGCTTCGTTCAGCACCACTGATTTTTATCGCTACAGCATTGACACATCTGCTTGGTGGCTCAGCAGGCCGGGAAGGTGCGGCGATCCAGCTTGGAGGAAGTATCGGAAATCAACTGGGACGGTGGATCCATCTGGATGAGGAAGACCGCCATGTGATCGTTATGTGCGGGATGAGTGCTGCGTTTTCGGCTGTTTTCGGTACGCCGATGGCGGCAGCGGTATTTGCCATGGAAGTGGTCAGCGTAGGTGTGATGTACTATGCGGCTTTGCTGCCCTGTGTGGTGGCATCGCTGGTTGCTTATGATTTTGCGGGAAGTTTCGGAATCCATCCGGAGAACTTTCATGTCACGGGAATCCCGGCATTTTCAATGGAAAACGGGATTAAAATGGGCATCATCGCCGTAGGCTGCGGTGCAGTCAGTATCCTTTTTTGTCTGTTACTGGAATATGTGAGCAAGGGATATGATAAATGGCTGAAAAATCCATATCTGCGTGTCTTCGCGGCGGGCTGTCTGGTAGTAGTCCTGTACTGGATCCTTGGGACAGATCGGTATATGGGTGCGGGTAATCAGCTGATCGAGCAGGCAGTGGAACATGGACAGACGCAGACCTTTGACTTTTTCTGGAAAATGCTTCTGACAGCACTGGCGATGCGTGCAGGTTTTCGAGGGGGGGAGATCGTTCCTTCATTTGCCATTGGTGCCACTTTTGGCTGTCTGGCAGGACAGATAATGGGATTTTCACCGTCTTTAAGTGCAGCCGCCGGGATGACCGCTGTGTTCTGCGGTGTGACGAACTGCCCGGTTACTTCTATACTAATAGCCTTTGAGTTGTTTGGCTTCCAGGGCGTTTCGTATTATCTGCTGGCTGTGGCGGTCAGCTATGCAGTGTCCGGATATTACGGGCTGTATAAAGACCAGACGATCGTGTACTCAAAATATAAGGCGAAATATGTAAACCGGCATACGAAGACCTGATAACTAATTGAAAAACGAACTTCTACCTTGATGTTGTGGCAAACAAAGTAAGGGCGGAAGTTCGTTTTTCATTTACGTGGGCAACGAGTCAAAGTCCGTGCTTCCATGAGACCTGATACATTGTTTTCGAAATAACTGAATCATTCATTTGTCTGTGAGACGATGTACCAGACGAATGTCACGGAAGGACACAAAATCTTCACAAAAAAAATCAGCACTCCCCCTTGACGAGTGCTGATTGAAGTGTTATATTACATCTAGAACAAAGGAAGGGAACAAAAAGAACGAAGAAAAAGTTCGAAAGCTCCTGAAGCATCCCAGTTCCAAAGAAACAAGGTAATAATACATGATGAATAAAAAGGAGAGATGACTTATGTTGATGCCTAGTATTTTTGGAGAGAATTTGTTTGATGACTTTTTTGATGATTATTTTCCGTTCGATACCGACAAGGAACTGCACAAAGCAGAGAAAAAACTGTACGGCAGAAGAGCCGGACATGTGATGAAAACCGATATCAAAGAAAAAGACAATGGATATGAATTTGAAATAGATCTTCCGGGATTTGCCAAAGATGAAGTAAAGGTTTCTCTGGAAAATGGTTATATGACCATCGAGGCAGCCAAAGGCCTTGATAAAGACGAGAAAGAAAAAGAAACCGGAAAATATATCCGTAAAGAACGTTATGCAGGTGCCTGCACACGTAGCTTCTATGTGGGAGAGGAAGTAGATCCGGGTGAGATCAAAGCCGAATTCAAACATGGTATTCTGAAACTGTTCGTTCCGAAGAAAGAAGCAAAACCGGCAGTGGAAGAAAACAAATACATCGCCATTGAAGGATAATATCTGAATCGGGTAACTATTAACCATACGGTTTGCCGGATGGCAGACGGTAGCACATTTATATATAATACTTAACAAAACCTCTTTGTAGAAGGCTGCTAAGCAATCAGTTTGGAGGAAAAGATAAATGAATACTTTAAAAGCTGAAAAAAGAAGCATGGACGTCAAAGCAAAGAAATTAAGAAGAGAAGGCTATGTCACAGGTAATCTGTTTGGCAGAGAGATTGAAGGATCTCTTCCGATCCAGATGACGAAAAAGGCAGTAGATCAGCTGCTGAAGACGGACAACAAAGGAAGTCAGGTTATGCTGGAAGTAGACGGCAAGACCTACGATGCACTGATCAAAGAGGTTGATTACAATGCAATGGCAAACCGCGTGGATGAGATTGATTTCCAGGCACTGGTAAGTACCGAGAAAGTACATTCCGTAGCGGAAATCGTTCTGCTCAACCATGAGAAAGTAGAGGCAGGTGTTCTGCAGGAAGATCTGGAAGAGATTTCTTATAAGGCACTGCCTGCTGACCTGATGGATAAAGTTCAGGTGGATGTCGGTGAGATGAAGATCGGTGATGTGATCAAAGTCAAAGATCTGGAGATCGCCAAGAATCCGAACATCGATCTGAAAACAGATCCGGAAGCAGTTGTTGTATCCTGCACCGCAGTTCACAACAGTGTACCGGAACCGGAGACAGCTGAAGAGGCTGAATAATACAAAAATCAAGTAAATAAAAACACAAACAGGGCGAATCGTTCGAAAGAGCGATTCGCCCTGTTTAGTGTCTTACAAAAACTGTTTTTCAGTAAATCGGGAACACTCTGCGAAGATGCACACGGCATCATATTCTTTATTCTCTGCTTTTTAGGACAAATTCATTTTTTTTCACTTCCAACAGCCCGTCCTTCTGCATTTTCCCAATTTCTTTCGAAAGCGCACTCCGATCTACGCTGAGATAGTCAGCGAGCTGCTGGCGGTTGAAGGCGATGGTGATCTCAGGTGAGCCGATGAGCAGTTCCTGATAGGAAAGATAGGCGAGCAGCCGTTCACGGATGGTTTTCGGTGTGGTGTGCAGGATCCGGCGGGAAAGCTGCAGGTTACTGGTTGCCATAATGCGAAGCAGATTTTCAATCATCTGCTGGTGATGACTGCATGGTTTTTCACAGGTATGCAAAATCTTCGGAACATCCAGAAATAAAATCTGACTGGGCGTGACAGATACGACATTGACCATCAGCGGTTCCGAAGGGGAACAGGCGTAGGCTTCGCCGAAAAGCTGTCCGGGTCCGACGTGATTCAGGATATTTTTACTGCCCCAGAAATCGTCAATTTCAATATGAACAGAACCTTCCAGTACGATTCCTACAGAGGTAATAGATTCACCGGCACAAAAGATCATTTCCCCTTTGGAAAACGACCGGATCTGTCCGGAGAGACAATGCAGAATAGACGGAATTTCCTCCGGTTTCACACCATAAAACAGGGGGATTTTTTTTTAATATTGGAAAATCCATTTTTCTCCTTTTTGTGGTTAAAACAACATATTTTTATCTGATATTATAGTATCCTCTGTTTGTAAACGCAAGGGAGCTGTTGCAAAGAGAAGAAGGACAGCATAACAGAGACAGAAATGCATTTGTGTAAAATCAGATATAGAGAGATTTCAGGAGTGCATACAGAAAATAAGGAGGAATCGAATATGATCCGAAGAGTGATTCAGATAGAGGAAGATAAATGTAACGGTTGTGGTGCCTGTGCTAAGGCCTGTCACGAAGGGGCAATCGGTATGGTAAACGGGAAAGCAAAACTGATGCGCGACGATTACTGTGACGGACTGGGGGATTGCCTTCCGGCATGTCCGATGGATGCGATTCATTTTATTGAACGGGAAGCGGAAGCTTATGACGAGGCGGCAGTGCTGAAAAATAAAGAAGAAAAGGCGAAAGCGGAGCGTTCCCGTCTGCGTCAGTGGCCGGTACAGATCAAATTACTGCCGGTGCATGCACCTTTTTATGAGGGAGCGAACCTGCTGATCGCGGCAGACTGTACAGCATACGCTTATGCGAAGTTCCACGATGAATTTTTAAAAGATCGTGTGGTGCTGGTGGGATGTCCGAAACTTGACAGCACCGATTATGCCGTTAAACTGGCAGAGATCATCCGGCAGAATGCGGTGCAGAGTATCACTGTTGTCCGCATGGAGGTTCCATGTTGCGGAGGACTTGAGATGGCGGCAAAACGTGCCCTTGAAGCGAGCGGAAAACGGCTGCCATGGCAGGTGATCACGGTCGGAACTGACGGTACGATCCGGGAGTAACGGCCAGAACGTTTTCCAGGCAGACGGATGGGAAAAACCAAACGGTGTAATCCGTGAGGATATCTGTGCGAGAGACATAGTACGAAGGATAAAAGCAGAAAAATTAGGGATACTTATGAGATAGATAAGGTAAAAGTAAAGAAAACGAGTAACTATTCAGCAGTCACTGTCCCGCGAGGTGTTTTGGCATGAATATGCCAAAATCCCGAGACATGCAAGCCAAAATGCCATCACCGAAGGTGATTTTCAATGCATTTTGGCTCGTAACTGTGAAGGTACTGAACAGTTACGAAAACGATAAAAAAACTGATAAAAGGAGTACAAAAAATGGAGAAAAATATGTTTTGTTTTCAGTGTGAGCAGACAGCAGGATGCAATGGATGTACCGGAAGCCGCGGAGTGTGCGGAAAGACCGCAGATGTGGCAAAGGCGCAGGATGAGCTGACAGGGGCACTGATCGGCCTTGCGAAGACCTGCGGCAACAATCCGAAGACCGCTGATACCGACCGGGTGATCATCGAGGGATTATTTACAACACTGACCAATGTAAGTTTCAACGAAGAGACGATTCGTGTGATGATCGAGCGTGTGGAAGAGGAAAAAAACAGAATCGCACCGGGATGCGGAACCTGTGTGGCAAAATGTGGAAATACAGACAATTATGATATGGAACAAATCTGGAATGCAGACGAGGATATCCGGTCGTTAAAATCCCTGTTATTATTCGGCATCCGGGGTGTTGCAGCGTACGCATACCATGCGATGGTACTTGGATATCAGTCGGAAGAAGTGAACTTCTTCTTATATAAAGCACTGGCTACGTTGTCTATGGATCTTGGCATGGAAGAACTTCTCCCGGTGGTTCTGGAGACGGGAAAAGTTAATCTGACCTGTATGGAACTGCTGGATCGTGCCAACACAGAGACTTACGGAATCCCGAAACCTACAGAGGTTTCGCTGAAAGTGGAAAAAGGGCCGTTTATCGTGGTTACCGGTCACGATCTGCGTGATCTGAAGCTGCTTCTGGAACAGACCGAAGGAAAGGGCATCAATATCTATACCCATGGCGAGATGCTTCCGGCACACGCATACCCGGAACTGAAAAAATACGGTCATCTGAAAGGAAACTTCGGAACGGCATGGCAGAACCAGCAGAAAGAATTTGCTGATCTTCCGGGAGCCATCCTGTTTACGACCAACTGTCTGATGCCACCGAAGGAGAGCTACGCAGACCGCGTCTTTTCCACGGAAGTAGTTTCTTATCCGGGTGTGGTACATGTAGATGACGGAAAAGATTTCACACCGGTGATCGAAAAGGCACTGGAACTTGGAGGATTTGGGGAAGACAGGCAGTACAAGGGAATCAACGGTGGAGAAAAGCTGACCACCGGTTTCGGACACGGAACGATCCTGCAGGCAGCAGATCAGATCGTGGATGCGGTAAAGGCAGGAGCGATCCGGCATTTCTTTTTGGTCGGCGGCTGCGACGGAGCAAAAAAAGGCAGAAACTATTATACGGAATTCGTAAAACAGACACCGTCCGATACGATCATTCTTACGCTGGCGTGTGGAAAATACCGGTTTAACGATCTGGATCTCGGAAGCATCGGCGGTTTCCCTCGGATCATGGATATGGGACAGTGTAACGATGCCTACGGAGCCATCAAAGTGGCAGTCGCACTTGCACAAGCTTTCGACTGCGGAGTCAATGAACTTCCGCTTTCCATGGTGCTTTCCTGGTACGAGCAGAAGGCGGTGTGTATCCTGCTGACACTTTTGCACCTTGGAATCAAAAATATTTATCTCGGACCGTCTCTCCCGGCATTCCTGTCTCCCAATGTGCTGCAGTATCTGGTAGAAAACTACCGGATCAGTCCAATCGGGGATCCGAAGGAAGATCTGGAGAAAATGCTAGAGCGTGTTTGAAAAATCATTCCCGCAATCTGCACGCCCCATTTTGCGGCATATTTTGCCCGAATTCAGTTGCCGTAGCCTGCTACGGCGCCTTCATCCGGACAAAATCTTCCACAAATCGTGACGCACATCTTGCAGAAAGCCTTTTTCAAACATGCTCTAGGATAATGGGCAGCATTTTTTAAAGAAAAATCTCCGGCAATTTGTAAACGATTGCCGGAGATTTTTGAATTTCTATGGGGATTTTGCTCCTTGACAGGAAATAGTCAGGTCAGTATAATCTGAAACTGGTACTACCAGTGAAAGGAGAAATATTTTGAAGCACGTAAGACAGTTTTGTATGATATTGTTGTTCTCGTTTATCGGCGAGTTTTTCCGTATGGTGATTCCACTTCCGGTTCCGGCCAGTGTGTATGGGCTGGTATTGCTGCTGGCTGCACTTCTTACCGGTGTCATAAAGCTGGATCAGGTAGAGGGAGCCGCTGATTTTCTGATAGAAATTATGCCGGTTATGTTTATCCCGGCGGCAGTAGGACTTTTGAATGCATGGGATGTGCTGCGACCGGTCGTGGTTCCGGTGGTCGTAGTGACGGTAGTAACAACTGTACTTGTCATGGGAGTGACCGGACAGGTGACACAGCGGGTGATCCGCTGGGAGAGAAAACGTAAGGAGGGAAAAGAAAAATGAAAGATTTCCTGACAAATTCCGTATTTTTTGGTGCGGTGATCAGTCTGGTGGCCTATGAGATCGGAACTCTTCTGAAAAAGAAATTTAAACTGGCAATTTTTAATCCGTTGTTGATTGCAGTCATCTGCGTAATGGCGGTGCTGATTCTGTTTCATATTGATTATGATACCTATAACGAAGGTGGACAGTATATCAGTTATCTGCTGACACCGGCGACGGTCAGTCTGGCTGTCCCCCTCTATCGACAGATTGAACTGCTGAAGAATAATATCAAAGCCGTTGCAATGGGCATTCTGTCCGGGGTACTGGCAAGTATGGTCGGTGTTTACATCCTGGCCCGGGCATTTCATCTGAACTCTCAGCTGTATGTAACCCTGCTTCCAAAATCTATTACCACAGCGATCGGTATGGGTGTATCGGAAGAACTTGGCGGTGTGGTGACGATCACCGTAGCAGTTATCGTCATTACCGGTGTCCTTGGAAATGTGATTGCAGATCTTGCCTGTAAGATCTTCCGTCTGGAAGAACCGGTGGCAAAAGGATTGGCCCTTGGAACTGCCGCTCATGCCATCGGAACAGCAAAAGCGATGGAAATGGGTGAAATCGAGGGTGCGATGAGCAGTCTTGCAATCGCTGTGGCAGGTTTGCTGACGGTGGTAACATCTTCTGTTTTTGCAAGTCTGATGTAAAAATTTGCCGGGTATTTTTGTCCGGAAATCATGCCGGCTGTGGGTCTGGCAGGGAAGAAAAGTAAGAAAGTGAGAAAAACAGTTGGATAAGGAAAGTGTACAGGCAACTTCACCAAAAGCCTATGACCAGGTACTGGAATATTTGAAAACACTGATAAAAAACAAAGATATTTCTTATGGCGGGAAGATACCCTCCGAGCGGGAACTGATGGAAACACTGAGGATTTCCCGAAATTCGGTCCGGGAAGCACTACGGATCCTGGAGCATACAGGTGTTCTGGAAAGCCGCCACGGCAAAGGGAATTTTCTGGTAAACCGGATGGGAGAAAGCCTCAGCAGTGTTTTTTCTATGCTGGTTCTGATGGAAGAGAGTAATTACCGGGAAGTCAATCAGCTTCGGTCAGTTCTGGAAAAACAGGCGTATGTGCAGGCTTGCGCGCTGATTTCAGAGGAAGGAAAGGAAAAAGCAGGAGCGATTATCAACCGGATGGAAAACGGAGATCTTGAGGAACGGATGCGCTCGGATCATGAACTGCACCACCTGGTATTTGAGTATTCGCAGAACCGGCTTCTGATTCTTCTGATGGATGCCTTGTCTGAGATCATACGCTCAGAGGGTGAGGTGGTTTTGCGGCAGGCGGCATCCATTGATACGGAAGAATGGATCGCACTTCATAAGAATATTGCCATCTGTCTTATTGAGGGAAATATTCAGGAAGGGCTTTTGGCATTGGAAGAACATTATGAATGGCTTGAACGTGACATCAAAATGTGATAGGATACAAAAGGAGATTTATGACTGTGCCAAGGTAAAGTAATGAATATAAACTACAGTCTCAGAACGTGATCCCCGAAAACCGCCGGTACGGAGGCGGAAATATACATGATCGGAGTCCTTTCAGACAAAACAGGTACGGAAAGATTCCGGAAATAGATAGGAGAGTACAGGAGGAATTAGTGATGAAAAAAATAAGAATCGGTATTGCAGGTTATGGCAATCTGGGAAAAGGCGTTGAGATGGCAATCCGTCAGAATGAAGATATGGAATTGGCAGGTGTATTTACCAGAAGAGATCCTGCAACAGTAACTGTCAAAACACCTGGCGCAAAAGCATACACCATGGAAGATGCAAAGAATATGAAGGATCAGATCGATGTTATGATCATCTGTGGCGGAAGTGCTACAGACCTTCCAAAACAGACGCCGGAACTGGCAAAAGATTTTAATGTCATCGACAGTTTTGATACCCATGCAAACATTCCACAGCATTTTGCAAATGTAGATGCAGCCGCAAAAGAAAATGGTCATCTGGCTATGATCTCTGTAGGCTGGGATCCGGGTCTGTTTTCTCTGAACCGTATCTATGCAGAATCCATTCTGCCAAACGGAAAAACCTATACATTCTGGGGTAAAGGCGTAAGCCAGGGACACTCTGATGCAATCAGAAGAATCCCGGGTGTAAAACGTGGTATTCAGTATACTGTTCCAGTGGAAGAAGCGATGGATCAGGTAAGAGCCGGAAAACAGCCGGAACTGACAACACGTCAGAAACACACCAGAGAGTGCTTCGTAGTTGCCGAGGAAGGTGCTGATAAAAAACAGATCGAAGAATCTATCAAAACTATGAAAAACTATTTTGATGAATACGATACCACAGTAAACTTTATCTCTGAAGAAGAATTTGATGCTGTTCATAACAAGATGCCTCACGGTGGATTTGTTATGAGAAGTGGTATGACCGGTGAAAATGAAAATACCCATCAGATGATCGAATATTCTCTGAAACTGGAATCCAATCCGGAATTTACTTCCAGTGTACTGGTTGCTTACGCAAGGGCATTGAGCCGTATGAAAGCAGAAGGAATGACAGGATGTAAGACGGTCTTTGATGTAGCTCCGGCATATCTTTCCCCGCTGAGCGCAGACGAGATTCGTGCACATCTGCTGTAAAAATAGAAGAATAAAAGACAAAAAGAAGAGCTGGCCGTTAAAAAACGGTCACTCTTCTTTTTTCGTGAGCAACGAGTAAAAAAATACCACCCGACACAGAAAAAAGTGTCAGATGGTGTTTGTGTGATGATTTTATTTAAAATTGAGTATAAAAAATTGCGGGAGCAGGATTTGAACCTGCGACCTTCGGGTTATGAGCCCGACGAGCTTCCAGACTGCTCCATCCCGCGTCATCAATTATATTATATGCTTATGCTGTGGATTTGTCAAATAGTACTGGAAGAATGGAAGTAACCGTGTTACACTTTGGAAAGAACAGGAATAAAGTGATGAGCTGGAAAGGGGTTATGTATGAATCTGATTAAGAAATGTCTGAACCGGGTTTTTGTGGAGGGACTCAGTGGAATGGCACTGGGACTTTTTGCAACACTGATCATCGGAACGATCATCCAGCAGATCGGGACGCTTGCAGGAGGATCCATCGGGACACTGATCTATGCGGTGGGGAAAATGGCAGCCGGGTTAACCTGTGCCGGGATCGGTGTGGGTGTAGCGTATAAGTTTCAGGAATCTCCAATGGTTGTACTGTCAGCAGCTACCAGTGGTATGATCGGTGGCTATGCTTCGAAGGTACTGGCCGGAACATTATTGGTGGATGGTAATCTGGCACTCCAGGGACCGGGAGAACCTCTCGGCGCCTTTATTGCCGCGTATGTAGGTATTGAAATCGGTCATCTGATTGCAGGAAAAACAAGGCTGGACATTATTTTGGTTCCGTTGCTTTCTATTGGTACGGGCTCTGCCGTGGGTGTTCTGGTGGGTCCTTCCATTTCTTCTTTTATGACGTGGCTCGGTGGTCTGATCAACTGGGGAACGGAGCAACAGCCATTTTTGATGGGAATTGTGGTATCCGTTCTGATGGGCATGATTCTGACATTGCCAATCAGTTCAGCAGCATTAGGTGTAATCCTGAATCTGTCCGGGCTGGCAGCAGGAGCTGCTACTGTGGGATGTTGCTGTAATATGATAGGATTTGCAGTGGCGAGTTTCCGGGAAAACGGTGTGGGCGGTCTGATTGCACAGGGTGTGGGAACTTCCATGCTGCAGGTGCCGAATATCGTTAAAAAACCACTGATCTGGCTTCCGGTGATTCTGTCGAGCGCTGTGCTTGGCCCGGTTTCCACAATGTTGTTTCATATGACGAACAATGCGACAGGTTCAGGGATGGGATCTGCAGGCTTTGTTGGTCAGATCATGACCTGGCAGGTGATGGCACAGACGGAACATCCGGTTGTAGTATTGCTGAAGATTGTTGTGATACAGTTTATGCTGCCGGCAGTTCTTACAGTGGTATTTACACAGTTTATGAGAAAACATAATTTTATCAAGGACAGAGATATGAAACTGGATCTGTAAAAGGAGCGGTATGACATAGAGGAGACAATATGATTTTACTGATTATTATACCGGTTTATATATCCTTAAACCTTTATATCCTTCATCGGGTGCACAAGTGGTTGACAGCGTGTTCCGAACGTTTTCACTCCAGAAAGTTTGCAGTGCCATATATTGTAATTTATTCCCTGTTGGCACTCTCACTGTTATTTGCATTCCTTCTTCCTTCTTCAGAATTGCAGGTACTGGTAAAGCGTATCAGTAATTACTGGCTGGGAACTTTTGCATACATTCTGATATTTATTGCAGTTGCAGATATCCTGCGGCTGGTACTGAAGAAAATACCGGGGAAAATACATGATTTCTTTTTTAGTAAAATTGGATATGTATTCGTGGGAATTCTTCTGACTGCATTGATTGGAGGAATCAGTGCTTATGGTATCGTGCATTCTAATATCGTAAAAGTCAAACCATATGAAGTGACGATCCGGAAAAACTGTGGAGACAACAGGGATCTGAAAGTGGTACTGGTTGCGGATCTGCATCTTGGTTATAGTGTGGGAAACGGGCAGATGCAGCGGATGGTGAAAAAGATTAATGATCAGAATGCGGATCTGGTGGTATTTGCCGGGGATATTTTTGATAATGAATATGAAGCCGTGCAGAACCCGGACAGGATCGCAAAGACACTGGCGGGAATTAAGAGCAGATATGGTTCGTTTGGTGTGTTTGGCAATCATGATGTGACAGAGCGATTACTTGGTGGATTTTCTGTGGCGTCTCAGGCTAAAGAGATGCGTGATCCACGATTTGAAGAATTTGCAAAAAAAGCAAAGATCCGGATTCTGGATGACGAAGTGATGCTGATCGATGATGCTTTTTATCTGGTGGGAAGAAAAGATGCGCAAAAGCCGGGTGACGGAACTACAGACCGCATGGAGCCGGAAGTGATTCTGAGTGGTCTGGATAAGGCTAAACCGATCATTGTACTGGAACATCAGCCGAAACAACTGAAAGAACTTGAGACATCGGGTGCAGATATGCAGTTATGTGGACATACCCATGATGGCCAGATGTTCCCGGGAAATCTGACTGTCAAACTGATGTGGGAAAATGCCTGTGGTTATCTGAAAAAAGGGAACCTGCACAGTATCGTAACTTCCGGGGTTGGTGTCTGGGGACCGGCGATGCGTGTCGGTACCGACTGCGAGATCTGTCCGATCACGATTCATTTTCAGAGATGAGTTTCGAACCATGCCTGTATAAAAGTATGAATCAGGAAACGGTACAACAGAATGGAAGACAGAAAAAAGGAGTTAGTGAGAGATGACAGCTAAGAAAAAGAAAAAGGTGGGGGAATCTTCTGGAAACTGCTGTTTCTGGTTGCACTGTGTGTATTCTGCTTCTCTATGTATCAGCTGGTAAATATCTATCTGGGGTATAAAAAAGGAGTGGATGAATATCATGCTGTGGCAGAAGCAACAACGGTGCAGAGCAGTGAACCGTTGGAAGTGGTGGAAGAGAAGAAAGATGAGGAAGGAAATCTGATCCCGGAGGAAGAACTTACCGTCAATCCGCCGGAAGTGGATTTTGACGCATTAAAAGCAATCAATGACGATGTAGTGGGATGGCTGGAGCTGGAGGCAATTCCATCTATCAGTTATCCAATTGCCCAGGGAGAAGATAATGAATATTATCTGCACCGGACAATTAAAAAGACTTATAATTTTGCGGGGTCTGTATTTATTGATTCTACCAATGCATCTGATTTTTCTGATTGCAATACCATCATCTATGGTCATAATATGAAAAACGGTTCAATGTTCGGAAAACTAAAACAGATGTACGAAAGTGAAAAATACAAAGACAGCAAATACCTGTGGATCTGTACGCCGAACGGAAAATACAGGTATGAGATTTTTTCCATGCAGTATGCAAAGGTGGGCAGTGATGTATATACATTGTTCAGTGCACATGATGAACAGTTTGAGGCTTATGTGAAGAAGATGGCAAAACAGTCGAAGGTGGATATGAAGGCACTGGGACTTGGAAAAGATGATTATGTGGTGACATTGTCTACCTGTACTTCCGCTGAATCGGTGCGTTTTGTTGTACAGGCGCGCTGGGTCGGAACATATAAATAAAAGCAGATATGCAGAAGTGAAAGAATGTGGATGGGTGGAAGAAACCTGTGAAATATGTGGATAAGGAGGATGTATCATGGGACAGGATGTGGAAAAATTACAGGAACTTATTGATCAACATGACCGGATCGTATTTTTTGGTGGGGCCGGAGTTTCTACAGAAAGTGGAATTCCGGATTTTCGGAGTGTGGACGGTCTGTATAATCAGAAATATGATTATCCGCCGGAGACCATTTTAAGTCATACGTTTTTTATGCGGCATCCTGAAGAATTTTACCGCTTTTACCGGGATAAGATGCTGGCACTGGATGCAAAGCCGAATGCGGCGCATAAAAAACTGTCGGAACTGGAAGCGGCGGGAAAGCTTACCGGTGTGGTGACACAGAACATCGACGGACTGCATCAGGCGGCAGGAAGCAAACATGTGATGGAACTGCATGGATCGGTACACAGAAATTACTGTATGAAATGTCATAAATTTTTTGATGCATCGTACATGCTGCATTCTGCGGGTGTTCCAAAATGCGAGTGCGGCGGTGTGATCAAGCCGGATGTGGTTTTATATGAAGAAGGACTGGATAATGAGGTAGTATCGGATGCCATCCGTACCATTGCAGAGGCAGAAGTGATGATCGTGGGCGGCACATCTCTCGCAGTATATCCGGCCGCCGGTCTGCTGGATTATTTCAGGGGAAGAGCACTGGTACTGATCAATAAAGGTGCCACACCACAGGATCGAAATGCAGATCTTCTGATCCAGAAACCAATTGGTCAGATTTTTTCACAGATTAAAGTAAAGGGGAAATAAAAATATGACATATCAGTATGAAGTGGGGGATATTGTAAAATTAAAAAAACAACATCCCTGTGGAAGCAGCGAATGGGAAATTCTCCGTGTGGGTGCTGACTTCCGTCTGAAATGCACCGGGTGCGGTCATCAAATCATGATTGCACGGAAACTGGTGGAAAAAAACACAAGAAATTTACAGAAAAAGAGTGAAGAAAATACTTGAAATTGTTTTTGATTCATGGTAGAATATCGTCTTGTGATATATAATTTATCCTTGTTTCCGGTACTGAAACCGGAAGCCAAAAGTCCAAAAGGAGGTAAAACAGCATGAGCAAATATGAATTAGCATTGGTTGTGAATGCAAAAATCGAGGATGAAGCTCGTGAAGCCGTAGTAGAGAAAGCTAAAGGTTATGTAGCACGTTACGGCGGAACAGTTACAGAAGTTGAAGAATGGGGTAAGAAAAGATTAGCTTACGAAGTTCAGAAAATGAGAGAAGGCTTCTACTATTTCATTCAGTTCGAAGCAGATGCAACCTGTCCTGCAGAAGTTGAAAGACACGTTCGTATCATGGACAATGTAATGAGATATTTAGTTGTTAAGAAAGAAGCTTAATTTTTCTTAAGTGCCAAGCCCATTAAAGGTTTGTAGTTTCCCGTGAAAGTAGAGTTATTTACAAGAGAGGTAATAATATGAACAAAGTTATTTTAATGGGTCGTTTAACAAGAGATCCTGAGGTAAGATATTCAGCAGGTGACAATTCAATGGCAATCGCAAGATACACGCTGGCTGTTGATAGAAGATTCAAGAGAGACGGTGAGGCAACGGCTGATTTTATTGGCTGTGTAGCCTTTGGAAGATCAGCAGAATTTGCTGAGAAGTATTTCCGTCAGGGATTGAAGGTTGTAGTCAGTGGAAGAATTCAGACCGGAAGCTACACAAACCGGGACGGCCAGAAGGTCTATACCACGGATGTAGTAGTTGAAGACCAGGAGTTTGCAGAGAGCAAGGCAGCCAGCGACAATTACCGTGGCGGTAATTTTGGCGGTCAGGCAGCACCATCCGCTCCGACAGCAGGTGGAAGCGGATCTGCAGACGGTTTTATGAATATTCCGGATGGAATTGATGAGGATCTGCCATTTAACTAATACGCATTGAACCCAGGTTCGGGTGCGAATCGTTAGATTTCGATAAGGAGGTAATATTCATGGCTTACAATAAAAGTGAAAGACCGGATTCTCCAATGAAGAGAAGAGGCGGACGCAGAAGAAAAAAAGTTTGTGTATTCTGTGGTAAAGAAAATAATGAAATCAGCTACAAAGATGTAAATAAATTAAGAAAATATGTTTCTGAAAGAGGAAAAATCCTTCCAAGAAGAATCACAGGAAACTGTGCAAAACATCAGAGAGCTCTGACTGTAGAAATCAAAAAAGCAAGACATATCGCTATTATGCCATATGTAACAGACTAATTCAAAAAAGTTTGTTGTACCGTCATCGGGAAACCGATGGCGGTTTTCTTGTTTAAAAAAGAAAAGACTTTTTTCTTTGCGCGGGAAATGATATAATAGGAGAGTAATTTGGTGGTTTGTCATTTTTGGCAGAGTGCCGGAAAATCATACCTTTGTTTAAAGAAAGCAAAGGTGTACTT
>ENA-OPZZ01001244-OPZZ01001244.1-human-gut-metagenome-genome-assembly--contig:-NODE-1244-length-16417-cov-3.741621_pt1 | contig 16417 bp, 14 predicted proteins | sample MGYA00242487_ERZ504511 | MGnify/ENA primary metagenome ERZ504511 (study PRJEB26092, sample SAMD00036241) | human gut metagenome | host: Homo sapiens | study: EMG produced TPA metagenomics assembly of... | reverse complement strand
AAAAACGGAAGTATTTGTTATTCTCTGCACTGGGAGCATTACTTTCAACACATCATTCAGAAATATAATAATACTTATAAAGTACAGATGAGTGTTATCACACCGCATGTATGTCGGCACACCTATTATGGTGCCTGCGGGGACCGTGTCGACGGTGGTGGATTTCGCGCCGGAATAGACGCGCACCTGGTCGGCTTTCTCATGCCATTGGCCGTCTTCGGCAACCACATCCGCGTCGCCGGCGTGCGCGGTGCCGCTTAGCATCATCTTGGCCTTCAGTTCGCCGCCGGTCACCTTGAGCCAGGTCAGACGGTTGCCTTGCGCGTCATGAGACACCTTATATATGCGTGCGCCGAATTCGCCATTGTATTGCGGCTCTTGCGCGAACCGTTCGAAACCTGCGACGAACTGTTCTATACCGTCCATTTTCAGCGCTGATCCGAAATAACAGGGGAACAGCTCACGGCGGGCGATCATGGCGCGAATGGTTTCGTCCGGCACGGTTTCGGTGTCGAGATACGCGTCCATGGCCGTTTCGTTTTGCATGGCGATCTCCTCCATGCGTTCGCCGTCAATCGGCTCGGTGAAGTCGACGCAGCCGTCCGAGAAGCGTTTCTTGAGTTGGGCGAGCAGTTGCGTTTTGTCGGCGCCGGGCGAGTCCATTTTGTTGACGAAGACGAATGTGGGCACCTGATAGCGATTGAGCAGTCGCCACAGCGTTTCGGTATGGCCTTGGATGCCGTCCGCGCCGGAGATGACGAGGATGGCGTAGTCGAGCACGGCGAGCGTACGTTCCGTTTCGGCGGAGAAGTCGACGTGTCCAGGAGTGTCGAGCAGGGTGATGGTGAGGTCGGGCGTGGCGATGACGGCCGGCTCGGTGAAGATGGTGATGCCGCGCTGCCGTTCCATGGCGTCCGTGTCGAGGAAGGCGTCGCCGTGGTCGACGCGGCCGAGTTTGCGTACTTGGCCGGTAGCGTACAGCAGCGCCTCCGACAACGTGGTCTTGCCCGCGTCCACATGCGCCAGAATGCCCGCGACGATTCGCTTCATGGTCTCCCCTATCTTCGCAAGCCAATGGCTTGCCGTTCAATGGACAGGAAAGCCCCCGCACCGCATGAAACGACGCGAGGGCTTGATGGTGACCCCGGCCGGGCTCGAACCGGCGACCTTGAGATTAGAAGTCACATGCTCTATCCAGCTGAGCTACAGGGCCAAACTAAACACAGTATAGTCAGTTCGCACACGGTTGCCAACTCGACACGGCAATCACATCGCCTTGAGCACAATGCCGACGATGGCTACGAGCACGCCGACGTATTGGATGCCGGCCACGGGCTTGCGTGGCACGCCAAGCAGGCCGAAACGGTCGACCAGCAATCCTCCGCCGACCTGACCGAGCAATACCAGCATCACCGTCATGCCGGTGCCGATATGCGCGGACAGGTACGCGTTGCACATCACCAGCATCGCACCCAGCAATCCGCCTACCCACATCCACCACGGATTGCCTTTCTTCAGCGCGTCGCCGAGGCTGTAGGTGCGGTCGACGAATGCGACGACGATCGCAAGCGAGATCAGACCGACCACGAACGAGGCGAGCGATGCCTTCACCGGCGATCCCAACGCGACGCCCAGCTCGCCCAACAACGCCGTCTGCACGGCCGAACACATGCCGAACGCGATGCCTGCGCAACTCCACAGCACGGTCGCGGAACCTGGCACATGTACGGCTTTTCCGTCAGTTTCGGATTTTTCGGAATCGCCGGAATTTTCCGAACCGCCAGCCGGGCGATCGATGGCAGGCCTCAATCGCAGATTCGGTCCGGCGACGGCAAGCAGGAAGCCGACCAGCGTGATCGCCGCGCCTGCGATACGCAGCGGGGAAATCGGCTGCGCGGTAGTGCCGAACCAGCCGAAAGCGTCGATCAGCAGGCCCATGACGATCTGCCCGGTGACTGGCATGATCACGGTTTTGAGACTGCCCAGTTTCGGCAGCAGCAGCACATTGCCGGTCAGGAAAGTGACACCGAACACGCCCGCGAACCACATCCACCATGGGCCGTTCGCCGCGGTGGCGGGAATCAGCGGATACGGGCCAAGCAGCAGCGTCAAAGTCAGCATCGCAATGAGGCCGACGCTGAACGACACCAGCGAGGCGCGCAACGGCGAGCCGATGGAACGGCCGAGCCGCGTGTTCACCGCGGTCTGCACCGGCGTGATCAGTCCGGAGAAAATTCCCAGCAATCCTTGCAGCATGTTCAGCCTTCCTACGTTTCTCGGCACACGCTTCCCGGCACAGATTATCACAGCACCAGACCATCAGCCGACGTAACAATAAACCCTTGAAATCCAATGATTCCAAGGGTTTTCATGCAATCCCAGCAAAAGGTGCGAACCGGCGACCTTGAGATTAGCGGTCAGGGAAACCGGTCGACGGCCAAACGCTACTCGATAATCCAGCTCAGGCCGACGAGCACGATGACGAACAGCACGTTCACCGCGGTGTAGACGGCCAGATAACAGCCTTTCTTGTCCGGGTAGGCGCGCGTCACGTTCTTGTAGCCGATCAGCGACGCCATGGATGCGATCAGCGTACCCATGCCACCAAGGTTGGTGCCGATGATCAGCGCACGCCATTGATCGCAGAAGCCCGACAGCAGCAACGTGGTCGGCACGTTGGAGATGAACTGGCTCGACACCACAGACACTTCCAGCGGATGCGCCCCCACCAAGGAGGCGGCCAGCTCGTAGAATTCCGGCACGCGTTTCATATTGCCGATGAAAATGAAGAACATGCAGAACGTGAGCGGCAATCCCCAGTCGATATTGCGGAACACGCGGCGATCGCAGAACAGGAATGCCACCACCACGATCACGCACATGGCCCATAGCGGAATGAAATCGCTCACAGCCAGCAAACACACGATGAACAATGCGCAATATACGATCGTGCGCCAACCTCCATAACCGGCGCCATAGCCGGTCACACGAATCTCATCCGGCCGCAGCTGGTCGGAATTCGGAGCGAGCACATTCTGTTCGATGCCGCTGCCGTCGATAGAGGAAAATTCGGAAACCGGTTTCTTGCCGAATACCACGCAGGCGATAATCACCAGCAATATCGCCGCGGTAACGGAATACGGCGCCATAATGCCGATCATTTCAGCGGACGGCATGCCGGTCAACGCTTTCAGATACAGGTTGTGCGCGTTGCCGATTGGCGTCAACATACTGCCCACGTTCGCACCGACGGTCATCAAGGTGCCGACCAGCACCGCATGCTCCTCCATATGAGCCATGGTAAGCACCGCGATCGCGAACGGAATGAACGTAACCAACGCCACATCATTGGTGATCAGCATGCCGGAAAAATACGTGAGCGAAATCAGCGTAATCACCAATCCGCGCGCAGTGTTCACAGATGCAGCAATCGTGAGCCGATAATACGGAACACGCCGATGCGCTGAAAACCGCACACCACCAGCATCAGGCAGATCAGCTGCGAAATGGTGCCTCGCATGAATATATCCGCCATACTCCTTGTCAGGAGGCACGATAAAGCATGAAATAAGAGCAAGTATGGAAGCAACTACGAGAATGGTCTCGTTTTTCAGGATTTTAACGACCAATCGTCGCATTCATTCCTCCGTGAATCCAGTTTGCAAACCGTTTGCAGACCCGGGCGATTTTCTCAAGAAACGCCGTATTCACTTTACCCGAAAAATCGCATAGCACATACCCTTGGCATACGATTTTTCCGACCATTCCAACGTTTTTCAGCCACTACGCCCTACTGTTCTTTACCTTTGCAAACCGGCAAAACTGTTTTGCAATTGCAAAACACGCCGGAAGATACTGTATGTCAACTAAGAATTCGTTAAGTATTCTCGCCTCGTTCACCGCATGTTCGCCGGCTGTTCATACAAGCTCGGATATGCGGCAGATCCAAGTGCAAGGCAAAGACATTCGGGGGGTGGTTATCGGACGTTCTGGCACGCGGCAGAAACTCAAGTACACGACAGATATTCAGGCGACGTTATTGCCAAACACCCTCGCCTGCAGATCCTTACGCAAGGTCTCAAGTTTGGTGATCTGACCGAGCAGCTCGATTTTCTCGGCACCGTCCGGTAGCTGTGCCATGCGACGCTTGTCCGCACCGATCTTGCGCATGATGCCCGTGTCAAGCAGCCGAATGATGAGTTCGGACGCATACCTGCGCTCATCATCGGTCGGCTTGCGTAATTGCACGTTGATTTCTTGCGATTGTTGCGACGCGCGTTCCGTATCGGCGTCGCTCGGCGGCAACGGCAGTTGCATGACGGCAAGCTCGTTGATTACGGATTCCAGCATCGGTCCGCCTGCTTTGGTGAGATTATGCATCCACAGTCCTTGCGGGGTATCTGTGGACGGCAGACCGCCGGCCGCGGCGATGGCTTGGAACAGCGTACGGAATACGGGGGTCATGAAGCTCGACAGCGTGAGGCTGGCGAACAATGTCGGATCCACGGCAAGCGGCACCTGAATCAGGGTCGCCATGAACTGCTGTTCGCAAATGAACACGGCATCGTCGATACGGTAATAGGATTGTTCCGCGGCGTCACGATGTTCCAACGCCTTGCGCGCGGAAGGATTCGCATATGGATTCACGCCCTGCTCCATGCGAGGTTCCGCCGCTGCGGCATTGGCGGCAAAGCGACGTTTCGGCGCATACGCATCCTCGTCCCGCACATTGAGTTTGCGGCGGGCGTCACGCACTTCGCGCTGCATGATATCGAGATCGACGCCGATTTGGCGTACCGCTTTGCGTGAATACAAGTCAAGCAGCGAACGGTCGCGAATCTGCGCGATCAGCGGTGCCACGGCCTTGACTGCCCCCATTTGCCCCGTGGTATAAGTGGTGTCGAAACGCCCGATAGCTGTTTTGATCACGAAATCATACAATGGCTCGGCATTCGCAATAAGCGCGCGAACCGCCTCATTGCCACGTTTGATGCGCAGATCACATGGATCGAGATTGTCATCAGCCACGGCGACGAACGCCTGCGTCGAAAACGCGGCATCCAATCCGAACGCGTGAATCGCAGCCTTCTGACCGGCGGCATCGCCATCGAAAGTGAACACGATACGGGAACTCAACTGCTGCCCATCAACCTTCAACGGACCAACCAGCTGCACCGCACCCAACGAGTCGTCGGCGATAAGACGACGTACGATTTTGGCATGTTCCGCACCGAACGCGGTACCGCATGTGGCGATCGCGGTGTCGACTCCGGCCAGATGCATGGCCATCACGTCGGTATAGCCTTCGACGATCACCACCTGACGTTTCTTGACAATCGCAGCCTTCGCCATGTCAATGCCATACAGCACCTGGTTTTTGCGATACAACGTCGTATCCGGCGTATTGATATATTTCGCGCTGATTGAATCGTCCTCATACAATTTGCGTGCGCCAAAACCAAGCGTACGACCGGTCGAATCGCGAATCGGCCATGTTACGCGGCCACGAAAATAGTCGTACACCCCATGCTGGCCTTGGCGAGCCAATCCTGCATCCAGCATCTCCTGCTGTGTGAAGCCTTTGCCAGCCAAGTACCGAACCAGATTGTCCCAACCCTGCGGAGCGTATCCACAACCGAAACGCTGGCAATCGGCCTGGCTGAAGTTACGACCGTCAAGCAATTTACGTGCAGCGAGCGCATCTTGGTCATCAGCTGCGATACGAAAAACTCCTGTGCGGCCTCATTGGCTTCCAGCAGGCGGGCACGTTTTGAACCAGTATGCTCCTTCTTGGCGTTCGACTGGTCATAATGCAATTCGATATGGTATTTGTCGGCCAAAAGCTCGACGGCGTCACGGAAGTCGATGTTCTCCTGATGTTCAACATAGCCGAACACGTCACCGCCGAGACCACAACCGAAACAATGCCATACACCCAACGCCGGGCGCACGGAAAAACTTGGCGTTTTTTTCATCGTGGAAAGGGCACAGCCCTACATAAGCGCCAGTTCCGGAAGGCTTGAGCGAAACCGTCGCGGACACAATGTCATACAGATCGGCGGTGGCGCGAACTTTTTCGATATCTTCCTTCAGAATCATTCCTGGCATAGCTCACCACCTTAACAGCAAGCGCGGCACGTTGACCAACCATCGAACGTGCCGCGCCCACCATATTGACTTTCACGGCGTGCCTTGTTTCCCACGCCCGTTGCCTTACAGAATGGTTGCGGGATTGAGTTTGGCGAGATCCTCGGCCGACAGCACGTCGGTAGCGTGCTCGTACAGGCGCGGGATACGGTTGCACAGGCAGGTGAAGATCTCATAGCTGATGGTTCCTGCGGCACGGCCCCAATCGTCGGCGGTCGGCTCGGCATAATCCTCTCCGCGACCCGGTCCGAACAGCTGCACGGTGTCGCCCTCATGCACGCCAAGCTTTTCCGCGGAACCGTGCAGGTCAAGCATAAACTGATCCATGCACACGCGACCGGACACACGGTAGAGGCGCGGACCCTCCGTGGTCATCACACGCACCGGGCCTCCTGGCTTGACCACATGCTTCGCGCCTTCCATATCAAAACCGGAAGCGGAACGGTGAATGCCGTCCGCATAGCCGACAGGCACGATCGCGGTGGACGTATCGGACGGAGTCAGGTACGTGCGGCCATAGGAAATGCCATGGCCCGCTTCAACATCCTTGACCGTACCAAGCTGCGCCTGCAACGTCATGGCCGGCGTCAAACCGTATGTACCTGGCGTGCCCATGGCCGGATCAGCCTCATAACCATACAGGCCGATACCCGGGCGCGTCAGCTCAAAATGAATCTCGGAACGTGAAAGCGTGGCAGCGGTATTGGCGAGATGACGAATCTCCGGCGCAATGCCCGCCTGCTCCATACGACGGGTGAAATCCTTGAAATTCTCGACCTGCCTATCAGTGGACGCTACGAATTCAGGCACGTCGGGAGCGTCGGCCACCGCCAAGTGACTCCACTGTCCAACAATATGCAGCACACCCTCCTTAGCGAGAGGCACCAGCTTGGCGAGCGCCGCGTCGAACGTGGCCGGAGTGAATCCATTACGTCCGAAACCGGAATCGACCTTCACGTGCACACGCGCGGTTTTCCCAAGACGACGCGCCGCGGCCGCAACGCCGTCAATGCCCGGCAATGAGCCTACGGAAATATCGATATCATTGTCGATCAGCTCGTCAAAAGGCACCGCCATGCCGTTATATACCCATGTCAGAATGTGGCAGCGGTCCGGCCCGATGCCCGCCTTGCGCAGCAGCAGCGCCTCATGCGACTGCGCCGTACCCAGCCAGGTCGCACCTCCCGCAAGTGCCGCGAGCGCGGCTGGAATAAGACCATGCCCGTACGCGTCGGCCTTGACCACACCCATCACGGCGGTGCCGGAATTCGGACCGCCAACCACGCTCACCAAATGACGCATGTTGTTTCGCAATGCGGCCATATCGACGATGGCTTGCGCCGGGTATTGCTTTTGGGCGACCTCATAATTGGCCTTGCCTTGTTCGGATGAGAATTGCCATTCACGGGCAGCATTGAAAGTCATGGCTCTATTGTTGCGCTCCCACGTGACGGCTTCGGAAAGACGCGCACACATGGTGAGACGATTCACGGGGTTTTCACGGTTTTGTCCGCGCCAGGTTTTTACACTCTCCTTACATAAGGCGCGTACACCTCCCGTATATGAGGCGTTCAGCCCTTCTTTGATTTCTGGCGTTTGAGGCGTGCCAGAGTCCCGGAAATCCGTCCGGTCCAGCCCATATAAAACCATTTTTAGGGAATTAAGACCATGGATCTTTTTCGCAAAAAATCAGTGGACCAGCTTGTGTCCGAGTCAACTCCACTGAAACGCACATTGAAAACGTTTGACCTTACCATGCTGGGAATCGGCGCCATCATCGGCACCGGCATTTTCGTACTCACCGGCAAGGGCGCCCTCACCGCAGGTCCAGCATTGTGCATCTCCTTCCTTCTGGCCGCGGTCTGCTGCGGTTTCGCGGGATTGTGCTATGCGGAGTTCGCCGCGATGGCACCAGTGTCCGGTTCCGCATATTCGTACGCGTATTTGGCGTTCGGCGAGCTGATCGCGTTTGTGATCGGCTGGGATTTGATTTTGGAATACGCATTGCAGGCGGCCACCGTGTCCGCCGGATGGTCCGGATATTTCAACAAACTGTTGGAAGGTTTCGGCTTGCATCTGCCAGTTGAGCTGACCGCGGCATACGGCACCACGCCAGGCGTGACCACATACTTCAATCTGCCTGGTTTCGTGATCGTGCTCATCATCACTTGGGTGCTGTCCATCGGCATTAACCAGACGAAGAAAACCAACGATATTATGGTGATGATCAAACTGGCCATCATCGTGCTGTTCATCGTGTGCACCGTCTGGTACATCAATCCTGCTAATTGGAAGCCGTTCTCCCCGTACGGCATTTACACGTTCCAGCCGGGCTCCACGCAGCCGTACGGCATTGTTCCGGCCGCGTCGATCGTGTTCTTCAGCTTCATCGGCTTCGACGCCGTCTCCTCCTCCGCCGAGGAGACCATCAATCCGAACAAGACACTGCCGCGCGGCATTCTGATCTCGCTGGCCGTGTCCACCGTGCTCTACATCGTCATGACGCTGATCATGACCGGTGTGGTGCCATACAAGGAGTTCGCGAACTTCATTGATGCTCCGGTGGCCGGCGTGATTCTCGAAACCGGTCTCAACTGGCTGGCGTTCGTTGTCAATCTTGGCGCTCTGATCGGCATGACCACGGTGATGCTGGTGCAGCTGTACGGCCAGTCCCGCATCTGCTATGCCATGAGCCGCGACGGCCTGTTCCCGAAGCTCTTCGGCGAAGTACACCCGAAATACCGCACCCCGTTCAAAGGTACATGGTTCTTCGGTATTCTAACGGCCATCGCCGGCGGTTTCATCAACATCAACGTGCTGTTCGAATTGGTGAACATCGGTACGCTGTCGGCGTTCATCATCGTGTCCGCGGGCATTCTGTGGATGCGTAAGACCCAGCCGGACGCACACCGCGGCTTCCGCGCCCCGGGCGTACCGTTCACGCCGATCTGCGCGATCATTTTCTGCTTCATCCTGATCTGCGGTTTGAATTGGGAGACTTGGGTGCGTTTCGCAATCTGGTTCGCCCTTGGTTTGATCGTGTATTTCGTGTACAGCCGCAAGCATTCCGCATTGAACGAGCCAGGACTGTTCTAAAAACCGACGATACGGTTGCTTTCGATATATCTTTCGTAAGATATATCGAAAGCAACACAATCGGATATAAAAATCCCGTTGAAACATCTGAAATACGATATGCAACGGGATTTTTGCTTCTCAATAGTCGAAGATTATTTGCGATTATTTAGAAAAATTTATATTGATTGATATCAATCCATATAAATCCGCAAATCTCACCATTCATGCCGTTGATAAGCGATACGCGTGGTGTCGGACGGCCTGTCAAGCAACTGAATCAAGCCGCAGCGCGCGAAACCATTCGATTCGAGCACATGCTGCATGGCCTTGTTGTTGGGATGCGTATCCGCGCGCACATTGCCGTAATGTTCGATGCACCAGTTGATGCAGTCCTTCGCCGCACCCTTGGCGAGACCCGACGAGGCGATCCGGTGGATGGTCACATACGGATCGTCATCCAGCCAGGCACCATCGATATTCACATACGTCGGGTCGATGCCCGGACACAATGCGAACTGGGCGAGCACACGTTCCTCGCCATCAACCGTATCGACCAGCAACACGGTGCGTTGCGATTCGACATCGTCACGAACCACTTCCTCACGAGGGAACTTATCACCCCACTGCGTGGGATTGCCATTGGAGGCCATCAACTTGCGGGCATGCTCATAAATCTTCAGCATGGTCGGCAAATCAGCCATAGTGGCGCGACGGAACCGCCGTTCAGAGGTAATGACGCTCTCCTCACCCATCTCGTTCACCTTTGCATCACCTTGTCTTCTTCCGAGCGTCAAAAATTACCATGCCCACGGCACAGTATTCGCAATATGCCCGAAAAAATGACGTGCAATCGCACGCAAATCAGACCAGACGGCGCTCAAACGCGTCAGAGCTGATGCCCTTGGCGAGAATATCCTTGCACCATTCCTTCGCCGTGAACAGGCTATGGTCGCGGTAATTGCCGCAGCTTTCGATGGTGGTGGCAGGAACGTCATCCCATGTGGCCTCGTATGCGATGAATTCCAACGCCTCCTTCAACGCGCGAGCCACTTCTTCCGTGGAATGCTCGCCCCACGTCAGCAGGTGGAAACCGGTACGGCAGCCGAACGGGGAACAATCGATATAACCGTCGATACGTTCACGCAACAGCACCGCAATCGTATGTTCGATGGTGTGCAGGCCACCGGTCGGAATCGCATTCTCATTCGGCTGCACCAAACGCAAATCATAATTGGAAATCACATCGCCATTCGGACCGGTCTGCGTGTCGATATAACGCACATACGGAGCCTTCACCTTGGTGTGGTCGAGCTGGAAGCTTTCCACAACCGGCTTGTCTTCTGCCATCATCAATCCTTTCTTCAACAACTGTTCGTCTCTACTGTCGCCGTTTTGCCGGCATACGTCAACCTCACCGCCATACATGTTGCCGATAACGTGTTACGTATCATATAAAACATATGGTTTTGCAATAATCGATACGCTTATTCCTCAAGCTGACACGTCACCTGATTCATGCAACGAAATCGCGGATCACTTCCATGAACCGTTCGCCATACGCTTCCAATTTGAGCGCACCAACGCCATTGACTTGCGAGAATTGCTCGCCGGTGACCGGCCTGATACGCACCATATCGCGCAACGTTTTATCGGAAAAGACGATATACGGGGGTTTACCGAGTTCGCGGGCGATGTCAAGCCGCAACGCACGCAGTTTGGCGAACAATTCCTCGTCTCCGTCGCCCGGCACATACGATCCCATGGCCTGAGAGCCCACGGACGGCGATTCCGCACGTTTCGCAGCGCGCTTCCGTTCGATCTTCTTGATTTCATAATGAAAATTCGGCGCGACCGTTTCCGCCGCACGTTCACCGAAGCGAACGATCGGCATGGAACCTTCCGAAATGGAAAGAAAACCATCCGTCGCCATCTGGCTGAGCACGTCACGAATCTGCGCCTCCGAAGTCGCGCTCAACATGCCGTACGTCGGCAGATCGGCAGGATGAAGATAGTTCAAATCCTGCGCTTTCGACCCTCGCAACACTTTGACGATCTTCCCCGAACCGACCTTCTGGTTCACGTCATGCACGCAGCGGCTGATGGCCCGCGCGATCTCAGTAACATCAACGGTTTCAAACGTGTTCCCGCAGTTCGCGCATCCTCCCACGCATGCGCCGTCATCACGGACGGCCGCTCCCCCGGCCTCACCGAAATACCTGGTCATATACTCGTGCAGACAATCCGTGGTACGGCAATAACCGATCATGGCGTTGAGCAGACGCCGTTTCGATACACGCACGACCTCCTGCTCTTCGGCGGTCAAACGCTCGTTCTCATAATCCGAATCAAGCAGCCTTCGCCTCGTAGCAATATCAGATTCGTTCCACAGCAACGTGCACCGGCTCGACTCGCCGTCGCGCCCCGCACGACCGGCCTCCTGATAGTACGCTTCGATCGATTCCGGCATATTATGGTGGATCACATAACGCACGTTCGACTTGTCGATTCCCATGCCGAACGCATTCGTGGCAACCACCACAGGCACACGGTCGGTTACGAAATCACGTTGCGCCCGCTCCCTCGTTTCAGCCGACATACCGCCATGATAGGCGACCGCGACCATGCCAAGTCGCGTCGCATCCTCACCTTTCGCGGCACGCAGCTCGTGCACGGCGATATTCAACGATTCGGCAAGCGACTCCACTTCCTTGCGGGTCGCGCAATACACGATGCCGGATTCGTCAGGATGATCCGCAATATATGAAGCCACCCACGAAGCCTTATATTTCCTTTCCATCCTGATCACATCGAAATACAGGTTGGCCCTGTCGAAGCCGGTGACGGTGACGGACGGATCGCGCAATCCGAGAATTCCGATAATATCGCGACGCACCCGTTCCGTCGCGGTCGCAGTGAACGCGGCAACCGTCGGACGGACCGGCAATGCCTTCAGAAAATCGCCGATACCAAGATATGACGAGCGGAAATCCTGACCCCATTGCGACACGCAATGCGCTTCGTCAACGGCGACCAGAGAAATCGGCACACGACTGGCGAACGTGCGAAAACGTTCGGTTTCCAAACGCTCCGGAGCCACATACAGCAATCTGATCCGTCCCGACAACGCCTGTGCGAACATCAGATCCTGTTCGTCGGGACTTTGCGTGGTATTGATGAACGCGGCTGGAATGCCCACGTCGTTGAGTGCGTCGACCTGATCGCGCATCAACGAGATCAACGGGGAAATGACGATGGTCATGCCCGGAAGAAGCGTGGCAGGAATCTGGTAGCAGATCGACTTGCCAGCGCCGGTGGGCATGACGCCGAGCGCATCATGGCCTTGGATAATCGCATTGACTATGCCTTCTTGACCGGGACGGAAGGCGTCATATCCGAAGTAGGTGCGTAGGGCGTCACGCGCCGACGTAAACTCTGTCATACGCAGCAGTCTAGTATCAAACCGCTTCTACTCGGTGCGGAGGGCGGTGGCGGGATCCTGCTTGGAGGCGCCACGACTTGGGATGAGGCCGCCGATCAGGGTGAGCACTACGCTGAGAATCACCAGAGCGATGGCATTACCGACCGGCAGCACGGCACTGACCTCGGTGGTACCCATGAAGTGGTGCAGCACGCTGTTGATCGGGAAGTTGAGCAGCACGGTGGCACCAACGCCGATCAGACCGGCCAGCAGGCCGATAATGCCGGTTTCCGCGTTGAATACGTTCGACACATTGCGTTTGGATGCGCCCATGGCGCGCAGAATACCGATTTCCTTGGTACGTTCCAGCACGGAAATATAGGTGATAATGCCGATCATGATCGACGAGACCACCAATGACACAGCCACGAAAGCGATCAGCACATAGGTGATGACGTTGATGATGGTGGTTACCGAGTTCATCATCAGACCAACGTAGTCGGTGTAGGTGATCTTGTCTTTTTCCTTGGCGGTCTTATTGTATTCGTCGATGGCGTCGTTGATGGAATTCTTGTCTTCGAAGCTGTCGACGTAAATGTTGATGGAGCTTGGTGCGTCACGGCTGACCACGCCGAAATCAGCGAGATTGTCGTTGTAGGAGCCGGTGGACACGTACTGGTTGTAGATGGCGACCAGCGTGGCCTCGTCGGCGGTGGCGATATAGGCGTCGAATTGGTCGGCGAGCTGCTGTTCGCCCATCTGAGCCATGGCCGCGGCCTGCTGGGAGTCACCTCCGGATGCGCCTGCGGCCGCCATCATGTTCTGCGCCATCTGCGCCTTGCTGCTTACGCCGAGGGATGCGACGTAATCGCGGGCATCCTGAGCTTTGGTGGCATCGTCGGACGGCGAGAACGTCATGCCGTTGAGCACATTGTGATCTTTATCGGACCGCTGTTCGGTGACGATTTCACTGGATTCGGCACGGTCGATCAGCTCATTGGTCAGAGCACGCGTATAGCCCACACCGGAGGAAAGCGGGGTTGCGTCAGCATCCTCTACCGGCTTAACCACGCCCACGATCTTCAGATCGATGGCCTTGTCGGAGTCGATCAGCGCATTAATCTGGTCCACATCGTCGCCCACGTACGTCCAATGGCCGTTATCGCCTTTGACATACTGGTCGCAGGCCGGCAGCAGCTTCAGCGTGCGGTCGATAACGTCGGAATAGTCAATCTTCTTGGTATCGGTTTTCACATCGTCGCCGGAATTGAGCTGGTTCATCATATCGTGGTATTCACTGGCGGATTTGAGGCCTAGCTCATACACAGCGGTTAACGACAATGAATTGTTCTCGTCAAGTACGAGTACAACCTCGTTCTTGTTCTTTGGCCAGGATCCTTCGACTACCTCATAATTGTCGGAAATGACCTTGCCGACGTTCTTTTTGCCATCAGCGCTTGGCATGATCTCATGGAACGAGCTCGGTGCAGCATTCTGGTCGGTTTTACCCGTGAGCATGCTCACGCGCGTCGACGTAAAGGTGGATGAGTCGGCAGACATCAGCGAACCGTCCGCCATCTGGTCGGCCATCGATTTGGTGCCGGTTTTGCCCACCGTCACACCATCGGCGTTGACAAGCGTGCCGTCTGGATCGTGTGAGAATACGGAGAACCTCGTATCATACGAATACTGGATTCCCGCGGAACCGATATACCGATTGATGTCACTGTCCTTATTATCAAGGTATTTCTTGAACGCGCTCAGATTGTTTTCGGTAATGCTGCTGGTCATCGAAGCGGTGCCCTTGATGGCGGCATCATCCGGATAAATCGCGTCGCTCTTATGCTTCTTGCCTTGATTGTCCGCACTCTGCTGGCCGGAAGTCATCATGCTGGTCAGGTCGAAGGTCTGTTCGTCGATGCTGATCGGGTAAGCAGTCATCGTCTCGCGCTGAATATTGTCGATATAAGTGTTCACGCCTGCCGAAACGGACATGATCAATGCGATGCCGATGATGCCGATGGATCCTGCGAATGCCGTAAGGAACGCACGGCCCTTCTTGGTGCGTAAATTGTTGAAGCTCAATGCCAACGACGTGCCGAACGACATGGATACGCGGCCCATGGTCTTGTGCACGGAAGCGGTAGCCGTTTCGTTCTGGGCTGGTTCGAACGGGTCGGAGTCGGAACGAATCACACCGTCCTTGAGCTCCACAATGCGCGTGGCATACTGGTAGGCCAGTTCGGGGTTATGCGTCACCATCACCACGAGGCGGTCTTTGGCGACCTCTTTGAGCAGATCCATGATCTGCACGGAAGTGTCGGAATCAAGCGCACCGGTCGGCTCGTCGGCGAGCACGATGTCCGGATCGTTCACCAATGCGCGCGCAATGGCCACGCGCTGCATCTGACCGCCGGAAAGCTGGTTCGGCTTTTTGTTGACATGCTCGCCCAAACCCACTTGTTCAAGCGCCTTGCGCGCACGCTCTCGACGCTCCGAATGCGATACGCCCGAAATGGTTAGGGTAAGTTCCACATTCGACAGAATGGTCTGATGGGGAATGAGATTGTAGCTCTGGAACACGAAACCGATGGTGTGGTTGCGATAGGAGTCCCAATCACGGCTTTTGTATTGTTTGGTGGAAATGCCGTTGATCACCAGATCGCCGGAATCATAGTGGTCAAGTCCGCCGATGATGTTGAGCAGTGTGGTTTTGCCGGAGCCGGAAGGTCCGAGAATGGCCACAAATTCGCTGTCACGCAGGTTAAGGCTGACGTTATCCAGCGCCCGCTGCACGAAGTCGCCGGTTTTATACTGTTTGGAGATGCCTTGAATTTGCAGCATGCCGCCTCGTCTCGATAATCATTGCCGTCTCTTCCCGTAGGAAGTGTGCTATGGGAAGAACAAGACGCTGTCAGGGGCATTATATGGTAAAACCCTCGCCATAGCCTGAGTAGGAAAGGAAAAGATACGCTTCCAGCTCATTCGATGGCGAGGATTTATACATGTCGCAACAATGTGACAGATTACACAAAATTGTCACATTCTCATGATGGCTTTATCACAAGCTGATTTTTGTTAGATCTGGCGAAAAGCCTGTTCCAAATCCGCAATCAAATCGTCAGCATCTTCAAGACCGACGGAAAGTCGCACGAGATTGGCGGGCACTTCCAGCGTGGTACCGGCGACGGAAGCGTGGGTCATGGCGCCCGGATGCTCAATCAGGGATTCCACGCCTCCCAACGACTCAGCCAAAGTGAACACTTCCGTAGCACCGGCGAACTTCTTGGCCGCTTCGAATCCGGCTGCGATCTGTACGGAGATCATGCCTCCGAAGCCGCCATGCATCTGTCGTGCCGCGATCTCGTGGCCTGGATGGGATTCCAGTCCCGGGTACCATACGCGTTCCACTTCAGGGGCGGGTTTCCAACCATTGCGCCACCTTCATGGCGTTACGACTGTGCTGCTTAACGGCGCAGATCCAACGTTTTAAGGCCACGAATGTCAAGCCAGGAGTCGAACGGAGATTGGCACGGCTCCGGCCGCGTTCTGCAGGAACGCCACTTCATCGCGGATTTCCTTGTCGTTGAGCACCACCGCTCCGCCGACCACGTCGGAATGGCCACCGATGTATTTGGTGGTGGAATATACGACCACGTCGGCGCCTGTCCGACAACCGGAATGCTGGCAATACCGGGGATGCGAAAGGTGTTGTCTACCACCACTTTGGTGCCATGCGCGTGAGCGACCGCTGACGTGGCCGCGATATCAGTG
>ENA-OPZZ01001242-OPZZ01001242.1-human-gut-metagenome-genome-assembly--contig:-NODE-1242-length-16472-cov-3.978648_pt1 | contig 16472 bp, 19 predicted proteins | sample MGYA00242487_ERZ504511 | MGnify/ENA primary metagenome ERZ504511 (study PRJEB26092, sample SAMD00036241) | human gut metagenome | host: Homo sapiens | study: EMG produced TPA metagenomics assembly of... | reverse complement strand
TTAGCGCGTCGGTCGGAGGGGGTCTGTGCCTTGTTCCGGCAGCGGAAAGCAGGGCGTATGGTGTCCGCCCGTTCATATTGTTGAAAAGTCCGGAGACAGGGGAGAAAGCTGAGCCGTCAAACTGGAAAACGGGGGATATCCAGATGCGGCAGATAGGGCAGAAGCTGTACCGTTTCCGCTGTGTGGATGAAGATTACAGTGATAATCTGGATGGCCGCCGAAGCGCCGCCCTGTTTCTCTGTGACAGTGTGATCCGTGCCGATACCTGCAGCAGCATGGCATTAAAAGAGATTTCTTTCGGGCCTGATAAATAATTATAAGTCCTCCCGGATACGGGAATGGCTGGCGCAAAACAGCGTGAACAGCAGCTTTAATTTAGAACCGGTTTTGATTGGAATTAATACGGCCTATACAGGGGGGACGACGGCAGGAACCATGGAGCAGCTGGACGGCAGCCTGCTGGCGCCGCATGATATCGGTTTTCAGTTGATGCAGGATCGTTTGTTCTGCCTTTCTGTGGAGGAAGCGCTCCGGTACAGGAAGGAACTGTGGCGGTTCGGTTCACAGCAGAATAATCCGGCAGTTCAGATAAGCCCCTATTCACAGGGATATTATCTTCGGACGCCCTATTACGCAGAGGATCATGAAGGGAGATTTTATTACTCCGATCATGTATACGCCGTCGATTTAGTCAACGGAAATATTCATCCGGTACCGGCAGGGAGCCGTACATACGGACTCCGTCCCGCCTTTGCGGTGCCGCAGGCAGAATAGGGAGTACCGTGTTTCTATTCGCAGAACCGTAATATATAGAGACAGCGGGGACGAGAAATCAAGGAAGACAACAAGGGCGGCTCTTAAAAAAAGCTCTTTTGAGAATGAAAGCGAGGAGGATACGATGAAGAAAAGAAATCAGGGCATACTCAGGCAGGGGAAAGGGCTGACATCGGCAGTCCTGATAACCATCATGCTTTTAACCGGTTCTCTCCATGGGTTGGCAGCGACAAATGGGTTTACCTTTGAGGACTGGGATACCGTGTACAGCCGGGAATTTGATGGAAGGCGCAAGGAGAACCGCATGACAACTCCGGGAGAGGCAGAGCCGGAAAGGCTAGCAGCGGCATCCGGAAGTGAGATCCCTGCAACAAGTTCCATGGCGCTGTCGGCGGTGGGAAAAAGTTCGCTGGGAGATATCTGGGATAACTGGAACGGGGATTTTTCATTTTTAGACGGAACAGCCGGGGACGGTTCGGAAAAAAAAACCGTATCAGATTAAAAATAAAAATCAGCTAATGGGCCTTGCCCAGCTTGCCGCAATGGGAATGCGGGTACAGCCGGGGGAGGGAAACGAAGAAATTATCGGCTCTTATGACGGTAAGCATTTCAGGTTGATGAGCAATATTGATTTGGGAGGAATGGAGTGGAATCCGATTGGATATTTCAGGGATTCCTCTGAGCCCGCCAGAAGATGACACATAAAGATCGCATACAGCTCATTTGTCAGGGAAGTCACCGGATCGTGATCCTTTCTGAGGGCAAGCTGGCTGCTGTAATAGGAGGCCGCTTCATTGCTGTTGGCAACTGCACGCTGTACCGACTGCTCGGAGATTTTTTTCCCGCCTACATCCTCCAGGAATTTCTTCATCTCGCGGAGCTGATCTGCAACATAGCTGATGGAATCCTGATTTTTTTCATAGGGTACGTCAATATAAAAGCCCGGGATCTGATATTTCTGTTTCAGATAAGGAAACGTCATCATGTTTCCATCGCAGGCAAGGTTTGTGTAGATGGTACATTTGGGCTTCGGTACCAGTCCTGTCATGGACGCTCCCAGAAAAACTCTGTGATAGGAGCACATGGTTTCCGGAAAGCCCTCTGATTCCGTCTGTGCCAGAAATGCCTGCTCGCATCTGGTTCCGGCGATGAAGCAGGACATTGCCTCCACGGAATACGGAGTGATCCCTGCTGCTGTCAGAATCTCTCCCGGTACAAAAATACTCACAAGAGCAGTATCGTCCGGTTTTGCAAGGGCTTTGATAATATTCTGCATAACTACACGGGCTACATACTGTCCCGAAGCCGGAAGCTTCCTGTCAGGAAAAAGCTGCAGACGTTTTTCCTGAAGCCGGTAGCCAGTGAGAAGAAGTTTTCGTGCTTTTTCCGGGTCCCTGATGGATTCCTCTCCCACCATATCCCCAAATTTCTTTATAATATCCAATCTGTCACACCCTCCATCAAGTCAAAAAATCTATTATAAGTCTGTCAGACGCTTACCCGAAATTTTGTCTCAGACAAAATCCTGTAGCATTATCATCGTCTGGATGGTATAAAGATTCTACCTGTCAGACCAATATTTTTATTATAAAGATATTTTTTTCAAATGTAAACACGCCAATTTTTACAAATTTGAAGCCTTTTGCACATATCAAAACATCAAAATGCAGATTTTCCCCAAAACTCTCATTCCTTTTCGTGGAAAACCTGCATTTGTCTTATCACCTTATTTTCTGCTCTATTTTTTCCGTTACTCTATGTCACATCTGATGACGTACCACCTTATATTCATCTCCGGAACGATAATACGGACATTCCTTGTAATCACTGCTCACAAAACGATAATATTCATCCTCATCCAGATTGACATCACAGTAATATTCGTCACACTCTTCATCATATGTATAGTTTGCACAGTATTCGCAGCTGGTTCCCTTCATATCTATTCCTCCTCTCTTTGCAGGAAAGTATTTCTCCCTGCCGTTCTCCTGATTATATAATAAAAAAAGGAAGAATTCCATTACTGAAATCCTCCCTTTTTTTATATATCAAAACATTCCGTTCGCAGTCTTATATTTGTAAAGCATCTCCGCATGATTCTGCTCTTCCACCTGGATATCTGCCAGAAGCTTCCTCACACCACTGTCTTCAAAAGCAAAAACCTCCGAGTTGTATTCTCCGGAAATCAGCTTTTCTGTTCCGATACAGTCTGTTGCAAGAAAAGCATCGTGTTCCTTATCCTCTGAGGACATCACAGATGTGTAAGTAGCCTTTGGCTGGTAATCACGGCCGTCACTGTCATTACAGTTTACCTGTGGAACTGTGCCGGAAAGCACCTGGCTCAGGGAATCGTAATGCTCCTGCTCTTTTTTCTGAAGAGTCTGAAATAAGCTTTTAAGCTCCGGATCCCTGGCCTGCTGTGCGTATTTTCCGTATTTTTCAATGCAGCTTTTTTCCTGTGTCTGAAGATCCTGGATCACCGTGCGTTCTTTTTCCTTTAATATCATTATGATCATCCTTTCTTTTGATAATAATGATAGTATGGTTTGGAAACGCGATTTTATTCATATTTTACGCAGTCAGGATCTCCATCAGTGCTCCGTAAAGATCCTTTTCCAGTTCCATAGACTGAAGCTCCGACAGAAGAACCGGCAGCTTCTTTCCGGCTGTGATCAGCTGATATAATCTATCCTTCAGCACAAAACCGATCTCTGCCTGGTTCAGGAAATCAAAGATACGTTTCTCTATACGATTATCCGCTACCTCTCCTGCGAGAATGATCTGCACCTCTGCCGCTGTATCTGCTTCCACTTCCACACAGATCTTCTGAAGCTTCTCCTCATATTTTACAGCAGCCTCAGTCTCTTCTCCGTTAACCAGAACCTTCACAGTATCTGTGCCTGTTTTCGCAAAATTACAGAACTCCACGGTATAAGTTCTCTTTGCCGGGATCAGCTCTGTTTTTCCCTGTGCGGGATGAATGGTAAACACTCCCTGATCCTTTTCCTTATAATCCATTTCCGTAAATACACAGGCACCATTTTCGTAAGCACAGGTTTCGTTGTCATCCTCATACAATCTGAAGCTTCCGTCAGCCCCCGGGAATACCCGGATATTCAGGCTTTCCGGATTCTTTTCCGCCTCTGTTCCACGGATCTCATCGGTCATCACCAGAATGCCGCCTGCCTTTGCAAGAACCGGGATACTGTCCAGAGTACGGTACATATCCACCATTCGTCCACCCTCATAGCGCAGGCCTGTATAAATATCATACCATACCCCGTCCGGCAGCCATACTGCTGTCTTCGCTACATTAAGGCCTTTTACTCTCGGTGTTGTCACAGCCGCTACCATCAGCTGGTCTCCGAAAAAGTACTGATTTTTTACCGTATATGCCTCCGGTGCCTCCGGATATTCGTAATACATCGGCTCCACCAGAGGAAGATCTTCCTGATAGCTTCTGTAGTTCATTGTATAAAGATACGGCATCATTCTGTGGCGCTCACGGAGAGCTTCTTCCATGACAACCTCTGTCTCCTTTTTGAAACGCCACGGCTCTTTTCCGTTGAAGTCACTGCATGAACTGTGGAGACGCATGATCGGAGAAAAGATACCGTACTGTGTCCAGCGGGCGGTCATCTCATCATCCTTATATCCAAGCATATGTCCACCGATATCATGACTCCACCATCCATAACCGATGTTGGAGGCTGTGGATGTAAAGTATGGCTGAAAATCAAGGGAATCCCAGGTAATATGAGTATCTCCGGAAAAGCCTATCGGATATCTGTGGCTTCCGGGACCTGCATATCTGGAAAAGGTCATGGGACGTTTTCCGTTTCTGGCGCTGTCCAGAAAATGGAAGTGGTTGAAGATCCACAGAGGATCAAGCCCTTCGATCTTGCAGTTGCTTCCCTGCTGCCAGTCGATCCACCAGAAATCCACACCTTCTTCCTCTCTCGGATGATGAAGATATTTGAAATAGGCTTCCATAAATTTCGGACTTGCCGGATCGCATACTACCGGATCCTCATTTTCATAATCCACACCCATGGCCTTTGCCATGTCCTCATACATTTCTTCCCAGCCCTGTACGCCGTCTGCAGGATGTACATTTAATGTGGTACGCATTCCTCTTTTATGTAAACCATCCAGAAAACGCTTCGGGTCCGGGAAGAGCTCTTTATTCCAGGTATATCCGGTCCAGCCGCTTCCGTATTTCGGGTCAACATCGGTCACATGCCAGTCCATATCAATAACGGCAACCGTGAACGGGATATTTTTTTCCTGGAATTTATCCATCAGCTCATTGTAGCTTTCTTCAGAATATTTATAATATCTGCTCCACCAGTTTCCTAGAGCAAACCTTGGAAGCATCGGTGTTTTTCCGCAGAGTCTGTAAAAATCATGAAGTGCTTCTTTGTAGTCATGTCCGTATCCGAAGAAGTACAGATCCTTGATGCCCTTTCTTCTTGGCTCGATCCAGCCGTCCGGCAAAAGCACCTGCGACCTGCTGTCGTCCACCAGAGAATATCCGAACCTGGAAAGAATACCATGCTCCAGCTCTGTAGCTCCGTTCACCATATCCAGTGTCCTGGCAGTTCCCTTCAGATCATGGATCTCTTCTCCGTAGTGCCAGATGCTGTGATAGGCACTTAGGTTTCCTTTTACCTGAATACTTAATCCCCAGCTGGTAAATTCCTTCTCATTGTAAATAAGGTGGATTCTTTTCGTATGGACCTCGATCCCATCCTCTGTACGCACTACACGATAGTCCGTTTTCGGAAAATCCCTAAAAAACACCATCTGCGTGGGGCGATCCTCAAATACGCCCTCCTCATCATACTCCAGACGGATCAGTCCCTCTGTGAGAAACGTAATCCTGTATTTATCCCCTGTGATCATATTTTCACTTAACGCCAGAGGATGCGTTTCTACTTTATATATGTCCTGCATTTATGTTCCTCCGTTTATTATCTGTATGCCATCATCCCTTTACAGCAGAAGCTGCAATTCCGGCGATAAACTGTTTCTGGAAAAACAGATAGATCAGAAGTACCGGGATGATAGAAATGGCAGTTGCTGCAAACAGTGCACCATAATCTGTGGAATACTGTCCGTTAAACATCTTAAGACCAACGGCAAGAAGCTGTTTGTCTTTGTTTGTAATTACCAGGTATGGCCACAGGAAATCCTCCCATGCCCAAAGGAACTGGAAGATCGCAATACTGAAGATTCCGTTTTTTGACATCGGTAATACGATCTTGTGGAAAATATAAAACTCATTGGCTCCGTCAATTCTTGCCGCCTCCAGGATCTCATCCGGAAGTGCGGAGATATGCTGCTTCATCATGAAGATTCCGAAGCCGCTGAACATAGCCGGGATGATCAGTGCTTTGTAGCTGTCCATCCAGCCAAATGCCTGGATCATGGAATACTTCGGGATAATGGTAACACACCACGGAATCATCATAGTAGAAAGTACGAATCCGAAAAGAATATTTCTTCCTTTAAATTTGTATTTACTCAGTACAAAACCACAGATAGTACTTGTATAAATTACGATCAGAGTGATCACTACCGTAATAACAATACTGTTTAAAAAGAAACGGACAAAATTAAAATGCGCGTTCATATTGATGTAGTTATCAATGATGAATTTCTGCGGAAGGAGATGCTGCTCCAGAGCCATGATCTCCTGATTTTCCTTGAAGGATGAAAAAATCATCCATACAAAAGGATATACGGTAACCACTCCAAGGATCAGAAGGAGTGCATTTAAAGCAATACTACTGACTTTTCTTTTCATGAATGTTTTCCTCCTTTAATCTTCTGTTCCGGAAACACGGAATGATAACCAGGTAAATACTGCTGTGATAACGAACAATACAAAGGACAGTGCAGATGCATATCCGAAGTTGTATTTTACAAACGCTTCATCATAGATGATGTAGGATGCAAGGTAAGTTGCTGTTCCAGGGCCACCTTCCGTCATGATCAGGATCTGAACATATGCCTGAAGGTAGGAAATAATAGAAGTGATGATAACGAACAGTGTCATAGGCTTCAGCAGCGGAAGTGTGATGTAACGGAACGTCTGCCATGCGTTGGCGCCATCTACTTTTGCGGCCTCAAGAGCATCTGTCGGAAGAGAATAGAGACCTGCCATGTACATAACAACTGCGTATCCGAAATCCTTCCAGATGGTCATGATCATAATTGCAAGAAGGGCAGTTTTCGGATTCATCAGCCAGTTTACATCCAGTCCGAAGATCTGATTGATAGTACCGATCTGAGGATTGTACATAAATTTCCATACAAAGGCTACGGCTACCATAGGAGTTACAACCGGCATGTAATATACAGCTCTGAAAAAGCTTTTATATTTTATCAGTGTGGAATAGATCGCATAGGCGATTCCAAGTCCAAGACCTACACGAAAGAAAATAACTACAACAGAGAAGATCACTGTGTTCAACATGGATTTTCCAAACAGAGCACTGGTAAATACTTCCTTATAATTCTCAAGCCCCAGGAACCGGTAAGTACCGCTCAACGGGTTCCACTCATGAAAGCTTCCTGCAAAAGCGATTCCAATAGGTACGATCAGGAATACCGTAAAGAAGATCACCATTGCCAGAACAACGATATTTCTCAAAATGATCTCGCTTTTGCTCTGCAGCGGATTTGTTTTTTTAAACATCGATGCATCCTCCTTATCTTTTCGATACACATCTTTTTGCCGAGAAAGGCGCACCCTTTTCCAAGTGCGCCTTTCTGCTCTGATACCTGCGGATTACTCACGGCATCTTTTTATTTTGCATACTTATAAAGGTTTTCTACAGATTTGAATGTACTGTTCTTCATATCCTTTGTGATGTTGGCTTCTGCTTCGTCCAGGGCAGTATCGATGTCAACACCGTTGAAGAATACATCCTCTCCTGCTTTTTTCATAGAAGTCTCTACAGTTGCAGGCATCGGGCCCGGCCAGATATAGTGGTCAATGTGCTCGGAAAGAACCTTCAGAGAAGGATTCTCAAGGATCTTCTCATTATCTGCCAGAGATTTCTTAGCCGGGAAGGTACTCATTGCCAGGTTAAATGCGACCTGTGCGTCATCATTTGCCAGGAAATATTTTACGAAGTCCTGTGCAACTGCCTGCTGGTCAGCCGGAGCGTTTTTGTTTACGCCAAAGGTAGACTCACCGTTGTAACGGTTGTAAGCATATGGCTCGCCGTCAAAGGTCGGGATCTCAAATACGCCAAAGTCGATGTTGCTCCATGTTGTTTTCAGAGTGTTGTAGTAGTGTCCCCACTGGATGACCATGGCTGACTGTCCCTGTCCGAAGCTGTCTGCTGCTTTCTCACCGAAGTCCTTGGAACCGATACCATCTACGTCATACATATCTACCAGCATCTGCATTACCTTCTTCATTGCATCAGAGTTTACATTCGGAGTAACTCCGTCTTCCTTGAAGAGGTTTTCTCCCATCTGATAATTCAGGCCAAGGAGGTAATTCTGATGGAAATCATCGTTGAAGTTCAGACCTGCCTGAACGATCTTGTCGCCGTCTTTAATAGTAAGCTTCTTGGCAACCTCGATCATCTCGTCCCAGGTCTTCGGGATATCAGCATCTGTCAGACCTGCTTTCTCCCACATATCTTTGTTGTAGTATACAGATCCGGTCATCATACCGTAATCAATATAGTAAACCTTTCCATCGATCACATGGGCACTTACACCATTGAAATCTGCCTCCAGATCCTCTGTGGGGATATCAAGAGGCGCCATGTAATTGATCAGGTTCTCATGGTAGCTGTTATGTACGTTGAAAATAGCCGGTCCGTTGTTTCCATCCAGTGCAAGAGGGAGCTTTGTCCAGTAATCCTCCCATGGATTATCAACAAGATTGATAGTTACATTTGGATGAATTGCTGTGTATCCGTCGATGATCTGCTGGAACAGCTCGTCACTGCCCCACTCCCAAAGCTCTACGGTGATGTCTTTTCCGTCATTGATCTCCACGCTGGGGTCATATTTGAGCGTATCTCCGAAAGGCTCTGTAGGTGCTTCTACCTTGGCTTCGGATTTGCTGTCACTTCCGGCAGAACTTCCTGTACTGCCACATCCTGTAAATGCAGTTACAACCATTGCTGCAGCAACTACCGCTGCAAAAACTCTCTTTTTCATGCATTACCTCTTTCTTTCCGGTATTTTCCTGTTTTCTGACTACGTTTTCCGTTCCTTTTTGGTTTAGCGCTAAATCTATTGTTAATCTATCATGTCCATGGAAATTCGTCAACATATTTTTTACTTTTCATCATTTTTTCCAGTTTTTGCACCTGCGTTTTGTCTATTTTTCACATCGTAATGCTGTATTTTTTTATTTCCAATCAATCATACATTGATTTTTTTACTATGTTGGACTATAATATACATAGTTTATAAACCGTTTTTTGAACATTTATATTTTATGTTTAAACCTTATAAACCTGTAAAGAGAGGATAAATAAATTCTGGGTTTTTCATTGTATTTTTATTTTTGGCTGAGAAATGCGTCAGAATTTTTTATGACTGCAGTTTCCTTCCCGGAAACTGCTATGGAAGAACAGAGGTGTGTAGTATGACATTAAAAGATATCGCAGATCTGGCCGGTGTCAGTATGATGACCGTCTCCAATGTGATCAACGGCAAAACCAGCCGCGTTTCCCAGAAAACCAGAGACAAGGTCAATGCGATCATAGAAGAATACGGATATGTTCCCAACCTGAATGCCCGGAGCTTATCCAATAAAAAATCCCATATCATCGGCATCATCATTTCCCTCGATGAAAAAGATGTGCTCCTGGGAACCAACTATTTTGAGAACCCTTATGTCAGCACCATGGTCGGTGCTATCGAAAGAGAGCTGCAGAAGAATGAATATTTCACCATGATCCGCTCTGTATCAAAAAATGCGGACATCATTTCTCTTCTGAAGAATTGGAATGTAGACGGAATCATCATTCTTTATCCTGCCGCCGGCGAATACATGGCAAGGCTGATGGATTCTGCCACCTGCCCCATCGCCACCTTTGACTGTGAACTGGAACACCCCAATCTTATCAATATCACTTCCAATGATGAGAAGGGTCTTTACCTTTCCACAAAATATATGATCAATCACGGTCATTCCGCCATTGCCTTTGTGGCCGATTACAAAAACAACCACGTTCTTACCAGCCGTTTCAATGGCTATAAACGGGCGCTGGAGGAGAACCATATTACTTTTAACCCGGATTATGTTTATGAGTACTCTCCTTCCTATGAGGGCGGTATCCAGGCCGGCCGTGAGATCGCATCCAACAGCTCTCCAGTTACCGCTGCGGTAACTACGGCGGATATCTGTGCTATCGGAATTATGGAGGGTGCCCGCCTGGGCGGCTACCGCATTCCTGTGGATCTTTCTGTGATCGGATATGATAACCTGACTCTCTGCCAGTACACCCTGCCAAAACTGACTTCGGTTTCCCAGAACATCCCCCAGAAGGCAAAGCTGGCCACCAGCCTTCTTCTGGAAAAGATCCGCACCGGTTCTGTCAGCTCCTCCTGCCAGGCCGCCTTGGATGTTGAGATCGTGGACAGGCAGTCGGTGATCTCTTTGTATTAAGTACAGGGATTCTACCTCTTATTTTTGATGTTGGATCCCTGTTACTGTTCACCGATAATGTTCTGCGAAGTGTTTTTGTGAACTCAGCATCTGAACCCCCAAAGGTATCTGTTCATGAACCAGTATCAAATCAAAAAATCCCGGAACTGCTGCAGTGCTTCTGATTGCCAGCACTGGCACAGCTCCGGGATTTCCGTTACAGCCCCTCCCGATACACGCTGTTGATCGTAGCCTGGGCGTGCTCCAGCTCTTTCTTCCGGATGATGGCTTCCCGGTCACTTAAGATCGCCAGCATCTCATCGATCACATCCTCCACTCTGGGACTTGTCACCCTGTATAAATACCCCAGCATCCGTGTAGCTGTGTAATCGGTATTCATATGTTTATAGGCGATTTCCCGGCACAATTCATCGGGATAGCCCTTATCCTGAAGCGCTCTGTAAAGCTCATCTGTTCTTGTATCTGCCATATCCTCCTGAGATTCCTTTCCTGTTTTTATTATAACTTCGCCAGGCGGATATTCGCTATCCGCTTTCGCTGGTTCCATCCATATTCAGTACAATAAATCGAACCTTTACCTTCCACTCTGCTACATGATCACAAACGCAACCGCTTCACGATTTATCATCCTCATCCATGCCAGTTTCTTTACCAGCCTTATATATCCCTCGGATCCCCAGGATCAATGTCACGAAAATCCCTGTGATCAGTATCCACACCGGCCACATAGGTGCCGTTCCCAGATTCCCGCTGATCCCAGCATAAAGACATACTCCAATGGATAACAGCTTGATCACAGAAATCATTTTTGACGCGATCTCAAAGATATGCTCTCTGTTCTCCTCTGTCACCTCAACCGGATAATTCCACCACTGTGGAAATCTCTGACAGAACATCAGAAGTGCCAGGATCAGCAGCCCCAAAATCGGCTCCAGAAGAAGGCTCCCCTTCTTCCCATACCGGTCCGGGATCCCATGAACATTAAAATGGATCGGCACCCTCTCCGGCAGATTTCCCCAGGTGGCCACAAGATACATCACGTACCCAAGGATCATCAGAAAGCAGAGCGCATCTGTAATATTACGCAGTTTTTTCTCAGACATTATCCATCCCCCTTTCATTGCAAAATAAACTCGTCTGTAAATTAAATACTCTCTTTCCTGTATTTTACACACAAATTGCCTTCCTGTAAAAGTATTTTACAAAAAAACACCTATTATAATCATATCTGTGCACACTAACAATTGCATATGAAATTTTTATATGATAAACTAGACATGTTGTCCAAAAACATATTTAAGAAAGGGAAAGAAATATGTTAGAAAAAATCTTCAAGCTGTCCGCAAATAAAACGGACGCTAAAACAGAGGTTCTGGCAGGTATCACCACCTTCATGACAATGGCGTATATCCTGGCAGTTAACCCGAACATCCTGTCCGCGACCGGCATGGATTCCGGAGCTGTATTCACAGCTACTGCACTGGCAGCCTTCCTTGGAACACTGCTGATGGCGATCTTCGCCAACTACCCGTTCGCACTGGCACCCGGAATGGGTCTGAACGCATACTTTGCCTATACAGTTGTTATCGGTATGGGATACAGCTGGCAGTATGCACTGACCGCAGTTTTTGCAGAAGGTATCGTATTTATCGTTCTTTCACTTACCAATGTACGTGAAGCAATCTTCAACGCGATCCCTCTGAACCTGAAATCCGCAGTCAGCGTTGGTATCGGTCTTTTCATCGCATTTGTAGGATTACAGAATGCCAATATCGTGATCGGCGGCTCCACTCTGCTGCAGCTTTTCTCTGTAGATGGCTATAACGCAGCCAAGGGTGTGGAGGCATCCTTCAACAACGTCGGGATCACCGTTATCCTGGCTCTGATCGGTATCATCGTAACCGGAATCCTGGTTGTTAAGAATGTAAAGGGAAATATCCTCTGGGGTATCCTGATCACATGGGGACTTGGAATCATCTGTCAGTTCGCCGGACTTTATGTTCCGAACCCGGAAATCGGCTTCTACAGCCTGCTTCCGGATTTCAGCAACGGACTCTCTATCCCGAGTCTTGCTCCGATCTTTGCGAAGCTGCAGTTTGACGGAGTTTTCTCACTGGATTTCCTTGTTATCCTGTTTGCATTTTTATTTGTAGATCTTTTTGATACTCTCGGAACTCTCGTTGGTGTATCCTCCAAGGCCGGTATGCTGGACGAGAATGGTAAGCTCCCTCACATCAAGGGTGCCCTTCTTGCAGATGCTGTTGCAACAACTGCAGGTGCTGTTCTCGGTACATCCACAACTACTACTTTCGTAGAAAGTGCTTCCGGTGTATCCGAAGGCGGAAGAACCGGACTTACCGCAGTGACAACTGCCATCTTATTTGGCCTGTCCCTGTTCCTGTCTCCAATCTTCCTGGCAATTCCGTCCTTTGCCACAGCTCCGGCTCTGGTGATCGTCGGATTGTACATGCTCAGCAATGTTATCAGCATTGATTTCAGCGATATGTCCGAGGCGATCCCATGTTATGTATGTATCATCGCAATGCCGTTCTTCTACAGCATTTCCGAAGGTATCTCCATGGGAATTATCACATACGTAGCCATCAACCTGATCACAGGTAAGGCAAAAGAAAAGAAGATCAGCGCTCTGATGTATGTACTGGCAGTGCTGTTTATCCTGAAATATATTTTCCTGTAAAAAGGGCATAAAAATTCCCGGTGCCATATGATATGGTCCGGGAATTTTTTTATTTCTTCGGCTGATACCGCATATTCGACACATTATAAACCGTAATAAAAGCCTTCGGGTCCTCCTGGTTTATAAACTTCATCAGCTTCTGATATTCACCTTTATCTACAATGGTTATGATCTCATGGCGTTTTTCCATTTTATAGGCTCCGATGGCCTCATAGATCGTGGCTCCGCTGTGCAGGTCATGAACAATAAACTGCCTCAGCTCCTCTTCCTTCTTCGTGATAATGCAGACGCGCCGTTTGATGTTATGATCAAAAATAAAATGATCCAGAACAATTCCGTTAAAATACGTTCCCAGAATACTTAAGACTACCGTCTTTTTATCATACACAAGCGCCGCGGAAAGTGCCACGCACATACCGGAAAGAGACATGGCTTTTCCAAGCTCCATGTGGAGATACTTATTCATGATCTTCGCCACGATATCCAGTCCGCCTGAGGATGCATTCCTGTTAAAAAGAATGCTAAGTCCCACACTCACTACCAGAACATAACACAGAACATCCAGTTCCTGGCTGTCTGTCATGGAACCGAAATCTGGAAAAATGATCTCAAACAATCCCAGAAACAACGGCAGCATTACACTGGTATAAACCGTCTTAACTCCAAACTCTCTTCCACAGGTAAAAAATCCAATGATCAGCAATACCACATTCAGGATCATGGTAATAGCCGACAGCTGCAGCGGCACAAAATTGGAAAGCACGATTCCAAGACCGGAAATACTGCTGACCGACGTATGGCTTGGCACCAGGAAAAAATATACCGCTGCTGCGATGATCGCCACTGCTACGGTGAGGATCGCGGTTTCCTTAACGATATCCGCATAATTCAGTTTCTTTTTCATGATTTCAGATACTCTTCCCATTCTTTTTCTTTAGCGCCCACCAGCACCTTGTCTTCCCCAACAAGGATTGGTCGTTTCACAAGCATCCCGTCTGTTGCAAGAAGCGCAAGCTGCTCTTCCTCACTCATCTCCGGAAGTTTATCTTTCAGTTTCATCTCTTTATAAATATTTCCACTGGTATTGAAGAAACGCTTCAGCGGAAGACCGCTTTTTTCCCACCAGGCTTTCAGTTCCTCTGCAGTTGGATTGTCCGTCTTAATATCACGCAATGTATATTCTGCGCCACTCTCATCCAGCCATTTCTGAGCCTTTTTGCAGGTACTGCATTTTGGATAGCATACAAATAACATGTTGTGTCCCCCTCATCTTATTTGTATTTTATTCTAACATAGATGATACTGTTTTTCTATCCTATTGTTCCGACCATATCAGCTTCGATTCCTGTTTCATCTCATCCACAATTTTCTCCGCTGCATCCAGATCTCCCTTTACTTCCAGCTCTGTTAATTCCAGGCTCTTCTTTCCGGCTTCCGCACTCATATAATAAACCTCTGTTACAGTTTCCGGGATGCTGTCATCTTCCGGTGATACTTCCTCTGTCTTTTTGGAAAAATCCTGAAGCAGCATGTCATCGCCTTTCAGTTCCAGAGTTCCTGCATATGGCGCATCAATGGCATAGACGAACTCTGTTTTTCCATCTTCCGTGTACTGTACTTTCATTCGATTGATGAGATTATTTGAAGAATACAAACTATTATTTTTTACGTACATTCCGCTATTTTCCAGGGTCATGTATTTTTCGTTGAAATACCAGTGGTTGTAGCCTGCTGCCGCAACGATGAGTGTCAGGATGACTGCCACTGCTGCTGTCAGCACTCTGCGTATTATTAATTTTTTCCGGATTTTTTTAAGTGCGTCTGCACTTCCGATATTTTCCGTTTCACCAGCTCTGCGTCGTGCTCCGGAGGCTGCAGATGATATCATTTGAGCCTGCTCTTTTCCCTGCTCCTCTTTCATAATCTCCAACATTTTTCTGCATTCCTTACAAGCTTCCATATGCTCTTTTACCAACGCCTGACTGTCTTCACTTAAAATGCCGTCCACATAAGATGGCATCAGATCCTGTATTACATCACATGTGATCCTCATTGCTCCAACTCCTCTCTGATCTTTACTCTTGCACGGTAATAAGTCACCCTCGCCCAGTTTTCACTTTTTCCGAAAAGCATTCCGATCTCACTAAACTTAAGCTCTCCGAAGGTCCGCAGGGAAAAAACTTCTTTATACGGTTCCGAAAGTCTATGCAGAACTTTGTGGATCTCCATAGCCTGGCTCCGCTGCGCCAGCTTTTCCTCCAGAAGCTCTCCGCCATCACTTTCTGCTTCTTCCAGCTTCTCATCCCCGAGAAGTTGCTTCTTCTGTTTTTTCAGATGATCGTACAACGTATTTTTTGCGATCTGGCAGAGCCACACACGCACATCACAGTCACCCCGGAACTGGTCTATCTTTTCCAGAGCTTTAAAAAACGTTTCCTGTGTCACTTCCTCAGCCAGCGCTCCATCCTGTGAGATAGAACGGATATACCGATATACAATGTCAAAATATGTCCGGTAAAGTTCCTCTATGTTCATCGGTTTTTCTCTTTCCTCCCTTCTCACTTATAAGACGAACCCGTTTCAAAAACGTTACAGAAAATCCCGGAAAAAATTTTACCCGGATTTCCAGCTCTTTCTTCCATTACAAACGAAATGCCCGATATAAAAATACCGGGCACAACATAATCAGAAACTTTTTCCTGTTCTTATCGTTATTTCTTTTTTTCGTACAAACAAGCACAATTGAACCTGTCGCTGCGCTTCTGATCAACTATACAAACGGCAGCGTCAGCTGCTCATACTCCGGTTCCTTCGCTTTCTTCCCGGAAGCTGAAGCCAAACTTTTCGACGGCCGGTATCCTTCCATCTGCCGGTCGATCCAGGTCATCAGCACATCCACAACGTATTCCTGTTCTTCGCCGGTCAGTTCACGCCCTTTTGGTATCCCGTGCCACTTCTCCAGGCAGCCACGGCAGCAACAGGCACAGGCATGCTGGGCCAGAAATACAGGATGGCCTTTCATCGGCGTCTGTTTCCCGCTCATTGGGGATCACTGCAGGCGCCAGACGCATACGGATGAAATCCTGTGCATGCTTTTCTATTTTTTTCTCTGCCTTTGTCTGCTGCATAAGCCTTATCTTTTTCTTTCAGATAAAAACCGCTGCGGAATTTCGACTGTGCCAGCCGGTCAAACAACTCCATGTTCCTCATAATATTTCTTCTTTTCCTCATACATAAGATCATCTGCTCTTCTCAGCATTGTCTCAAGCTCCGAAGAGCTTTCCTCCCAGACAGCGCCAACAGAAACACTGATCCTTTTAGCAGCAATGCTGTCACAGATATCCCTGACCT
>ENA-OPZZ01001241-OPZZ01001241.1-human-gut-metagenome-genome-assembly--contig:-NODE-1241-length-16483-cov-4.733492_pt1 | contig 16483 bp, 13 predicted proteins | sample MGYA00242487_ERZ504511 | MGnify/ENA primary metagenome ERZ504511 (study PRJEB26092, sample SAMD00036241) | human gut metagenome | host: Homo sapiens | study: EMG produced TPA metagenomics assembly of... | reverse complement strand
AATCCCTATAAGTATGTAGGCGGTGAGATTGAGACCGACATCTTCCCCGATGTTCCTTACTTCGTGAGTGAGAACTATACGATGAAGAAGGTACGCTGATGCCGTGTTTTCCGTAAACTGAGGTTTCGGAAAACGGATGCTTGAACCTTTTCATACATGAAACAAAGGAGGGCTTTGCTCAAAGTAATAGGGCGGCCCTCCTCAAGCATTCTCATATAACAAGATTCTATTATGAAGCTATACACCTACTTATACAATAAACAATATGAAGAAAAACATGAAATCTAGTTCCATACTGTTGGGCGGACTTTTTCTGCTGGGGGCGGTTTGCAGCTGTACCCAGACGGCACCGGACTATGCGTCTTACGTCAATCCGTTCATCGGTACGGGTGGACATGGGCATACCTATCCCGGAGCGGTAGTTCCCAACGGGATGATTCAGCCCAGCCCCGACACGCGTATCTACGAGTGGGATGCCTGCTCCGGATATTACTATGCAGATACTACTATCAACGGATTTTCACATACCCACGTCAGCGGTACGGGTTGTGCCGATTACGGGGATGTGCTGCTGATGCCCACTGTAGGTCGGCAGGATTACCACTCCATGGGCTCGAAGAGCCAGCAGATGGCGTACGCCTCTGCCTTTTCCCACGAGAATGAAACAGCCGAACCGGGATATTATTCCGTATTTTTGGACCGCTACGGGGTGAAAGCCGAACTGACCTCTACCAAACGTGCGGCGATTCATCGCTATACCTTCCCGAAAGCGGAAGATGCAGGTTTTATCCTCGACCTGGATTACAGTATCCAGCGCCAGAAGAATGAACAGATGGAGCTGGAAGTAATCAGCGATACTGAAATCCGTGGACGCAAGAAGACTGTATATTGGGCTTTCGACCAGTATATCAACTTCTATGCCAAGTTCTCCAAACCATTCACCTATACGCTGGTCACGGACTCCATGGCATTGGACGAAGGCGGTCCGCTTCTGCCTACAGCTAAAGCTTTACTGCAATTCCAGACGGAGCCCAATGAGGAGGTATTGGTAAAGGTAGGTGTGTCTGCCGTGGATATGGACGGTGCCCGCAAGAATGTGGAAGCCGAAATCTCCGGATGGGATTTTGACGGTGTGCGCCGTGCTGCCCGCCAGCAGTGGAACACTTATCTTTCCAAGATTGACATCGATACGAAGGACAACGACCAGCGTACCATGTTCTACACGGCACTTTACCACACGGGTATGCAGCCCAACTTGTTTACCGATGCTGACGGACGTTACTTTGGTATGGACTTGAAGCCCCATCAAGGCAGGGTGGACGAGCCTATCTACACCATTTTCTCTTTATGGGACACTTTCCGTGCCTATCATCCGCTGATGACGATTATTGATCCTGAACTGAACGAGGCTTTCATCCGTTCGCTCATCCAGAAGTCCCGCGAGGGCGGCGTCCTGCCTATGTGGGAACTGGCCGGAAACTATACGGGTACCATGATTGGTTATCATGCAGCCTCCCTCATAGCGGATTCTTATGTAAAGGGATACCGTAACTTCGACGTGCAGGAGGCTTACAAGGCTTGCCTCCGTACGGCAGAATACGATACGACGGGTATTATCACCCATCCTTTGGTTGTGCCGCATCTGATGCCGCAGGCCAAGTACTGGAAGAACAAGATTGGCTACGTGCCTTGCGATAAAGACAATGAATCTGTGGCTAAAGCTTTGGAATATGCTTACGATGACTGGTGTATCTCCGTACTGGCAGGTGCTTTGGACGACGAAGCCAACCGCGATAAGTATGCGGCTTTTGCCGAGGGATATAAAGTTTATTTCGATCCGAGTACCCGCTTCATGCGCGGACTGGACAGTGAGGGCAACTGGCGTACGCCTTTCAACCCCCGCGCTTCCAATCACCGTAACGATGACTATTGCGAAGGTACGGCATGGCAGTGGACTTGGTTCGTTCCCCACGATGTGGACGGACTGGTGGAACTGATGGGAGGACGCGACGCCTTCATCGGCAAGTTGGATTCTCTGTTCACGGCCGATTCCAAGCTGGAAGGTGAATCGACCTCGGTGGATATTTCCGGTCTGATAGGCCAGTATGCCCACGGCAATGAGCCAAGCCATCACATTGCCCATCTCTACAACTACGTAGGCCAGCCCTGGCGTACGCAGGAGATTGTGGATGAGGTGCTGCATACGCTTTACTTCAACAACCCCGACGGACTTTCGGGCAATGAAGACTGCGGACAGATGTCTGCATGGTACATTCTGAATGCGATGGGCTTCTATCAGGTATGCCCCGGCAAGCCGGTATATTCCATCGGACGCCCGCTGTTCAACGAGGCGACCGTTCATCTGAAAGACGGCAAGTCGTTCAAGGTGATAGCCCACAACAACAGCCGCGACAACAAGTATGTGCGGAGCATTGTGCTGAACGGCAATAAGTTGGAGACTCCATTCTTCACGCATCAGGATATAGTGGACGGCGGTACGCTGGAGCTGACTATGGGCAGTGAACCGTTGAAGTGACACAGATAATATACAGAAGGGATGAGCCGAAAAAATCATAATCCTATATCGTGGGTCCCCACCGTATATTTCGCCATGGGATTGCCGTTTGTGGTGCTGAACATGGTTTCTGTGTTGATGTTCAAGGGGCTGGGTATCGGTGACGCGCAGATTGCTCTGTGGACGTCGCTCATCATGATGCCCTGGACGCTGAAGTTCCTTTGGAGTCCGTTCCTTGAAATGTTCAAGACGAAGAAGTTTTTCGTGGTACTGACGCAGATGGTTACCGGAGCAGGTTTTGCTCTGGTGGCTTTGGCGTTGCAGTTACCGTTCTTTTTTGCGATATGCATTGCGCTGCTGGCAGTGATTGCTTTCAGCGGAGCCACGCACGATGTGGCTACGGATGGTGTCTACATGTCGGAACTGAACAAGCAGGACCAGGCCAAGTATATCGGTTGGCAGGGAGCCTTCTACAATATAGCGAAGATTGTGGCGTCCGGCGGGTTGGTCTGGCTGGCAGGTGCCTTGCTGGTAGGTTTCGGTGGGGTGGAGGGTGCCACAGAGGCAGTCCGCCACGAGGCTACCCGGCATGCATGGATGACGGTGATGCTGATATTGGCGGCGGTGATGCTGCTGCTTGGCTTCTACCACATGCGCATGCTGCCATCGGGCGGTGCTGCCGCATCCGGCGCCAAGTCGGCAAGAGAGACGTGGGAGCAGTTGGTGGCGGTAATCAAGGATTTCTTCTTGAAGAAGCACATCTGGTACTATATAGCGTTCATTATCCTTTATCGCCTTGCCGAGGGTTTTGTCATGAAGATTGTCCCTCTTTTCTTGAAGGCGGAGCGTTCGGCAGGTGGCTTGGGACTGAATGAGCAGCAGATAGGTTTGTACTACGGCACTTATGGGGCGGCCGCCTTTGTGCTGGGGTCACTGTTGGCAGGCTATTACATTTCGCACCGGGGATTGCGGCGGACGCTGTTCTCTCTGTGCTGCATCTTCAATCTGCCTTTTGTGGCGTATACCCTGCTTGCCATGTACCAGCCGGAAAGCGGGTTGCTGATAGGTAGTGCCATCGTGCTCGAGTACTTCGGTTATGGTTTTGGTTTTGTGGGACTGACTTTGTTCATGATGCAGCAGGTGGCGCCGGGAAAGCACCAGATGGCACATTATGCCTTTGCTTCGGGCATCATGAATCTGGGTGTGATGTTGCCGGGCACAATCAGCGGTTTTGTCAGCGACTGGTTGGGGTACGAGGCGTTCTTTACCTTCACGCTGTTTGCCACCATTCCGGCGTTCCTCATTACGTACTTCATACCATTTACGTATGCCGATGAGAAGAAACAACAATAACCAATTAATAATATAGAGCAATTATGAGCAACAAAATCACAATGCCTTGGGAAGAACGGCCGGCAGGCTGTAAGGATGTAATGTGGCGTTATTCGGAGAATCCCGTAATAGACCGCTACCATATTCCGTCGTCGAACAGCATTTTCAACAGTGCGGTGGTTCCGTTTAAGGATGGTTATGCCGGTGTGTTCCGTTGTGACAACCGGGCGGTGCAGATGAATATCTTTGCCGGTTTCAGCAAGGACGGCATCCACTGGGAAATAGAGCATGAGCCAATCAAGTTCAAGGCCGGGAATACGGACATGATAGAGTCCGAATATAAATACGATCCGCGCGTGACATGGATTGAGGACCGCTACTGGATTACGTGGTGCAACGGCTACTACGGCCCCACCATCGGCATCGGCTATACTTTCGATTTCAAGGAGTTCTTCCAGTGCGAGAATGCTTTCTTGCCTTTCAACCGCAACGGTGTGTTGTTGCCTCAGAAGTTCGATGGCAAATATGCGCTCTTGAGCCGTCCCAGCGATAGCGGACATACTCCTTTTGGCGACATCTACATTAGCTTCAGCCCTGACATGAAATTCTGGGGCGAACACCGCCATGTGATGGCTCCTACGCCTTTCCCCGAAAGTGCCTGGCAGTGTACCAAGATAGGGGCAGGTTCGGTACCGTTCCTCACGGACGAGGGTTGGCTGATGTTCTATCATGGCGTGATAACCACTTGTAACGGTTTCCGTTACTCCATGGGAGCAGCTATTCTGGATAAGGACAATCCTGCCAAGTTGCTCTACCGCACCCGTGAGTATCTGCTTGCGCCTGCTGCTCCTTATGAGTTGCAAGGTGATGTTCCCAACGTGGTGTTCCCTTGCGCAGCGTTGCAAGATGGAGAACGTGTAGCTGTATACTACGGTGCAGCCGATACGGTAGTGGGGCTTGCCTTTGGGTATATCCGCGAGATTCTGGAGTTCACGAAGCGCACAAGTATTTTGTAAGTACCAAGCAGTTGGCAGGCGCTCGGTATTGCTGAAAAGCGCCTGCCGTAACTGCTTTATACTTAGTGTAATATCACTGCAAAGATACTGCATGCTTTTTGCAGTGCTACTGCAAAGCCGTTGCAGCGCCACTGCAAAGCTGATGCAGCGTCACTGCAAAACTGTTGCAGTGCTACTGCAAAGTAGTTTGCAGTGTCACTGCAGACCGTTTGCAATAACTTTGCAGAGTGCATGCAATGACACCGGCATGGGTAGCGTGCTCACTAACTAATAAAGAACAAATCCTTACTATATTATGAAACGACTGATTACTTTCTGTATCATCTCCTTTGGAATGCTCACGGCATCTATGGCTGCGGAGAAACAGCCGACGGACTATGTGAATCCTTTTATTGGTACCACCAACTTCGGCACTACGAATCCGGGAGCCGTCTGTCCCAACGGAATGATGTCCGTAGTGCCCTTCAACGTGATGGGCTCGGAGGACAACAAATACGATAAAGATGCCCGCTGGTGGTCCACTCCCTATGAGTATCACAATTGTTTCTTCACCGGATATTCGCATGTCAATTTGAGCGGTGTGGGCTGTCCGGAATTGGGCTCTTTGCTGCTGATGCCCACTACGGGAGAGCTGTCCGTGGATTACAAGGAGTATGGAAGCCGCTATAAGGACGAGCAGGCATCTCCTGGATATTACAGCAACTTCCTGACTCGCTACAATGTGAAGACGGAAGTGACGGCAACTCCCCGCACGGGTGTGGCGCGTTTCACTTTTCCTGCAGGACAAAGCCATGTGCTGCTGAACCTGGGCGAAGGCCTGACTAATGAATCGGGAGCTTTTCTGCGCCGGACGGGTGAGTGCGAGTTTGAAGGTATGAAGCTGCTGGGTACTTTCTGCTACAACCCGCAGGCCGTTTTCCCCATCTACTTTGTGATGCGTGTCAACAAGCAGCCTGCCGCTTCGGGCTACTGGAAGAAGCAACGCCCCATGACCGGTGTGGAGGCTGAATGGGATCCCGATAACGGACGCTACAAACTTTACACCGGCTACGGGAAAGAGCTGGCAGGAGATGACATCGGCGCTTACCTTACATTCCATACCGAAGAGGGCGAGCAAGTGGAAGTACAGATGGGAGTCTCTTTTGTGAGTATAGAGAATGCCAGGCTCAATCTGGATACCGAGCAGCAGGGAAAGAATTTCAGCCAAGTGCTGGAGGAAGCCCGTCGCCGCTGGAACGATGACCTCTCGCGCATCCTTGTGGAAGGAGGTACGGAAGAGCAGAAAACCGTCTTTTATACGGCACTCTATCATACGCTGATACATCCCAATATCCTGCAAGATGTGAACGGGGAATATCCTGCTATGGAGAGTGACAAAATTCTGACCACCAAAGGAGACCGTTATACCGTCTTTTCCTTGTGGGACACTTACCGCAATGTGCACCAGCTTCTTACGCTGGTATATCCCGAACGGCAATTGCAGATGGTGCGCTCCATGCTCGACATGTACCGCGAACACGGCTGGCTTCCCAAATGGGAACTCTACGGACGTGAGACGCTGACCATGGAAGGCGACCCTTCCATTCCCGTCATCGTCGACACCTGGCTGAAAGGTCTGCGCGACTTTGATATAGAACTGGCCTACGAGGCCATGCGCAAGGGAGCCACCCTGCCGGGAGCGGAGAACCTGCTCCGTCCGGACAATGACGACTACGTGTCATTGGGATATGTGCCCCTGCGGGAGCAGTATGACAATTCCGTTTCACATGCCCTGGAATACTATATAGCCGACAATGCCTTGTCGCGCATAGCTGCTGCGCTTGGCAAGAAGGAGGATGCCCGTCTGTTCCACGAACGTTCGCTGGGCTACAAGCATTATTACTGTAAGGAGTACGGTACTTTCCGTCCTATCCTGCCTAACGGTGAATTCTATGCTCCTTTCGACCCGAGGCAGGGAGAGAACTTTGAGCCGAACCCCGGATTTCACGAAGGTTGTGCCTGGAACTATACTTTCTATGTTCCCCACGATGTGAAAGGGCTTGCCCGGCTCATGGGTGGAAAGAAGCCGTTCGTAGACAAGCTTCAGCGTGTGTTCGACGAAGGACTGTACGACCCTGCCAACGAACCGGACATTGCATACGCCCATCTTTTTTCTTATTTCAAGGGTGAGGAGTGGCGCACGCAGAAAGAGCTGCACCGCCTTTTGCAGAAGTATTTCAAGAATGCCCCCGACGGAATTCCCGGCAATGATGATACCGGAACGATGTCCGCTTGGGCTATCTTCAATATGATGGGCTTTTATCCGGATTGTCCCGGAGAACCGGCTTATACGCTGTCTACTCCGGTATTTGATAAGGTGACCATAAAGCTCGACCCTAAGTATTGGGGACGCGACCAACTGGTGATAGAGACGGAACGCCCGTCGGCAGAGTCGCTTTATATCCGTGAAATGGAACTGGGAGGAAAAAAACTGTCCCGATATCGTATCACTCATGAAGAACTGGTGCAGAGTGGAAAACTGCGATTTAGGCTTCGATAGGTATTGTGAGTCAGGATAGCATCGGTGATGGTTTAGGTTGCCCGTCGTTGACAGAGTTCATGTCAGTGGCGGGCTTTTCTATGCAGGTTGGCTTCCGGCAGGCTGATAGGGTATTTCGAACCAGAATTCGGAACCTTTCCCCGGAATAGAGCTGACGCCCACTTTTCCGTTCATTTTCTCGGCAATCATGGTGCAGATGGAGAGTCCGAGGCCCGTGCCTTGTTTAAAGCTGTTTAGCTTGACAAAGCGTTCGAATACATCCTTTTGCTTTTCAGGAGGAATGCCGCAACCGGTATCACGGACAAAGAAGCGAATCCTGTCTTCTTGCGGCAGGTGATAACCAATGTCGATGAAACCTTCTTCCGTATGCTTGAGGGCGTTTGACAGATAGTTGTTCAGTACTTGTCTTACCCGTTTGGGGACTGTGTGAATAATACAGTAATCCGCACCGGGCAGGAGACGTATACTGACTTCGGACGGAAGTTTCAGTTTTGCCATCGTCTGCATTTCATCAAGCGTCTTGTTTACATCCATATCTCCTTCTGTGAATTCGAGAATGCCAGCTTCGATGCGTGACAGGTCGAGAATATCATTAATCAGTTGCAGCAGCAGTTGGGTGTTTTCTTCGATGATATGTATGTATTCCTTTGTATCTTCGTCTTGTATATAATCGGAAAGTATGGAGGAGAATCCGACGATGGCGTTTAGCGGAGTACGTATCTCGTGGCTCATGTTGGCGAGAAAAGCCGATTTCAGGCGGTTGGCTTCTTCTGCTTTCTCTTTGGCTGCCAGCAGTTCGGTGATGTCCAGTGCAGAACTGACAATCCACCTCTCTTTCCCTTTGTTGTAGGACACCAGCGTTTTGTGAAACGACAGAATATACTCTCTGCCTTTGGGATTGACAAAGTGTTTGATGTAGGACTGGGGAATTTCCGACTCTTCAACTTCTTTGTCTGTCTCCTGAATGAAATTATCTTGCATTAGGGGGTTGAACTCCTCTTCATAGTGTCCCACAATATCCTCAGCGGGGACTTCCATCATCTCTGCCGCTTTTTTGTTCCATATCAGGTAACGTCCTTCATCGTTTTTATCTTTTACTGTAGTGGCGATGGGGAGGTTCTCCAGAATACTTTCAAGGAAGAAACGGTATTTTTCGTTTTCCCGGCGTTGGACTTCATCTTCCGTAATGTCGCGTATGAAGGCTATGACATAATTTCTGTTGAGGTAGACCATGCGCACTGCGATATATAGTTTCTCACCACTTTCTATTCTTATCTTTAGGGTCAGGCTGTCCGAAGTGCGGGTATTCAGTACGCGTAACAGCGACGTCATGTATTTCCGGCATTCATCGGCGTCTGTCACTAAATTATTGATATTTAGAACTCCCGGATTCAGGAACGGAAGTCTGTTTGCCTTTTCGGTAGGTGTATTAAGTAGTTTTACGACAATACCTTGTCTGTTCAGCAGATATACTGGAATGTCTATTGCCCGGATAATCTGTCTGTTCAGACTTTTGTATTTATGATTTATCCAGTATAGAAAGCTTGCAGATGTAACGGCAATTAACAGAAATAACTGTACTTCTCCAAATAATGTAAGATGCATACGCGGTGTCTTTCATTTCGTCTGTCCCCATTGACGAAGGTTATTATATAAAAAGCGCGAGGACTGTTATTGCCTATCTGCATTCGAGGCTCTGGAAAATGCCCACGTCATAAATAGACAACAGTCCCCACGCCTAAGTATATAATAACATAGACGTGAAGAAACTGTTGCTATCATCCCATGACGTTTATTGAATTTTCCAGATTCCGAATAGGCAGGGATAATAACTTTCGCTTCTTGCGTTCTTATCGAATCAAGTCAAAAATGGCCGTTATCACTATAACTGCCAAGACTTTGGTGCAAAAGTAGTATATTTTTTTGGATGTACGGTATGATGAGGAGAATAAAGTGTATATGCAAACAAAGCGTGATGGTATTTGACCGTCACGCTTTGTATAGCTTGCCATTAAAAATTGTTAGAGAGAATTGTTAGAGGATTTATTTCATGGCTTCTATAGTGTATCCTTGTTGCTTCAGAAGGTTCAACACTCCATTGTCTCCGGGCAGATGTCCGGCGCCGACTACGAAAAGGGTAGGGGCTTCTGTCATGATAGCAGGCATCTTTTCAACCCATGCCTTGTTGCGGTTGTCCAGCATGGCTTCCATCTCTCCGGGCAGCGGGTCGCATGAATTGCCGTCGCGCTCTTCCATCAGTTGCAGCATGGCATCCAGGTCCTGCTTTTCATAAGCGGCAATCAGGCGCTTGCTTTGCTCGATACCTTTCTCGATGTCACTGATAGCGCAGTAGAGGAGGTTTGCCTGGCGTTGCAGCGTCTGGCTGTTGAACAGAATGTCTATTTGTGACTGGGCTGTTTCCAGACCGCCAACTTTCTTGCCTTGCTGTCCGGCCTGCTGCTGGAAGTAAGTGTCGAGCTGTTCTTGCGGGTTGAAGCCCGGAGTGTGTTTCATGTAGAGCAGGACGACAAGCTGCTGGTTGATGGCAGCCGGTTTCAGTTGTGCCAGCATGGCAATGTCCACCATCATGTTTTCCTTGATGGCTTTGCCTACTTCTTCGTATTGTTCGGGAGTAAAGAGGCTTTGCAGCGTGGTGTCTTTGGGCATCATCATCTGCTGTTGCATGCTTTGCATGAAGGCGGGAGTCGCCATTTCGCTCATCACAACTTCCCCGTAGACTTGGGCGGTTTCGCTCATGGCCTGCGGCATGGCGGCAATGCTGTCCTTTATACTGAGTGGAGAGAGGTGATAAGTACCGAAAATATAGGATGGTTTCTCTAATCCTTTACCGGATACTTTCCATAAAAGTTGTGCATTGGCGCTCAGCGCAATGCTGATGAATAAGAGGATGCCTAAAAGTTTCTTCATTGTTTTCTTCTTTTAATAGTTTCTGGACTATCAGTCGGGACAGAGTAAAGAAAATCACAAGAAGGGAAAAATTAGTATTATTTTATTCTTCCTCCGCAGAGCCAGTGTTGGGTGTAATATTTTTCCCGGAGGTTGCTGACTATGACTCCCTGGCTGGTGCTGGCATGTATAAACTTGCCGTCCTTGAGGTAGATGCCTACGTGTGCCACTTTTTTGCGGGAAACACGGCTGGTGAAGAACACCAAATCTCCCTCACGCAAGTTGCGGCGGGAGATTTTACTGCTCTCTTTCAGTTGCCCGTCTGTGCTTCTCGACAGACGGGTGTGGTAAACTTTCTTATACAGTTGCGATACCAGTCCGGAGCAGTCCGTTCCACGTTTGCTGTCGCCACCTGCGCGATAGGGGGTGCCTATCCATTCGGAGGCATGGATGTACAGCTTGTGGTTGTCCTGCAGTTCAATATCCACCCCCAAACGGACGGATGCTTGCGCCAGGGCTTTGTAGTCCAGGCGTGGCGCGGAAGTATGGCAGGAACTTAAGCCTATCAATATGATGGTAAGAGCTACTATATAAGAAAGATATTTTTTCATGCTTCCGAATTTTTTTCTTCTACCGTTTTATCTTCTTTTTCCGTTATTTCTTCTACGGCTGCTTCTACTACTGTTTCTTCTACCACGGCTTCTTCCTCCACACCGACGTTGAAGTAAGCTTCCAATTCCTGCTCGGCAGAGTTGTTCTCATTTCGTATATCGCGGATAATAACACCGTTTTCTAACAATGCAATACGTGGACAAACGTCCACTGTGTGATTCAGGTTATGGCTGGAAATGATGACGGTGGCTCCGTGCTCTTCATTGTATCTTTTCAGCAAGTGTTTGATTACAGACTGTGAACTGGGGTCAAGGAAGTTGAACGGTTCATCCAGAATCAACAGTTGCGGGTGATGTAGCATAGCGGAGATGATGCCGATTTTCTGCTTGTTTCCGGCAGAATAGTTGCGGATGAATTTTTTCTGCCCCATCACTTCGCCGTTCATGAAGCGTTCGAAGGGAAGCAGGCGTTCGTCTACCTCCTCTTTCTTCAGACCGTACATCTTGCCGATGAAATAGAAGTATTCTTCGGGAGTGAGGTAGTCTATCAGGAAACCGTCGTCTATAAAGGCTCCCGTGAAGTTCTTCCAGTCCTCACTTTTGCTGACGTCAATGTCATTGATGACGACATTCCCATTATCCGCTTTCAATAAGTCGAGCATCAACCGGAAAAGTGTTGTTTTACCGGCACCGTTGTTTCCTACCAATCCGAGCATATCGCCTTGATTGATTTCATAGTGATCTATGTTTACGGCTATCTTTTCGCCGAATTTCTTTTGAAGATTATTGATGCTTATCATTGTCTTGGTATTTTTATCGTAAATGACTAATCGGTTCAATCGTAAATCTCTTATTGGCGGCTGTCTCTGAAGCCTTCCATATTCTCGTATCTCCGTTTCATGAAACGATTATAGACGTTTCTGATCCAAAGCGGAGAAGTCAGTGTGAATCCAAGCCCGATGGCGAGCAGGATAGAGTAGGCGACCGTTTCACCCAGAAACGCATTCAACACAGAATACAGGATCAATGGGATACCGAAAGCTCCGAAGTTGACAACCATTTGTATGGCACTGTTGGTCTGGCGGCTTGTCACTTTCTCGTTCAGTGCTACGGTCTGCTTATTGTAAACAGCCAGTTGGAAGAAACAAAAATAGATAAAACCGGTGGTATAGAAGAACCAGGCAAAGATACCCAGTAAGGGAACTTTATCCATTATAATGCGGGAATCATCAGGACAAATGGGACGATCTCGCCGATAGTATAGATATAATATTTTGCTTTCAGCAGACTCATGATGGATTCTTTGCGGGACATTAGTCCATCGATGTAATTGCCTTCGAAGGACATGAGTTGCGAAAGGATGATCATGCCGAATACGGCAAAGTTGTAAACACAGATAAAGGTAGTCATGGTGCTCGTGTCATAAAGGCTTGAAAAGCTAAGTATGCAGGAGAAGGCGATGACTACAAGGAGAACATTGCGCAATGCACCTTTGCAACGCCGGTTGCGCAAAAGCTAATTTTTAATTCCAACCGCATATATTCACCAACTTCTCCGTATCGCTCGAAGAAATTTGTATTCTGAAACATGCTTGATGCGGGTATCATCTACTTTTGCCAATTCGGCGTAGATGAGGCCGGACATGATTTTGCGGTTAATCAGCCATAAGATGGCTATGATAAGAATGGTACCGAGGAAACAGAGAATATTCCCGTTGATATATCCGTCGCCCAGGTCCATAAAGAAGTAGAACAGGGGACTGTCTTCGGGAATAAAGGCAAGGCACCACAGGGATACGACGTAGAAAGCGATGGGGAGCAGCACCCACCAAATACGTTCATTGATTAGTGTGCGACATAACAAGTACCAGTAATTGTTGGCAACGATCAAAAGCCAGATGCCTATGAGATAGGTGAGTACACCTGAGATACCGAAATATTTGGTAATGGTAATGAAGGCAAAAGGGGACGAACATAAACAACCAGAACAGGTTGAAACAGACTAAGTCCCGAACGGATAAGCAGGAAAATCGATGATCCGATTTCGTTTAACCGGCAACAGGAGGTAAGGTTTTACCTCCTGCGTCGGTGTTTTTTGGAACGGAATACGCAAGAGGAAGTCAAGTGCCAGAATAAATATCAGGGCAACGGCATTCATTACATGATATGGTTCCCGGTTGGGAACCATATCTGCAAAAACCGAATGCAAAACGTCGTACCGAAGAATATCAGGTATCCTGCCCAAAAAGCAACCCCGATATATCCGAATATTTTGGCAACTTTGTTCTTTTCATACATCGGATGCCGTTTGGAGGCGAGCCGTCCATGTTTGCGTAATTCGTTAAATATCATCATACTGTTGGTATGCTATAAAAGTTTATTTAGCTTCTTCTTCAGGTACGGTCATGATGACTTGGATTTCGTTGTTCTGTTTCATCAGCTTGGCAAGGAATTCCTGTACATCTTTTGCTGTGATGCTGTTGACCAACGTTTCATAGTCTTTTGTATAATCGATACCTGTGTAGAAATACTCATCCAGATTGCCCAGCCAGTAGCCGTTTTCCTTTTGGGCGTCTTTGTATTTTTTCAGCATATACTCTTTGATCTTCTGCATGTGTTCGGCAGACGGACCTTCTTTGGCCATTTTTTCCAACTGTTCGATGACGATGCCCGATAGTTTGTCTTTCTTGGCCGGATCGGTCTGGAATACAATCTGAAGCACGAGTTGTTCTTTCGGATATTTGGTGAGGCTTCCGCTGCAGCTTACGCCATAAGTACCGCCTTCTTTCTCACGGATTTCTGCGGTGTAAACCATATCCAATGCCTGATCGAGGATGCTGAGAGTAAGGTTGTTGCGTAAATCATATTTGCAGTACCGTTGAACAGGAACATGATGGTTGCCATCGGTGTTTCTTGTTTCTTGGCAAACTCGTTCTTGTATTGACCTTTGCGGATTTCCATCTTCGTATCTTTGAAAGTCTCTTTGCGATTGATAGATGGCAGACCACCCAGATATTTGGCGATCATCGGTTTCATTTTCTCAACATCAATGTTTCCTACAAAGTAGAATGTAAAGTCGCTCGCATCTTTGAAACGGTCTTTGTACATTTCCATTACACGGTCATAGTCGATCTTGTCCACCATGTTTTCTTTCATGCTGAAGAACGTGGTGATTGCCGTACAATGCATAAGAGACTGTATCACTGAATGCGGTCATCGGATTAGCGTCAGCATTCTGCAATTCGGCTTTCATGCGGTTCTTGTATGATTCGAATGCTTCGTTGTCCTTGCGGGGAGCAGTGAAAGTCAGATAAGTCAGCTGCATCATTGTTTCAAAGTCCTTCGGAGAACAACTGCCGGAAACCGTTTCTGTTGTTGCTGCTCTACACCGGCTCCTACAGAAGCACGTTTGCCTGCAAGTGCTTTACTCAAATCTACTTTGCTGAAGTTACCGATACCACCAACCATTGCTACGCTGTTGATTTGAGAGATATTCAGAATCTCTTTGTCGGGGAACTGGCTGCTACCACCAAGACTGGTACCTTTCATCAGAATCTGGTCAGCTTTGTAGTCGGTTGTTTTGATATATACTTTCACACCGTTGGACAGAACAAGTTTTGTTGTTCCGTAAATATCTCCGGCTTTTTCAGAAACGATCTTTCCGCCTTTCGGCTCTTCTTTCAGCAATGGTTCGTTAGAAACTTTGTCTTCGTAAGGCTTCAGATCGAAAGATTTCATTTGTTTCAGCAAAGCAGCGATTTCTTCTTTCGTCGGGTATTTTACACCTTCCTTCTCCGGACCTGCCAACAGTACTACCTGATTGTTGTCAGTGATCAGCTGTTGCATCACTTGATTGATAGCCGCTACCGGAATGTTTGGAGCCAGCTGATTCATCATTGCATATTCGTATTCAATGCCCGGCATCGGTTCATTGTCAAGGAAGTTACTGATGTATTCGTTGACATAAGTGTCGTTTTTCATCTTTTCGCGTTCATTGTAAGCAGATTCTACGCGTTGCAGATAGTTGGCACGGGCACGGTCATATTCAGTTTCGGTGAATCCGAAGCGGCGTGCGCGTTCAGTTTCTTCGAGAATCGTTTTCATGGCCAGTTCGATACCATCGATTTTGCTGCTGGCGTCTACTCCGAAAGCATTTTTGGTCTTGGCTACGAAGAAGTCGCCATAACCTGCACTTGCACCTGTAAAAGGAGGATTCGCTTGCTGACGGATTTCTGCCAAACGGCTGTTCAGCATTGTAACTCCCATGCTAATCATGTATTGAATGCCGTAATAGTTGATTGTATTCTTCAGTGAATCCGGGAAGGCTTCGCTCTTGAAGAAGAAGCTGATGGAAGGAGTTTCGATTTCCTTGTCCGTACCGATAAAGATTTGCGGTTCCTGATTGTCTGCTACCGGATAGTAGATACGTTCAGCCGGATTCACCGGAGCTTTCACGTCTGCAAATACCTTTTTCAGCTTTGCTTCCATTTCATCTACATTGATGTCGCCGACAATCATGATACCTTGCAGGTCCGGACGGTACCATTTCGCATAGTAGTCACGGATGTCCTGATAAGGGAAATTGTTGATTACATCGAGGCTTCCGATTGGCATACAGTCTGCATATTTGGAATCCGGATACATGACAGGCAGGGCATTGGTCATGATGCGCTGCATACCACTGTTACGGCTTCTCCATTCTTCACGGATCACACCACGTTCTTTGTCGATTTCCTTGTCGGCAAGGTTGATGGCGCTTGACCAGTCGTGCAGGATCAGCAGACAAGAGTCTACTACACTGACGTTGTCGGTAGGTACATTGCTGATTCGGTATACTGTTTTGTCGATACTGGTGTATGCATTCAGGTTTGTTCCGAACTTGATACCTTTAGTCTCACACCAAGGCACGATGCCCAGGTCCGGTTTCATCACCCGGGAAGTTTTTTGTTCCGTTGAAAGCCATGTGTTCAAGGAAGTGAGCCAGACCGCGCTGTTGCGGCTCTTCAAGGATGGAACCCACTTTCTGTGCAATGTGAAATTCGACGCGTTTTTCTGGGAGTGCGTTGTGTCGGATGTAATAAGTAAGCCCGTTGTCAAGTTTACCTATGCGGACATTTTTGTCCACGGGTAGTGTTTGCATAGGTTGTGCAAGCACGAGTTGGAAGTTGCAGCATATAAAGAGAACTGCAATAAAAAATCCACGTAATAATGTTTCATGTTCTATTTAGTTTATAAAAAAGTTGTTTGAAATATCTGTCGTTGGTACCTTTGTTAAAATCACAAGTTATACCTTTATTATAATTAATAAAACATATTTATTCGGTTTTATCTTCTTTCTGACTGACCATTGAAACCTCCACTCTGTTTTTTTTGCTCTATCAGGTTTTAATGAAGTTGGATACATCTTTTGTTGTGAAGCTGTTTATGACAGCTTCGTAGTTTGTCGAGCGGATTGAGACCGGTACGTAGATATTCATCCATCCATATTATCCAATATTCATTATCTTTTAAATCTTTTAGCTCGTTTATTCAACATGTATTTTTTCACTTTGTCCAAGCTTTCC
>ENA-OPZZ01001236-OPZZ01001236.1-human-gut-metagenome-genome-assembly--contig:-NODE-1236-length-16559-cov-2.557145_pt1 | contig 16559 bp, 18 predicted proteins | sample MGYA00242487_ERZ504511 | MGnify/ENA primary metagenome ERZ504511 (study PRJEB26092, sample SAMD00036241) | human gut metagenome | host: Homo sapiens | study: EMG produced TPA metagenomics assembly of... | reverse complement strand
GGCAGAAAAGCCAATGACCTGTGCATCATAGCAAAAGCACTCACTTCTGCCCAAATGTCGATCTATCACATCCTGCACCGTCTCACGATCCGGCATCTCACATTTATCTTCCATCAACATACGAATACCAAAAACAGCATCCGGACGTTCCGTCACACATTCAAGATTTTGCTTGATAATGTCTTTATCTTCTTCAAATGATCCCATCACAATACCTTTCTATTCTTCTAATCTACACACTGCCTATTTATTATACCTTAGATTCCGATGCGTTAAAATACACTTTGCACAATTATGTAAAAAAACGACTAAACCTGCCGTTTAATCGTTTTTCCCGTTCATGCATTTTTCAGCAGTGATGTAATTTCAAAATACTCAGCCACGACCACAGTATCGCCCAATAGCCTCACGAATGACCTCTATATCCAATGGTTTTGTAAAGTGTTCATCCATCCCGGCTTCCCTGCTTTTAGCGATGTCATCAATAAATGTATTGGCCGACATGGCAAAAATGGGCACCGTTTTGGCGTCCTCCCGCTTAAGGCTACGTATCCGCCTGGCGGCCTCCAGTCCATCCATCACCGGCATCATAATGTCCATCAAGACAATATCATAGGCATGCGTTTCTGACTGTTCAAACAATTCTACAGCCTGAGCACCATTCCATGCCCTATCAACCTGCATGTGCTGTTCTTTCAGTAAAAACTCAGCGATCTCCATGTTCATTTCATTATCTTCAACAAGTAATGCTCTAAGCCCTGCCAGATTCGCTGTCTCATCTGCGTGGATCGCTAGATCGTAATGACAGGATACAATGTCAATCTCCAACGGAAGTCTGACCGTAAATCGGGTACCGACGTTCTTCTGACTCCAAAAATCAATGGTACCACCCATCAGTTCGATCATTCTCTTGGTAATCGGGAGTCCCAGACCCGTTCCATCATACTTGCTCTTGACGCCATTGGATTCCTGTGAAAAAGGTTCAAAAATATGCTGCTGATAAGCCTCACTCATCCCAATTCCCGTATCCTCACAGACAAATTCAAACCACGATCGATCCGATCTGTCCGCAATCTCCCTGCACCGAAGCCAAACTCTGCCGCCCCGCCTGTTATACTTCACCGCATTATTCAGCAAATTCATCAAAATCTGCTGAATATGTGTAGGGCTGCCAATCAAACATGAATGCGTCAGCACCTCATTATCCACATTAAAATCAATCCCATCTTCCATGGCCTGCACTTTTATAACTCGACAGACGCGATCCAGCAGCGCAGTCATCTGAAATGACTTATGCTCCAGAGTCATCTCACCGGATTCCAGCTTGCTCATATCCAGCACACTTTTGATCATCTCCAGCAAATATCCCGACGCCGTCAGTATCTTGTTCCTGCATTCCTGTTGCTTCACCTGATCATCCGGAAAAGCCCCGGCGATTCTGACATAGCCATTGATAGCATTGATCGGTGTCCGCATGTCATGACTCATCCTACGCAAAAAATCGGTTTTCGCCATATTCGCCCGCTTTGCCTCATCTGCCATCTGAATCAGCTGTTTCTGATAGTTCTGTTCGACTTCCTGCAGTCTCTTCTCATAATCCGCCCGTAATCGTTCATACTCCGGCATTGTATTGATCGTCTCGTTCATCCTCATTCACCCGATAGTCTCCCTTTTATAACATTTGCCTCTCCGTTCTCTCAAGCATAAAAAAAGAACAGTCCCTTTTGATTGAACTGCTCTCATTTCTTCAAACTGCGTATGAATGATAATAAAATCTCTTTCTCCTTTACATCCAGCCCATCCACACTTCCAGTATCTCACTCTGTTCATCCGTCAAATCCAACCGACTCCCATCCTCTGAGAAAAATTGTGCCAATGTAATATTGAATGCATCACATATCCGCTCCAGTGTGGGAATGGTAGGGATACTCTTCTGACTTAATATATTGCCCAATGCAGTCTGTGTCATGCCTGTAATCTGAGACAAACGATACTTCGTATATCCCCTCTTTTCACTCAACCCTGCAATCCGGTCCGGAATATACTCTTCTACACCCAAGTAATATACACCTCTCCTCTGGTCTATGATACTAACATTGTACCCAGAAATCAGCATATTTATTAGAGATGTAAAGCTTGGGTATTTACTCTATTTCAATGGAGTATTCATGTAAAAAAAAGAAATTTCACTCAGTCCAATAATTTTTCTGTTTTTATTATACCAGAAAAATATATGATATAACAGTCCATTTTATAAATTTGCAAAAGTATAGAATTTCTCTGGTCAATCCGGCCTGTATCTGATAAAATACATTAATATACGTGAAGATTAATCCTATTTTGGAGGCGAACATGGAGATAATTGCTATACCTTTGATTATATTTTTGCTGATGATTTTTGTTACCAGTTTCTTCTTCACAATGAAGAAAAGGCTGGTGGGATGTCTGATGCTGATTATTCTGATTGCCGGAAGTGCAGCCCTTGGTTATATGCTGATTACCGGTGTCATCACTCTGCCCATTTAAAACACTGTCCCGGACTCTGATGCATTACTGGCAAAATCAGGGGTGTCATACAATTTTCAATACGTATGACACCCCATGTTTTTAGTATTTCTCGTTTCTCTATAAATTTAGGCTCTGTACCCAGGCTTTGACATCCGCATCAGATACATTGCCATTAAGCATACGTCCATTTTCAACCTTTGCTTCAGGTACGATTTTCTTCACACCCTCGGCTGTCTTACCAAGACCGCTGCCGCCAGATGTTGCAAAAAGGATGACTCTCTTGCCTGAGAAATCATAGCTTTCAAGGAAAGTATCAATGATGCTCGGTTCACGATACCACCATACCGGGAACCCGACGAAAATATTCTGGTACTGTTCCATACGTTCAATCTTACCATTAATGGCCGGTCTTGATGACGGGTCATTCATCTCAACAGTACTTCGGCTCTTCTTGTCCATCCAATTCAAATCGGCTCTTGTATAAGGAACTTCCGGTTTAATCTCATAAAGATCAGCCCCTGCTGCCTGTGCCAAAATCTTTGCCGCATTGGCGGTTACACCACTTGCTGAAAAATAGGTCACTAATGTCTGACTCATATTGATACCTCCCATTCTGTTCTCATCTTGACATTGAGCAATATTTCTATTTTGTATTATAGTCTTTTTTGACCGCAATATCAATGTTCTAGCCTTTATTATCTTTCAGAAGATACTTCACTCACGGCTATTGTTTCAATTCCTGATACCAGCTCTCAGCCATACCGCCCTCCCGACTGTTAATGAAAATCGTATACTCCGGCATCTTAATCTCAAGTATCGGTGTCACATCCAACGTCACATACATCTGACATTTGCCGGTCTCTTTGCCTTTAAATTTACCCAGATACTGCTTACCGTCGGCTGATCCGTTAACTTTATAGAAATTATCATCCGGCAGGGCATCCAAAAGCTGTACCTCTTCTATCTCATTTCTGTCAAATGAAATATTCGAGTACCCGGATGTAACGGTCACTGTAGTATCCGTCATCTGCATGCGCACAGGTGTAAAATCAATCTTCAAAAGCCACAGACAAAATCCCGCCATCATGACGATCAGCAGCCCATAAGTAATGCCTGTTATGACTTTTCCTGCCGTCCTGCCTAAATTCACGGTATAATTCATACTGCTGTAGCGGTCCTGTATAAACAGCCGTCTGTCATCCGGATTGCTGTACCAGCCATTTCGCCAGTAATAATCGTCATCAATATACATCGGTGCTGTATCCTGCTTCAAAAGTTCCTCTTTCCGGCGCCTGATGATAAAAAAAAGTACAACCATCACGATTCCCGCCGCCGATTCAAAAAGCGCATACAACCCCAGCCAGCTCCAGTCCATCCATTTTCCTGATAGCAGCGCCCCGGCAATTGGCCAGAAAGCCATTGAATTACAAATACTGCTGGCCAGAAATCCAACGGACGTCATACGTTTCTCTAAACAATTTACCTGAAAATTAATATCCGAATGTTCACTGTAAATCTTATTGCCCATTTTGTCGTAAAACAAAGCTGCTCCCAGCAGACAGCCACAGACAAGCAAACAGCACACGAAGATAATCCAGCTCTCTGAATTGACAGCCATGGCATGCCAAAGCCTCGGTATCACCAACGGCCCGCAGAGCACAATCAACGGCAGCGCATGACAAATCATCGGCACTGCCATTTGGGCTGTTCTGGCGGCGGTCTTTGTATCCACGGCACTTGTCACCTGCTCTTCTTCTGATGTCGCCTCATACCAGCCCTTTTGCATCTTCAATTCATACATATGCCGGTGTGTCTGCCAGACTTTGCCCATAACACCGATGAAAAAGGCCGTCATCCACACAGTCCATGCAATAAAAAAGATGGACATATACCACATTCCCAGAAAACAAATCACCGTTCCAATGGCAAATGCCAGCGATAAAAGCCTTCATCCATGACTGATATTTTCAATCATCGTCTTCACTTCCGGCAGTTCCGCTACATCACCCGGCACATGAACACCAAATAGCATTCCCTGACGATAGGCCACTTTGCAGCTGTAAACCAACTTCGTAAACCCACCATCAGCCAATCCGTCAATATCATAATGATCGTTACTATCATTCCGGCACCATCTCCATTTCCTCAAAAATGTGCTGGCAGAACTGTATAAACTGTCCCTTATCCATCCCGCGGATTTTGGCTTCCGCAGTCAGAAGCTCCAACTCATCCTCCAGTTTTTCCTCAAAAGCAGCCTGCTGCGTGGGATATTCTTTCTCCGGTATACAGACAATGCTGCCCTTTCTCCGATCCGTCTCTATAAATCCTTCTACTTTCAACAGCTGATAGGCTTTGCTCACTGTCATGGCATTCACTCCCAGGTCCGCCGCCATCTGACGCACTGTAGGCAGTATCTCTCCCTGTTCAAGTTCTCCCTTGCCAATGCCTTTAACAATCTGATTGCGCAACTGCAGATAAATCGGTATCTCTGACCTGGAATTTATTTTGATAATCATATTCCTTCTCCTCCTTCTATTTGTATTATACACCGCAATACAAATAATACAAGAAAAAGATTATCAAAATCTTTCCGACTCTGATAATCTTTTCAAATTCTTTATTATTTTCATTCCTCTACATGCAGAATGAGTTTGCCCATAATCTTCAAACCATCCATCAGTTCATGAGCCTTCCTTGCCTCTGACAACGGCAGATCCATATAAAAATGCGGCACGATTTCCCCGGAAATGATCCGGTCCATGCAGATCTTGCGAATCTTTGCCAGACGTTCCGGCTTATCATCATATATATGGAAAGAGAATGAACGAACGGCCGATGCATGACTGGACTGTTTGATAATTGTATCGAGCTGATCCAGTTCTGGACTGCCATCCAGCCAGTTATAAATGACAATCATACCAAAATCCGCCAGATATTCGAACTGACTTGCAAAACGTCTGCCCACCAGCTGATCAAAAATCAGATCCACCCCACGGCCTCTGGTGTAATCCATAATAACTTCTTTGGCATCCTGTTCCTTATGATTAAACACACACTGTGCTCCCAGAGACTTAATGTAGTCGCATTTTTCCTGGCTGCTGGCAGAAGCAATCACTTCAATTCCCTGCAAAAGAGCTGTCTGGATAACCGCTGTGCCGACACCTCCTGCAGCCCCATAAATATAAATAGACTTGCCATCCGTGCCTCTTCCGATTTCATTCAGCAGCGCATAGGCCACCATATAATTCAGAAATCCCGGTGCATACTTCAACGGAAACTCATCCGGAAATACCGTCACAAACTTCTGCGGTACAGCAATATACTCCGCATAAGCGCCATATCCAAGACCGCTGTTGACACAGACTTGCATGCCGGGTTCAATCCCCTTTACATCTGAGCCCACTGCCTCCACAATACCGGCACATTCATTGCCCACAACCAGCTTCGGCGGCTTTGCCTCAAGAAACGGACAGATACCGCTTCTCATAATATAATCCGGCTTTCCCACGCCAATATAAACATTCCTTACAAGAACTTCATCCGGCCCCGGCACCGGCTTCTCAATGTCGGTGTAATAAATCTCCTCCGGTCCTCCGAATCTGTCAATCACTGCTGCTTTCATCAAATTCCTCCTTTGAAAATCCCCATATTCCATCGTAACTACGGGCTTATCACAACTTAATAAAAGTATACATTAAATCTTCCCTGCCATGCAACGCTTTTACTATTCCGATTCCTTATAATGACTGTACGAACCATTCTAAAAGTGGTATCATTCTTATAGTTGCAATAACCTAACACAAGGAGGAATTATAAATGGCTTGTACTACAATTCTTGTCGGCAAAAAAAGCGTCCTATGACGGTTCTACTATGATTGCCCGCAATGACGACTCACCGTCCGGCAAATTTACACCCAAAAAATATGTGGTGGTTCATCCTGATGAACAGCCGCGCAAATACATCTCTGTCCTCTCTCACGTAGAGATCGACCTTCCGAATAATCCGATGCGCTATACCGCTGTTCCCAATGCAGTTGATGGCGACGGTATCTGGGCTGCCAGCGGCGTCAATGAAGCCAATGTGGCCATGACAGCCACAGAAACCATCACTTCCAATCCAAGAGTGCTTGGCGCTGATCCACTGGTTGTTTATCAACCCGCGAAAAATGGACATGAAGAAACCAAGGGCGGTATCGGTGAGGAAGATATTGTATGCCTGGTCCTGCCTTATATTCGCAGTGCCCGTGAAGGGGTTAAGCGCCTCGGCAGCCTGCTTGAACAGTACGGCACTTATGAAATGAACGGCATTGCTTTTCAGGATGCCGATGAAATCTGGTGGCTTGAAACCATCGGCGGTCATCACTGGATAGCCCGCAAAGTACCGGATGATGTCTATGTGATCATGCCGAATCAGCTTGGTATCGACCAATTCAACCTGGAAGATGCCTTTTCCGAGCAGAAAGAATATATGTGCTCTGCAGATTTGAAGGATTTTATTGAGAAATATCACCTGAATCTGGCTATGGACGGCGTTCTCAACCCAAGAGATGCTTTTGGCAGTCATGACGATTCCGACCACGTTTACAATACCCCACGTGCATGGTATATGGGCCGCTGCCTGAATCCGCGCACATGGCGCTGGGATGGCCCTGCCGCAGATTTCACACCATATTCCGACAATATTCCATGGTGCATGGTGCCTGAAAAGAAAGTCACCGTTGAGGATGTGAAATATGTCCTCTCCTCCCACTTCCAGGGAACACCATACGACCCTTATGCCGGATACGGGGAAAGCAATATGCGGGGTGCCTACCGTTCCATCGGCATCAACCGCAATGACTTTATGTCCCTGATTCAGATTAACGATAACCGTCCTGATGACATCAAGGCCATCCAGTGGCTTGCATTTGCTTCCAACGCTTTCAACGTGATGGTGCCGTTTTATGCCGATATCGAGACAACTCCGGATTATCTCTCCAACACCACCGGTGAAGTCTCCACAGACAACTTCTACTGGTCCAGTCGAATGATCGCTGCCATGGCTGACGCTTCCTATAAGAAGTCCATCTTCCATATTGAGCGTTATCAGGAACATGTCCTGTCCAAAGGACACGAAATCATCAACCGTTATGACGATATGATCCAGAACGAGGCAGATACGGATAAACATCTTGCCTTAAAACATGAAGCCAATCTGGCTGTCGCTGATATGCTGAAAGCAGCCACTTCTGATACACTGGGTAAGGTGCTCTATGAACTCAGCAATGAGATGAAGAATGCTTATTCCAGGTCGGATGCTTAATTTCGTACGATTTAATTAATATTTTCGTTCGTTTTTGTTGTAATAATATATATCAATCAAAGGAGAAGTATCATGACTATTACTGCTACCGAATTAAAAAATAACCTTGGAAAGTATTTAATTCTTGCCGCCACTGAAGATATTTTTATTACCAAAAACGGTAAAACAATTGCCAAACTCACATCTCCCTATCAAAACAAATTAGATACGGTAGATGCTCTTTTTGGTTCTATCCCAGATACGATTACATTTGAAGAAGCACGAAAGGAGCAATTGAGTAAAGTATGAAAGTATTAATAGATACCTGTGTTGTTATTGACTTTTTTTGAGGATGCCGTTATGACCGAAACAGCTATTCGCTCTAAAATGGACTGCATTATTACACGAAATAAAAAAGGTTATGCAAAAGCAGAAATTCCCATATATGATCCCATAGAATTCTGGAATCTATTGAAAAATGATGATGTCAATGATATCTATTAATTCTCTGCCCAGTATATCTTGAATAATAAAGTAGGGACTGCCATCCGGCAGTCCCTGTTTCATTTTCAATGATTCATATTGTAACTATTTATCCAGATATTCAGCCACTGCTTCTGCACATTTCTGTCCATCCACCATGGCTTTGACAACCAATGACTGACCTGTTCGGCAGTCACCGCAGGCAAATACATTTTCAACGGTTGTCTGATAGCTGTCTTTACTGAATTCTGCTTCAAAAGCTTCTTTGATCTGCTTTTCCGGTCCTGTAAAGCCCGCTGCAATAATCAGCATTTCACACGGCAGTTCTTCCTCTGTTCCAGGAATGATCTGCATCATGACACGTCCACTCTCACTCATCTTCGGTTCCATCTTCATCACAGTCACGGCTGTGATTTCGCTGTCAGCGTTAGTTTTCACGGCTGTGACAGTTGATGCATAACGATGCGGATCTTTGCAGAAAACAGTCATATATTCTTCCTGGCTGCAGTCAAAATTTTGTTTCCGGCAAATGCACCGGATAAGGATACCATATATGGTCTTTTCCAACACGTTCCGGCATCATTTCAATCTGAACAGCAGATTTGCAGCCATTTCTCAGTGCCATGCCGACACAGTCATTACCGGTATCACCGCCACCGATGATAATAACATTTTTTCCTTTTGCAGAAATGTTAGCCTGATCTTTCATACCTGAATGAATCAGTGACCATGTATTGGATGCCAGATAATCGACAGCATAATAAATGCCTTTTGCATCATCTGCGCCTTCAATCACCGGTTTTCTTGTCTCACTGGCGCCAACTGCGATGACAACAGCATCTGCTGTTGCTTTCAGCTGTTTTGCAAGCACGGCATCCACTTCTATATTATTTTCAAATAAGATTCCCTGTTCCTTCATTGTCTCAATCTTCTGATTCAAAACAGATTTCTTGAGTTTCATATTCGGAATACCATAGCAAAGCAGACCGCCTGCCTGAGATTCACGTTCATAGACTGTAACTGCATAGCCCTTTTCATTCAGTCTCTGTGCTGCTGCCAATCCTCCCGGACCCGCACCAATAACAGCAATCTTCTTACCGTTTTTCTCCATCTTCTCAACTGCAGCATGAGCCTGATGCCAGTCAGCAACAAAACGCTCAAGTTTGCCGATGGCAACAGATTCTGAACAAATACTTCTTGTACAGTTAGACTGGCACTGCTTTTCCTGAGGACACAGTCTTGAACACATTTCAGGCAGTGAGGAAGCTGTATGGATCAACCCGTATGCCCCTTCATAATCTTTTTCACGAATTTTTGCAATAAAATCTGCCACTGGAACCCCTGCCGGGCAGGCTTTCTGACACCAATGTGTCGGACAGTACAGACATCTGGATGCTTCTTCCAGTGCTTCTTCCTCTGTATAAGTCTGATCAATTTCATCATAGGAACCCAGACGTTCTTTCACACTCAAATGCCCGTTGACTGTGCGTGTCGGTGCCATGTTCGGATGTTCCACTGGCTTATATTCACTATTATCTGGTAATAACATCTTTTTTATGCCTCCTTCGTTTCCTTCTCATTGATGTAAGTCACCATATTGCCGCCGGCAATATAATTAGATGCAACAGCCCATGTTAATTCAGAGATTGGTGCAAGTTTGCCTTTGCGATGCATCGAAGATGTACAGTCGCCGCCGGCATAGAGACCAGGGATATGACTGCCGTCTGCACGCATCACTTCGCACTGATCGTTGACTGTTACGCCGCCCATTGCAGCTTCTGAGAAACACTCACCAAAAACAGCATAATAAGGTCCCTCACTTAACGGGAATGGTTTCAGGAAACGCGCATCTTTATGGAAATCTTCATCCACACCCGTCTCACAGAAATAACTGTAACGCGTCATCTCATTGACAAATGTTTCAGGATCCACATTCATTTTTTCAGCTAATTCATAAAGAGTATCCGCTTTTTTAACCGGTGTATCCAGCGTTGCTTCATAATCCAGATCATATTCCCATGTTTCAAAATATTTCTTTCTGTTGACCATAGCCGGATTATTCATGAAACGTTCTGCAACCGCTTTGACCTGTTTATAAGGCAGGATTGTATAGGAAATATGTTCCGGCTGCTGATAGATCTTGGCAATACCATGGAAAATACCTTCACTTTCATCATACCATCTGCGTCCATTTAGATTGATTTCAGGAAATTCACCTTCCTGCGCATAATCCGCAATGGAGTTGTTGAACGGATGATGACGAGGGCCCCAGATGGATACAAACATACGATCCGGATCCGGATGCTCACCAAGCTCTGCCATCATGGCAATGGCATCACCTGTATCCCCAGGTACAGAATAGCGATGCATCGGATAGCCACTAAAGAAATCAACATGACAGTATTTCTTCAGCAATTCATCGTTCTGACCGAATCCGCCGCAGGCCAGCATGACGGCCTGACAGTTAATCTTCACCTGACCGCCCTCATCTGCTGCCATAATGCCTTTAATGACACCGTTTTCATCCAGCAGTAAATGTTCGGCTGCTGTTCCCATTAAAATTTGTTACATCCAGATTTTCCACGCTGGATGGTCTCCAACATAGTCTGAATCACATGTGTACCACCCCATCCCGGTCCGATGGAATCATCACGGCTGTTGAGATTCTTCAGATAACGTTCCTTAAATTCAACAACACTGCTGCCGAACATTGGTCCATGAAAATTCACTTTCGCTGACAGCATGCAGATCATAAGTTTCCGTAATATCGCATAATGTACATAACCCAGTCAAAGGAAATTGCTGGCACCGTACACGGCTGCCCGAACCAACGGTTTTTACAATGATACCTTCGCCCCATTTTATAAAAATTGCTCAACGGCTTCTTCACGCTCATCCGCAAATCCCATTTTTTTGCATGCCATTTTGAATACTGAGGCATGTAACCATGCGCATAATCTGTATTGCCGCCAATCTTGGTGTTCTTCTCAAGAAGAATGACTTTCTTGCCTTGCTGAGCCGCATAAACCGCTGATACAAGGCCAGAACCCGAACCAACAACAACAATATCACATTCTCTTTCTATCAGATCATGTGTCTGAACGGCTCCTTTTATCTTTGGTTCTTCATGACAGGCACCTGTATGACAGACCTTTGCGCATAAACCGCACTTCACGCATTTTTCCTGGTCAATTTCATATTTGGTACCGACAAAATTAATTGCCTGTCTCGGACATTCGCTGGCACAGTTGTGACAGCTGACGCACATACCTTTATTGATAACAAACATTGCTTTTCTCTCCTTATGTAAGTTTCCGCTTATCATTTGCATATTCAGTTTAACATCGATACTTTTCTTTGTAAATAATGCACAATTTTGTAAGATAGTTTCCTTAATAATATATTCATACTTTCAGGTAGGAATCTGTTTTTTTTGTCTGTTTCTTACATTATTGTGCCGTATTTACAATTTATCCAATGAATGATACGATTTATTTAATATGATAAACATTTTTGAAGGAGGCACTTTATGCATACTTGTAAATATCCACATATATTCGAACCTATGACAATCAAAGGCATCACATTTAAAAACCGTGTATTTGCATCACCCATCACAGCCAACCGTGTTGTGGATCATGGCTATCCGACTCCAGAAGGCATCGATGCTTACGAAACAAAAGCCCGGGGTGGTTTTGCACTTGTTACACTCACAGAATCCTTTATTGATCATGAATATTCCTGGCGTCATGAACATGGTCTGAATGTATGGGAAAACCCAATGACAACTTTCCATATGGAAAGCATTATGACAACTGACAGAAGCCATCAAAGCCCATGGCGCTGTTGCATCTATCCAGCTTTAACCATGTTGGCGCCCAGAATCATCCGGATGCCATTCCAGGTCATAAAAACCCGATCGGCCCTTCTGCTTTTGTTCGTGAAGACGGCGTTCAGGTTGAAGAAATGACCGTTGAAATGATGGAAGAAACAGCCCGCAGATGGGCGGAAGCTGCATGGAACTGCAAAGCACTTGGCTTTAATATGGTCAACCTTCACGGTGGTCATGGCTGGCTTCTGAATCAGTTTATTTCTCCTCGTTTTAATCACCGTACAGATGAATATGGTGGATCTATGGAAAACCGTGCCAGATTCCCGATCATGGTCTGTAAAAAAATCAAAGAAGTCTGTGGTGATGATTTTCTTATTGAATACCGTTTATCCGGTTCCGAACGTATCAAAGGCGGCATGACATTAGAAGACGGCATTGAATTTGCAAAAATCATTCAGGACTATGTGGACATCATCCATGTCACATCCGGTGTTTATCAGGATCATGTCAATACAAAGGCCTTCTCATCCATGTTTGATCCTCACGGATGTAATCTGGATCTTGCTGAAGCCATCAAGAAAAATGTCCATGTACCTGTTGTTGCTGTCGGCGGTTTCAATGAACCGGAACAGATTGAGGCGGCACTTGCAGCCGGTAAATGTGACTTTGTAGCACTTGGCAGACAGCAGTTTGCCGATCCTGAATTCGTCAATAAGACATTGGAAGGACGTGAAGATGAAATTGCACCATGTCTTCGATGCTCCTGCTTTAACCCGCTTGCTTCTGACCCTGATGTCAGACCTATTCCTCAGTTATGGCATTGTGCTGTGAATCCATGGTCCGGCCGTGAGCTACGTTGGAGAAATGCGCCTCGTCCACTGGGTAAACGTAATGTTGTCATTGTCGGCGGTGGTGTTTCCGGTATGTACGCTGCTATCACAGCCGCAGAACGCGGACATGATGTCACACTGATTGAAAAAGAAAACAAACTCGGTGGTCTGTTATGGTTCACCGAAAAAGATACAGACAAAGAATCTCTGCTCCGCTATAGAAATTCTCTGATTGCCCGCTGTAAACACAGAGGCGTCCGTATCATGCTGAATACTGAAGCGAACCGTGAAATGCTTGAAAGCATGCACCCGGATGCCATCATCTGTGCGGTTGGTTCTCATCCATTTGTACCACCGATCAAAGGAATCGAACATGCACAGCATGCTGTAGAAGCTTACAAAAATCTTGAAGCACTGGCTGATAAAAATGTGGTTATCATCGGTGGCGGTGCCATCGGCTGTGAATCCGGTTACTTCTTTGCAAGCGAATGTAATGCCAATGTTACCATTCTTGAAATGCGTGATGAGATGTGTAAAGACAGCAATATGTCACAGAAAATGGCTTTGATTCCAAGAATGAAGAAAGCCGGCATGAATCTGAACTGTTCCGTGCAGGTACAGGAGATCACAGAAAACGGTGTTATTTACAAAGATGCTGACGGTAGCATAAAAACGGCTGATGCTGATATCATCTACTACTGCTGTGGCAACCGTCCAAACACAGATATTGTCGAAAGCTTAAAGGGTGTCTGCCCGAAATTCATCGTTACAGGCGACGCGAAGCAGGCAAGAATGGTAAAACAGGCCACTTATGAAGGTTTCTGTGCAGCCACGGATATTATTTAATTCGTTACACATAATATAATATTTGAAATAAATCCTCTTCTAAAAAGCGTCAGGTAAGATCCCAAACGCTTTTGATGTATAAATATTATTTTTTTTAAAGGGCTGATGCATCCTGATGCATCCTGCTTCCTATAACCATGCCACATCTCTCCCAGGGGATCGATAGGAATATCTTTCTTCTTCATATCATGCCATCCCCAGTCATAGACCGCATCCAAAATCGGAAGCAGTGTACTGCCGTATTCTGTCAGATGATATTCTACCCGAAGATTCTCCGGCAGCACATGACGCTCGATCAGGCCATCCTGCTCCAGCTCCCGCATCCAGGCTTCAAAATCACGGATCTGATCCATGTCGGCGTAATCGGACGCATAGTCCGGGAATACCTTTTCCGGCGGGATCTGAAGGCTCTGGATCACCTTATTCTCTCCCTGATACGTCTTACTTCTTTCATACTGATCCAGGAGCGCTTCCAGCACCTGCTTCTGAACTGCATTATACCCCATAGACTTCCTTCACCAGACCTTCCACCGCGTGCGTGTAACGTCCCGATGTCACCAGGCTCACCGTTGATTCAATAAAAGCTCCAATACTGCTGATCTTCTCCGGCGGCGCAGCATAAACACCTGGAACTGGTTTTCTTCAAAATATTTTACCATCTGCTCGATCCGCTCCCGTGACAAGGCAGAAAATGCTTCGTCAATAAAGGCCAGTCTCGCGCAGCAGACCTGCTTCGGATAATACTGGAGCAGGCTTGCCGCCAGAATGATAAAATACGGGGTCTGCTTCTCTCCGTTGCTGGCGGAACCCTGCTTTTTTCGATAACTCTGCCGTGATCTCGGTCTGCCCCTGACGGCTCGAGCGTGATGCTTTCCGGCGTCACATGCGGTTACTTTCGCATTGGTGATCTGGGTGCAGGGACGGGGTCTGCCCGAAGGCGTGAAGCAAGGCGATGCGTGCGTCCTGCGGCAAATCAACGGCGATGCCGTCCCCGCATTTCGATGAGGTACACCTCCCTGTCCTCTTCCTCGACGAGCAGGTGCGCGGTTTCCGCACCGATGGCCCCGCCGCCGATGATGCCGACGCGCCGCCCGGCCGATGCCTTGCCCTCCAGAACGTCGTCGACCAGTACGGCCCCGCCGCCGGACAGCCCCTGAATGGGCGGGACAAAGGGGACGGAACCCGTGGCGAGGATGACCGCGTCGGGTTTCCGGCCGTCCAGTTCCGCTTCGGTGACGGCGGCGTTCAGATGGATGTCCACGCCCAGCTTGCGGATTTCGCGCTCCAGATAGTCGCAGGCCTCGCCGTAACGAGCCTTGTGCGGCGGCACGGCGGCCAGACGCAGACGCCCGCCCAGCCGGGGCCTGTCGTCCCACAGTTCCACGCGGTGCCCGCGCAGCGCCGCGACCCGGGCGGCCTCCATGCCGCTGGGCCCGCCGCCGATCACCATGATCCGGCGGGCTTCCCGGGCGGGGCGGATGGCGAAGGCGTCCAGCGTCTCCCGGCCCGTGCGGACATTCAGGGCGCACTTGACCTGCCGATCCTCGGCGGAACGGTCGTGGCAGCCCTTGTTGCACGCGATGCAATGGATGATGTCGTCGAGGCGGCCCTCCCTGAGCTTGTCGGGATAGTCCGGATCGGCAATGAGCGTCCTGCCGATACACAGGATGTCGGCCTTGCCGGATTCCAGCGCGTGCAGCTGGATTTCGGGCCTGTCGATCTGGCCCGCCGCCATGACGGGAATCCGCACGGCTTCGCGGACGTTTTCCGCAAGATAGAGGTTCACGCCGTGCTTGTGGTACATGTTGGATACCGTGCGCACATACGGATACATCCCGGCGGAGACGCTCAGCGCGGCAACGCCCAGCGACTCGAGGTACCGGGCGATGCGGACGGAAAGCTCCATGTCGATGCCGCCCTCGCGCAGTTCGTCCCCGACGATGCGGCAGGTGATGGGGTAGTCCTCGCCCACAAGCTGGCGGGCGCGGCCGATGATTTCCGTGACGAAGCGCATCCGGGCATGGAAACCGCCGCCGTAGCGGTCGCTCCGCTGATTGGTGAGCGGCGACATGAACGCGCAGATCAGATACCCGTGCGCGCAGTGCAGCTCGCAGGCGTCAAAGCCCGCTTCCTTGGCGCGGCGCACGGCCTGCGCGTAATATTCGACGTACTGTTCGACCTCGCGGGTTTCCAGCACCCGGGGCGCGTCGTATTCCGCCTTGAATACGGAATGGGTTTCCGGCTCGAAATAGGACGGCGCGACGGGCTGAAAACCGGATGTCCGGGCATTGGTTTCCCGTCCGGCATGGTGCAGCTGCGCGGCGATGAGGCAATCGTGGCGGTGCACGGCCTCGGTGAGCCGGCGAAGGCCGGGGATGCAGGCGTCGTCATGAATAAAAATCTGTCCGCCGAAGTTGCCGTCCGGCCAGATGCAGAGGGAACCGACGATGATCATCGACACCCCGCCTCTCGCACGGCGTTCGGTATAGGCGATTTCCGCGTCGCTGACGGAACCGTCTTCGGTCATGTGTACCGACATGGGCGCCATGACGAACCGGTTTTTGAGGCGGAGGGGGCCGACGGAAATGGGCTGGAACAATGGAGTGTAGTTCATGGGGGCGGCTCTCGGAAAAAAGGGGTGAGCGGTGTTCCCCGCGCTGCTGCGAGGGGTTCGCGCCGGGAGATTGCCGGGGCGGACGGGCCCGTCCCGGCGGTTCCGCAGGCATCACGCCGTGAAACGGGACTTACAGCGCGTATGCGGCGGCAATCCCTGATGCAT
>ENA-OPZZ01001233-OPZZ01001233.1-human-gut-metagenome-genome-assembly--contig:-NODE-1233-length-16612-cov-5.616379_pt1 | contig 16612 bp, 15 predicted proteins | sample MGYA00242487_ERZ504511 | MGnify/ENA primary metagenome ERZ504511 (study PRJEB26092, sample SAMD00036241) | human gut metagenome | host: Homo sapiens | study: EMG produced TPA metagenomics assembly of... | reverse complement strand
AGAAAGTGCATAAGAGTCAAGCAGCCCGTACTGACATGTCGTTCCCTTACAGGAGACAACCGGACGAACTTTTGCACCGGTGCCACCGGTCACTAAGCCTTCTTTGGCGATAAATTCCTGAAACTCTTCAATTTTATCATAGGGAATTCCCTGAATTTCAACAGAAAGCCGCGTGGTGTATAACAGATTTCCATTGCCGAATTTTTCGGCAGCATCGGCCATACAGTGATGTTGTGCGGCGGTTACCTTTCCGTTTACGGTGAGTACCCGTGCAGAAAACAGATCAGTTCCTCGATTGTTGAGGAAGCCCATCCCTTTTACTCTTTTTTCATCTTCTTTACTGATTGTTAATGCTGACATTAGTAAATTCTCCATTCTGTTTATTATTATAACTGTCTATAGATAGTAATTTTTATTTGCAATTCATAATATACCACTTGAGTATGTATTTGAAAAATGATATTATTTTATATAAATAATAGATATTTTCTATATATAAAAAATGACTGGAACAGGAGAGGGAAAATGACGATTCGGCATTTGAATATTTTTGTTGCAGTGGCAGATTATGGTTCCATGAGTGCAGCTGCAACACATTTATATTTATCTCAGCCAACGGTAAGCCAGGCGATACGGGAACTGGAAAAACATTATAATGGTTTGCTGTTTGAACGCCTGGGGAAAAAGCTGTATCTTACAGAACGGGGGGAACTTCTTCTGCCGAGAGCAAGAGAACTGGTCCGCCAGTTTGAGGAAACAGAAGAATTGATATTGAATCAGGGCCAGTCATTAACCCTGAAACTGGGTTCAACGGTCACAGTAGGAACCTGTCTGACTCCGTGTTTGATTCCTGAACTTCAGAAAAGTTGTCCTGATGTAAAAGTTTCTTCGTATGTAAACAACACGAGAGCGATCGAACAGAAATTACTGCGTTCTGAGCTTGATGTAGGAATTGTAGAAGGAGAAATTTATTCTCCTGATCTTCATGTGCTTCCAATCGTAGATGATCGCCTTGTTCTTGCAGTGGGGAAAGAACATCCTTTTTATTTAAAAAAAGTATTGCATGTGCAGGATCTTGAGCAGGAACAGTTTGCAATGCGAGAACAGGGGAGTGGGACACGGCAGTTGTTTGAAGATTATGCGACACGGCATCAGATTTCTTTTCAGACAGTATGGGAGGCAAACAGCCCTGGAACACTACTTAATGCCGTGCTTTATGATGGTGTCCTTTCGGTGATGTCTTTGCGGCTGATGTATCACGAGATCAGAAATGACAGTATTCATGTTTTTCAGAATGAAAATGGCGAGTGGAACCGGAAATTTAAACTTGTGTATCACAAAAATAAATTTCTGACGCCTGCGATCCATGAACTGGAAAGAATTCTGCATTCCTATCGAAACGTAGAGATTCCGGAAAATGCTGGAATATTGAGATAAATACGAAGGGAAGTTTATGAAAAAATATCTTACGATAACAGTAAGGGAGCAGATGCAGGGAATGACTGTTGAAAAAGTCCTTTATGATTATCTGGAACTGACCAAAAAGCAGGTCAGTCGTGCAAAATTCCGCCCGGATGGTATTTGCAAAAATAAAGTACAGTGCAGAGTAACAGAGAAAGTTTCTATGGGAGATGAGATTTGTATATGCCTGGAAACAGATGAAATACAGTCTGCACAGCTGGTTTTGGCAAAGATTCAGGGAGAGAGACTGCGTATTTTGTATGAAGATGAAGACATACTGGCGGTAAATAAACCGGCAGGAGTGTTAACGCATCCGGCGGGTATGCACTATAGTGATAGCCTGGCAAATCAGGTTGCTGCATATTTTCAGGAAAGAAATCTTTCAGTCTGTATACGTCCAATCGGCCGACTGGATAAGGAAACATCCGGAATCGTTTTGTTTGCCAAAAATCAGGTTGCAGCACAGAGATTACAGGAACAGCGTGAAACAGGAGTCTTAGAAAAACAGTATCTTGCTTTGGTGGATGGAAACCTGCCGAAGGATCAGGATGATATTTGGCATACGATAGACTTTCCGATTAAAAAAATTGGGAATCATCCGCTTCGAATGGAAGCAGTAAAAAAGAGCAGCAGTGCAGAAAATGAAAAATACATTGCACATCAGTTAACTGATTATATAAATTGTTTTCAGGCAGTGACACATTATCATGTCCTTTACAGTACGGATAAATGGTCGGCAATAAAGTTAAAACTGGATACAGGACGGACGCACCAGATTCGGGTGCATATGCAGGCAATTGGACATCCACTGCTTGGTGATTCCATATATAATACATCAACAATGAACCGAGAACAGTGTACAATTTATCGTGCAGCATTACATGCCTGGAAAGTAAGACTTCGACAGCCATTCAACGGCAGGAAGATAGAACTGGAGGTACCTGTGCCGGAAGATTTTAAGAAATATGGAGGTTTTTATGTCAGCTCAGGTTCGTGATATGACCAAAGGATCTCCGGCAAAACTGATTCTGCTTTTTGCAGTACCGTTAATGCTGGGGAATATTTTTCAACAGTTGTATACAATGGTGGATACGATTGTTGTTGGCCAGGTTGCCGGTGTACAGGCACTTGCAGCGCTTGGCGCAGTTGAGTGGATCATGTGGATGACACTTGGAGTTTCTACCGGTGTTACGCAGGGATTCTCAATCCTGATCTCGCAGCATTATGGGGCAAAGAAATGGAATGATCTGAAAAAGACAGTTGCCCATAGTTATCTGCTTACCGCAGTGACGGCTATACTGCTCCTTCTGATCAGTCAGCTTGCTGCCAGATGGCTCCTTGTTCTGTTAAATACACCGGATAATATTATTGGAATGTCACTGATTTATCTCAGAATCGTATTTTGCGGGATTCCGATCGTAGCGGCCTATAATATTTTTGCATCTGTGCTGCGGGCACTTGGAAACAGCAGGACACCGTTGATCGCAATGATTATTGCAGCTTTTATCAATGTAGTGCTGGATCTTGTTTTTGTCGCAGGTTTTAACTGGAGTGTGGCAGGAGCTGCACTGGCAACCGTTATCGCACAGGCTTTTTCAGCTTTTTACTGTTTCCTTATTGTTCGTAAAATTGAAATCGTACATACAGACAGGGACGATTTTGCAAAAGTTCCAGGGTTGAATCGAAAATTATTTGGACTTGGAGCGCCAATTCTGTTTCAGGACGTGATCATTTCTGTGGGTGGGCTGGCTGTTCAGTTTGTTATTAATGGATATGGATTTTTGTTTGTTGCCGGTTTTACTGCGACAAATAAACTTTACGGAGTATTGGAGATGGCAGCAATCTCTTACGGCTATGCAGTGGTCTCCTATGTCGGACAAAATCTGGGAGCCGGAGAGATCACGAGAATCAAAAAAGGAGTTCATGCGAGCTCGTTTCTTGCCTTTCTTACATCTGCGTTTATCAGTATAGTGATGTTTCTTTTTGGAAAGACGCTGCTTTCGATGTTTATTTCCGGAGATCCAGAGCAGACAAGTCAGGTACTGGCAATCGCCTGGCATTATCTTTCTATTATGGCATCCTGCCTGTGTATCCTTTATTTTCTGTATGTATACCGTTCTGCATTACAGGGGCTCGGAAATACCATGATTCCGATGTTGAGCGGAGTGGTAGAATTTTTTGTCAGAGTCGGTGTGGCACTTTTACTACCGAAACTGATTGGTCAGAATGGGATTTTCTATGCAGAGATTGCAGCGTGGACAGGAGCTGCTGTTTTGCTGATGATCAGTTATTATATCAACATTCGCAAATTTGCCTGATGCATGAAAATTTGCTATAATCGCATCAGAAATTTTGATGGGATCGGGAGACAGAAAATATGGAACAGACACAAAAAGACAATATCATTAAGAAGTTGATTGATACACATACAACGGTTTCCACGATGGAGAGCTGCACGTCAGGTATGATTGCATCTACGATCACAGATACAGAAGGAGCATCTGCAATCTTTCCGGGAGGATATGTGACATATCTGAATGAAACGAAAATTTTCATCGGCGTGGAGGAAGAAATCATCCGAAAGTATGGTGTGTACTCAAAAGAATGTGCCGAAGAGATGGCGAGAACCGTGCAGGAAAAAATGCATACAGACATTGCCATTGGAATAACCGGGACGACCGGAAATATTGATCCGAATAATGCAGACAGTATGCAGGGAGTTGTGTATTTTTGCATTCGCGTAAAAGATAAAGAAAATACTTTTGAGGTGCATGCAGAGGTTGCAGGAATGAATCGGCATGAGATCAAGCAGATGTATACGGATATGGTATTTGAAAAACTTCAGACACTTGTGATGTAGGATAAAATAGTGTATATTGTAGAAAGAATTATAGTAGAAAATATAATCTGGAGGAAATGATAATGAGTATCAAAGAAGAAATTCATGGATTAACAGATGAGATACTGACAAATCTCGAAAGACTGGTTGCAATTGATTCACAGCTTGGAACTCCGTCAGAAGGGAAACCGTTTGGGGAAGGCCCGGCCAAGGTACTGGAAGAGGCACTTAAGATTGCCGATGAACTTGGGTTTAAGACTGTAAACCTGGACAATTACTGTGGATATGCTGAAATGGGCGAGGGCGAAGAAATCGTTGGTATTGCCGGACATCTTGATATTGTACCGGTTGGTGGAGACTGGACTTATGATCCATTCAAACTGACCAGAGAAGGTGACCATGTCTATGGACGTGGAACTACAGATGACAAGGGTCCGGTTCTGGAAGCACTTTATGCAATGAAACTGCTTCGTGATTCCGGCGTAAAACTCAATAAGAGAGTTCGTTTGATCATGGGATGCAACGAAGAAACTGGATCAAAATGTATGGAACATTATAACGAAGTTGCAGAAGAAGTATCCTGTGGTTTCACACCAGATGCGAATTTCCCGTGCATTCATGGTGAAAAGGGAATGGTGATGATGACAGCATATTCTAAGAACACCAGGATTATTTCCATGAATGGTGGCTTTGTTTCTAACGCTGTCTGCGATACCTGTAATACCGTTGTTCCGGCGGAAGCAGGGCTGAAAGAAAAACTGGAAGCAGCTCTTGCTGAAACAAAACTTCAGGAATACAAAATAACAGAAGAAAACGGTGAGATCAGTATTTACGCAAAAGGTGTTCCGGCACATGCCAGCACACCGACTCTTGGTGTTAATGCAGCAGGTGTGACATTTGAATGCCTTGCAAAAGCCGGATTCGAAGATGACTTCGTAAAATTCTATAATGAACATATCGGAACGGCATGCGATGGCTCCGGACTTGGTCTTAAATTTGAAGATGAGTACGGAGAACTGACTCTGTGCAACGGAATTGTTAAGACAGAGGACGGAGTGGTTTCCTGTACGATCGATATCCGTGTACCGGTTACTCTTAAGGGAGACGAAGTACGCAAGATGTGCGAAGACAAACTGGAAGATGAGAATGGACGTATCGAGATCCATATGATCGGTGATTCCCTGTTTTTCCCGAGAGAATCCCCGCTCGTAAACGCTCTGTACAAGGCATATGTAGATGTGACCGGCGATACAGAAAACAAACCAATGGTAATCGGTGGTGGAACTTATGCGAAGTCACTCAAGAACATTATCGCATTCGGACCGGAAATGCCGGGAATTGATTATCGTATCCATGGGGCAGACGAATTTATTCTTGTATCAGGAATGGAAGAAGCTGTGCTTGTATATATGGAAGCAATCAAAAATCTTCTTGCAATCTAATCAAATGAGGATTTGTGATATCTGTTCTGACAATGAAAGACAGTTTTCTGTTTTTGCAATAATGAAGAGATTGATGAGGAAGCCTGGGAATTAGTGAAACATTGACAAGGAGGTTAGTATATACTAACATAACAGATGTTATGAATGATGACAAGATAAATCCTTGCGATGTTGGAAAAAGAGCTTTGCCAGGTATTATGGGCGTTCTTGAAAGTTGTATTATCAGGAAGTGAGGAAAGAGTTGTTGCGGATAGAAAGGTCGGTATAATGCACGTTTACAGATATGGAAACATGGAGGCAGATATTGTTCTAATTCAGTTGGCTGGTAATCATGATATATCTGAAATCAAAGATGAAGTAGCAGAAATTCAGCATCTGACCTCTATGGATTTTGAACTTATTGCAGTGAAAGTTGATGATTGGAATAAGGAATTGTCCCCATGGAAGACTCCTGCCGTATTTGGAAATGAGGATTTTGGAGACGGAGCGGTACAGACATTGGAAGAGATTTTGCTATTATGTTCAGATAAAAGTAAAACGTATTATATTGGGGGATATTCTCTTTCAGGGCTGTTTTCATTATGGGCTGCCTGTCAGACAGATCTGTTCTCCGGGATTGCGGCAGCATCGCCGTCTGTCTGGTTTCCGGGATTTATAGATTACATGAAAGAGTATAAGATAAAGAGTAAAAATGTATATCTTAGTCTTGGAAATAAAGAAGAAAAAACTCGAAATCCTGTTATGGCAAAAGTAGGAGACTGTATCAGAGAAGGGCATGAATGGATAAAAGCAGAAGGAGTGAACTGTACGTTTGAGTGGAACCAGGGGGGACATTTCAAAGAACCGATGACTAGAACTGCGAGGGCATTTGCCTGGGTGATGCAGCAAAATAGAAACGAAAGCAGAGTAGAGAAGGATCATCTATGAAAACACGTGAAGAGGTATTGAAATTTGGTCTATCCTTTAAAAATGTATATGAGGAACGCCCGTTCAAAGACCAAAACTGGCAGTTGGTGCGCGTGAAGGAAAGTAAGAAAGCATTCCTCTGGATCTACGAAAAAGACGGATATATCAATCTGAATGTCAAGGTAAATCCGGAGTGGCGTGACTTCTGGCGATCGGCGTATGATGCCGTGATCGCAGGTTACCACCAGAATAAAGAGCACTGGAATACCATCATTTTGGATGGAACTATACCAGATAAAGATATCAAAAGAATGATCGCGGAAAGCTATGATATCATCACAGACAGCCCGACAAAACGAATATACGAGGCAGTCAAAAAGATTCCAAAAGGTCATGTCGCAACCTATGGAAAGGTTGCAGAGATGGCAGGTAATGCGAAGATGTCAAGAGCAGTGGGAAATGCTCTCCACAAAAATCCGGACCCGGAACATATTCCGTGTTTCCGAGTTGTGAATGCGAAGGGAGAACTTGCAGGGGCATTTGCGTTTGGCGGAGAACAAACGCAGGCAAAACTTCTTGAAGAGGATGGAGTAGAAGTGATTGACGGTAAGGTTGATCTGAAGAAATATGGAATTGAGATGATTTAGAATAAATCCAGTTTTTCTTGCGAAAGAGCAGTTTGTGTGTTATCCTTACCAAAAAATATAAAGGGAATGAGGTTCTCCCTAAGTAATAAAATTACTTAAACCGCTTATGAAAGCTGATGACTTCTGCGAGTAAATGAACGCAGAGAGTGTCAGCTTTTTCTGCGTATATGAGGAGGAAAATTATGTTATTAAGTATTTCGCTGATTCTTATTTTAGGGATGTTTATGGGATGGATATGCCAGAAAATCAAATTGCCGAGTTTACTTGGCATGCTGATCACCGGTATTGTTCTGGGACCATATGTGCTTAATCTGTTGGATGACAGTATTCTTGGAATATCTGCAGAACTTCGTAAAATAGCATTGATCATTATTCTCACAAGAGCAGGTCTTGGACTGGATCTATCTGGGCTTAAAAAGATTGGAAGACCTGCTGTTCTTATGTGTTTTGTGCCTGCGTCTTTTGAACTGATCGGCATGATTTTGCTGGCACCAAAATTAATGGGATTAACCGTATTGGAGGCGGCTATTATGGGGGCAGTACTTGCGGCAGTTTCACCGGCTGTTGTTGTACCCAGAATGGTGAAGCTTATGGATGAAGGCTATGGAGTAAACGAAGGAATTCCACAATTGATTCTTGCAGGTGCATCCGTTGACGATGTGTATGTCATAGTTCTGTTTTCTACCTTTGTTGGGATGATGCAGGGGGAAGGTGCTTCCATACTTAAGTTTGTCAATATTCCCATTTCAATATTCTTGGGAATTGCAATAGGATTATTAATTGGAGTTTTGTTAGCATATTTTTTTAAGAAGATGCATATTCGGGATACGTCAAAGGTTCTTATTATTTTGAGTATTTCGTTTTTACTTGTAGTAATGGAAGATAAATTGTCAACTCCAATTACATTTTCAGCATTGATCGCTATTATGTTTATCGGCATAGGATTACAGAAAAAGAGGGAAACTGTTGCAAAAAGACTTTCTGTAAAATATGGAAAGCTATGGGTTGCGGCAGAAGTCTTTTTGTTTGTGCTTGTAGGAGCAACGGTAAACATCGGATACCTTGGAAAAGTCGGAGTGAAGGCTCTGATTGTTATTATTGGTGCATTGGTATTTAGAATGTTTGGCGTATTTGTATGCCTGTTAGGAACAAGTCTTAAAAGAAAAGAAAGGCTGTTTACGATGCTGGCATATACACCGAAAGCAACTGTCCAGGCTGCAATTGGGGGGATTCCGCTTGCATTAGGTTTTGACCTGTGGAGATCTGGTACTTACAGTGGCGGTTCTTGCGATAGTACTTACGGCACCGTTGGGGGCATTTGCCATCGATTTGTCGTATAAGAAGTTATTAAATAGATAGAGACGATTGCAAGTTTAGAAACGTAAGGAAAAAGAGTAGTGACACATTTTATTCAATAAAATTTTGTTTGTGAATGGAGAGAAAAGCAATGTTCAGACCGATTCGAAGAAAGAAAAAATGAAATGGATATTGATGCAGCAAAAGAACTTCTGCAGTGCAGCAGACGAGGGGTGCTTGCAGTAAATGGGGATGATGGATATCCTTATGCAGTCCCTGTCAACTATTTTTATGACAGCGATGCAGGAAAAATATATTTTCATGGAGCACGTGTCGGACACAAAGTAGATGCCTTAAAAGCCAGCGACAAGGTATGTTTTACCGTTTACGGAAATGAAACCATCAAAGAAGAGGTGTGGGCACCGTTTGTACAGAGCACAGTTGTATTTGGCAGATGCCATCTGGTAGAAAAAGGAGCAGAAGCAACAGAAATCCTGAAAAAGCTTGCGGCGAAATACTATCCGAATGAACAACTGATCGATGAAGAAATAGAACGTTCGGGAAAAGCTGTACAGCTTTTTGAGATAGAAATTGAACATATCAGTGGTAAAGAAATTCAGGAAAAGTAAATCAAACCAAATATTAGTTTGTCTGGTATCGAACTCAGGGTACCAATTTTGATACCCTGAGTGGTACCCTGCCCTTTTCGGGCAAAACAAAAGAGCCTGAATGCCATGATTTTAAAGGCTTTCAGACTCCTAATGAGCAGGGGATGAGAGAATCGAACTCCCACCAAAGGTTTTGGAGACCCCTATCATACCATTTGACCAATCCCCTGTATTATTAAAATAATTGCAAATTTATCTGCAACAAATCAAATTATAGCAGATATGCTGAAATTTGTCAAGCGGAGATGGAGGGATTTGAACCCTCGCACCGGTTACCCGATCTACCGCATTTCGAGTGCGGACCCTTCAGCCACTTGGGTACATCTCCATGTCCTGAAAATTGTCTCAAACATGTTTATTATATAAGCAGTTTGTCGAAAGGTCAATTCTTTTTTTTATTGACGTGAAAAGAATCCTATAATATGATATAAGGAAAGATATCCGCAGAGTAATAATACATCTGGTATTAACATCTTTGCAGAAATTGCGGAAAGAGGTTTGGATTTTATGAACAGAAAAAAAGATGTGATTCTCAGGGCCACTGTGGCTTTGACTGAAAATTATAAAAAAGAAGAGTTATTTATGCCAAAAAATAACAGAGAACTTCCAAGCAGGGCAGCAGTGATCGATGTTGTCAAGGAACTTCGTTCCGTTATTTTTCCGGGTTACTTCTGGAATGATTCGGCAGCAAAGGTATTTCCGGAATATTTTGCGGGATACCGTCTGAATGATCTTTATGACAGACTCAAGGAACAGATTGAAATTGCTCTTTTATATGCACAGCCGGAATTAGAACAGGAGGGTGCAGCAGAAGAGGCAGATCGTATCTGTGCAGGCTTTTTTGAACAGCTTCCAGAGGTACAGCAGCGTCTTCTGAAGGATGTACAGGCGGGATTCGATGGCTCCATAATCAGAAAGCCGATGCCGTCATGCTCGTAGTATTCGAACAACGCAGCGATATTCGGATGCGCCAGATTGGCGGAATTATGGGCTTCGGCACGCAGGCGGCGTAGCTTGGCCTCGGCGTTGGTCATGTCCGAGCGCAGCGCCTTGATGGCCACTTCACGGCCGAGCTGAATATCGTAGCCTTTCCAGACCTCGCCCATACCGCCTTGCGCAAGACGCGAATCAAGACGATATCGGCGGTGAATAAGCTGTCCTTCGATAAGTTTCACTGCTGCAAAGCCTCCTGCATCATCGCGCGCATGATCGGGCCAGCGGCGAGCGAACCGTGTACATCTGTGTTATGCACCAACACCGCGACGGCGATTTGCGGATCGTCCGCCGGCGCGAAACCGATCGCCCAGCCGTCGATGGCAGAGTTGTCGGTACCGATTTGTGCGGTACCGGTTTTGGCCGCCACCTTGATGCCGTCGATGGCCAGCTGCGGATTGGCCTCGGTCACCACGCTTTCCATCATCGTGGTGAGCTTGTCTGCGGAATCCTTGTTGAACGCATTGGCCATGGTTTGCGGTTTGGTCTGCGAAAGTACGGTGAGATCGGCGGCGCGCACACGATCGACCAGCGTGGGCTGCATCAGTTTGCCATTGTTGGCGATTGCCTGCGCGACCATCGCCATCTGCAACGGCGTGGCCGTGGTGTCGCCTTGGCCGATGGACGCCAGCGCAAGCTTGTCGTCGGTCGGATCAGAGGGGAATGTGGACGCGGTGGCCGTCATCGGGGTGCCCGTGGATTCGGTGCCGTCAATGGTGATGGTGCTGCCGAAACCAAGCTTGGTGGCCATGTCCGAAACCTTGCTCGCGCCGAGTTTCACGCCAAGCTGGGCGAACGCGGTATTGGACGACCATGCGACGGCCTCTTGCAGGGAGATCTGCCCGTTGACGCCATCGGCCTGTGCCTCGGCGTTCGGCAACTGTGTGGCGGTTCCCGGCAAGGTATAGCTGGCGCCCGCAGGAATCTTCGTGTCCGTCTGATAATCGCCGGTTTCCAGCGCAGCCGAGGCGACGATGGTCTTGAACGTGGACCCTGGTGGGTACAGCTGCGAGGTGGCGCGGTTGATTAGAGGGCTATTTTGGCCCGCAGAAAGTTCGTTGTAGGCCTGAGACGCGGCTTTGGTGTCATGGGTCGCCAGTTTGTTCGGATCATAACTGGGCGTGCTCACCATGGCGAGGATACGGCCGGTGTTGACTTCGATGGCCACCGCCGCACCATCGCGCGTACCGAGCTGATCGTAGGCAACCTGCTGCAGCTTGGGGTCGATGGAGGTTTCGATGGACGCGCCCTGATTCGTAGTGCCGGTGAGCATGGCCTTGGCCCGCTGCCAGATCAATGAATCGGCCTCACCGTTGAGCAGCATGCTGCGGGAGGCTTCCAGGCCGCGATCGGCGGTCTGGTTGATGGAGAAGAAGCCGGTGACCGGAGCATACAGAGGACCGTTGGAATAGGTGCGCAGGTATTTGAACGCGTCGTTGACCGGTTCGGATTTGGCCATGACCGTGCCGTCCGAGGCCAGAATGGCACCGCGGTAGGCACCGAGCTGGTGGTACAGCGAACGGGCGTTGCGCGGATCGTTGTTCAGCGCGTTGGCCCGTACCGCCATGATGATGGTGGACGACAGGCCGAGAATCACGAACAGCGCTACCACGGCGGTGAAAAGCTGACGAAGATATTTGTTCATACGCGAGTGCCTCCGTTAACGGGAGGAAGCGGGGGAATCGTACCGGTAGGCGTGTACGGTTCATCGGCGCCGGCATACGCCGGAGTGGTGGCATCCACAATGGGCTCGGCGATGGGGGCCGCAGCAGAGCCCGCAGAGGTCACAATTGCGGGCACTTCGGGTGCCTCAAGTGTGTCTGGCGCGTGCTTGGTGATGTCCACAATGGGGTCGTCAAACGATTCCGACTCGGACTGCGACGCCGTAGCCGACGCGCTGCGAGGCTGAACGATCGGCTCAGTGGCGCGGGCCCGGGCCTCAAGTTCCTTGTTGCGCAGCACGGCCAAAGCCTCGTACTGGAACGTATCCGAGGTCAGCTCCGGCTCGGGCGCATTGGCCGAATTCGAGATGATGATGAGCAGGGTCGCGAGAATATAGTTGGCGATCAGACTGGAGCCACCGGCCGCCATATAGGGCAGGGTCAGACCGGTCAGAGGAATCACCAGCGTGATGCCGCCGACCACGGTGAACACCTGGAAGGCCATGGTGAACACCAGTCCGGAAGCGAGCAGCTTGCCGAAGCCATCCTTGATTTTCATGGCGGTGATAAAGCCGGAGGCAATGATGAGCAGGTAGAGCATCAAAATGGCCAGGACGCCCATCAGACCGAGTTCCTCGCCCAGAGAGGCGTAGATGAAATCGGAGTTCGCAAACGTAACGAGCGAAGGATGGCCTTGGCCGAGACCGGTGCCGAGCATGCCGCCTGATGCCAGGCCGAAAATGCCGGTGACCAGCTGCCAGGAGCCGCCGGGGGTCTTGTTGTATTGCTCGTTGCTGAACGGGTGCAGCCAGGCATCGACTCGCTGACCCACGTGGCTGAACATGCCTGCGGCCAGCACGGCACCCGCGGCGAACGCGATCAGACCGATGATGATCCAGCTTTTACGGCCGGTGGCCGTGTACAGCATGGCCACGAACATGGCGAAGAACATAAGCGAGGTGCCCAGATCATGCTGCATGATGAGCACGCCCATCGAGGCGATCCACACCACGATGATCGGGCCGAGATCCTTGATACGCGGCAGCTGCAGACCGAGCATCTTCTTACCGCCCACGGCCAGCTGGTCGCGATGGTCGAACAGGTAGGCGGCGAAGAAGAACGCAAGGAACAGCTTGGCGAACTCGCCCGGCTGGAACTGGCCCAGTCCCGGAATCCTGATCCAAATGCGCGCGCCGTTCACTTCCTGACCGACAAACGGCAGCATCGGGGCGAGCAGCAGCACCAAGCCCACCACCATCGACACGTAGGAGAAGCGCCGCAGCACGCGGTAGTCCTTCAGGAAGATGATGAGCAGCGCGGAAAGCACGATGGCGATGCACAGCCAGATCAGCTGACGTTGGGCAACCGCCCAACCTTCGCTCTGGTCAATGCGAGCGATCATGGTCACGCCGGTGGCGGTCAGCAGTAGCACGCAAGGCAGAATCGACTGGCTGGCGTACGGCTGGAAGCGCACAATCAGCCCCCACAGCACCAGAAACAGCACTACGGCCAATGCCAGCATGCCGGCGTATTGCATAGGGAATTCGCCGGCGGTGCGCTGGAACATCTGGATGAACGCCAACGCACTGATTGCCATGGCAATCAGCAACAAAGAAATCTGACGTAGACGGGTAACGATCATTGAGAATCTCCCGTGGCCGCGTTGTCGGCCGCTCCGATACCGGATTTATCCGAGGAATCGGATGAGCTTGACGAACCGGACTTGTCTGACGAGGAGCCGGACTGGCTGGACGAATCCTTGGTGCCGTCCTTGGAATCGCTCTGGGAACTGTCTTTGGAACTGTCCGGGGAATTGGACGCCTCGGCCTTCTTGGCGGCGTCGGCTTCCTGCTGCTTGGCCAGTTTGCGCATTTCGGTGCGGATAATACCCACATGCGACTGCGCTTCGTCCAACGAACCGACTGTGATGCCTTGGCTCAGCTGGTCACGCCATGTCTGAGGCAGGTCCGCGGTGGCGATATTGGTGGTCTGCACTTCGTGCGAAAGCTCAAGTCCAAAGAGATTGGTCGGCACGCCACGATAAATGGCTACGGTGCCGTTGCTATCTCCCACGTAGTAGTGTGTCTGGCTCCACGTGTACGCGCCCCAGCCGGCGCCGGCCAATGCCAGCACGGCAAGAATGCAGGTAATAATCACCGCAAGCTTATTGCGGCGCTTCTTGGTGCGCGTGGCCTTCTTCTGCTCGACCTGCTCATCGCGGATGGCTTTGGCCACATCCGGGTCGTTGGGGTCGGCGGACAGGCGCCCATCCGGCTTTTGCACCACCGGAATCTCACCGGTATCGGGATTGGCTCGTTCACCGGTCTCCTCGCGGACGGTGGACGGCTGCACCACGCGTGTGGACGACGGTTTGGCCGTGGTTTGCGTGGTCTCCGCCTCGTGCGCGCTGGCGGGCTGAATCAATGCTGCGGCGCGCTGGGCGGGGGAATCATCCTCACGCAGTGCGGGCGCGGTAGCCACCGGCTCGTTGACGATGTCGGCAATCGGCTCAAGATTACGGCTGGCGGCACCGCCGACCAACGGCGTTTGGTGCGGCAGGTCGAACGCATCGGCATCCAACGCCAACGTGGCATCCGCAATAACGGCCGTGACATTATCGGTGCTGCCCGCCCGCAGTGCCATCTGCACCAGACGCTGCGCGCATTCGCCCTGATCGGACAGCGTGGTCATCGTCTCTTCGATGGTGGAATCTTCCAGCACACCGCACAGGCCGTCCGAGCACAGTAGCCAACGGTCGGCGGGGTGGGCTCGGCGAACCGAAATATCCGGGCGCGGGTCAATGTCAAAGTCGCCAAGCACGCGCATCACGACGTTGCGCTGCGGGTGGTTCTTGGCTTCGGACGGGGTGATACGACCGGTGTTGATGAGGTGCTGCACGTAGCTGTGGTCGCACGTGATGCGGCTCAGGCGTCCGTCGCGCAGCAGGTAGGCGCGCGAATCGCCGATATGGGCGATGACCCAGTAGCCGGCCACCAATGCCACTGCGGTAACGGTGGTGCCCATGCCGGCAAGCTTGCGTTCGCGCTTGGCCTTGCCGACGATGGCGTCATGCGCGGCCATAACCGAGGTTTCCATCATGCGGGAGATCGTCTCGACGTTGCCACCGGTGTCATCCTGCTCGATGTGGGCCAGCGACCGGATGGCGATGGAGGATGCCGTATCGCCGCCGGCGTGACCGCCCATGCCGTCGCACATGGCGATGAGATGCTCGCCGGCGAAGGAGGAATCCTGATTGTTCGCGCGCACGGTGCCCACATCGGACACCGTGGTGGAATACAGGAACAGCGGTTGTGAAGCGGCGGATTTTGGCATGCGGCTACCTCAGTTCGAAGGTGGTGGCGCCGATGCGCACAGGAATACGAGCGGGCAGAATGGTGGGGCGGTTGATGCGCTGCTGGTTGACCACGGTGCCATTGGTGGAGTTCAGGTCTTCAATGGCCCACTGCCCGGAGCGCGTGTCACGGTAGACACGGGCATGGTGGGAAGACACGAATTCGTCATCGAGCACCACGGTGTTCGAGGCGGCGCGGCCAAGCGTGATGTCGGCTTCGGCCAGCGGCACGGAGCTGCCGGCAAGCGGACCATCGATGATGACCAACAGGGTAGGCTGCGCCGAGGCGGCGGACGACGCGGAAGCGCTGGGCTGGCGATGCGGGCGCGGCGCAGCTGCCTGCGGCGTTTCGGCCTTGGCCTTATGCACTTCACGCTCACGGCGACGACGCGCGCGCGAAGGTCGCGGACTGAACGTCTCGATGTCCTTGCGCAGCGAACGTACGGCCAGCCAGATGAATATCCACAGCAGGATCAGGAATCCATACTTGAGCAGGGCGAATGTCAGTTCGGTCATAAGTGGACGACTTTCGGGCGTGTGCTCGACTACTCCTGGGCTTGGGCGGAGGCCCAGTACAGGATGCGGGTACGGCCGATGGTGATGGTGTTGCCGTCGAGCAGCGTGGCGGCGGGCACTTGGTGGCCCTCCACGTACGTGCCGTTGGTCGAACCCAGGTCGCGGGCGATCACGCCGTTATCCGTGATGTCGATTTCCAGGTGCTTGCGGGAGATGCCCGGATCGTCGATGACGATATCGCAACCGGAACCGCGGCCGATTACCGTCTTGTCTTTGGTGAGCAGGTACTGGTTGCCGTTCACCTCGAGCACCGGGCTATCCTCGGTCTGCGCATCGGTGGTGACCGGCACGGCATTGCCCTGCACGGATTCGGAGGTGAGGTTGAAGTTGCCCTTGGACAGGTCAAGGTCTTCCTCGAAGATCACGATCACCGGGCCCACGAAGGCGTAATGCTGGCTCTTCGCGTACTCGGTGAGGTTATCGGCCAGTTCGTTGGCCAGGGTCTCGCTACCCACTGCCTCGATACGGTCGAAGTCAGGAGTACTGAGCTTGAAACGGTATTCATTCGGGGCCACCGTGCGGTCACGGCCCACGGGCATGGCCTCGGCGTCAATCTCGCGCTCCAAGGCGCTGGAAAGATCGACAGGCTGCAGGTCTTTGGAGCCAAACTTGGCGAATACTCCGTTGACTGCACCCTCCACGCTTTTTTCAAAACGGTCGAGAACGCTCATAGTCCTCCCTTTCTAATCTTCACCCATCCTACGCGGTGATGGGAATATGAGACAAAAAATCCGGTCTTTCACGTGACGATGAGTGCAAAATATCCAAAAA
>ENA-OPZZ01001231-OPZZ01001231.1-human-gut-metagenome-genome-assembly--contig:-NODE-1231-length-16640-cov-7.056804_pt1 | contig 16640 bp, 19 predicted proteins | sample MGYA00242487_ERZ504511 | MGnify/ENA primary metagenome ERZ504511 (study PRJEB26092, sample SAMD00036241) | human gut metagenome | host: Homo sapiens | study: EMG produced TPA metagenomics assembly of... | reverse complement strand
CCAGATGATGTTCAGGTTGAGCCGGAACAGGATGGAAACAACACTTTATCATAAGAATACTTTTCAGAACAGTCCGGAAAGCCATCCGGACTGTTCTGAAAAAGAAGGGAAAACAGCATGAAAAAAAGAAAAAACGAATGCTGTCAATTGCCGGAATGTGCTGCTGCGGTTTTCTTGCTCTCTGCAAGCGTATGATCCTGAAGTGTTTCCACTGCCGGTATCTCCGAGATCTCCTGCTGCATCTCCGAAGCAAATGCAGGAACAGCTGCCGTTCCTGCCAGTATCGACACACTGAGTACTAATGCGATCCATTTCCTTTTCATCTCTTTCGTACCTCCTTGAGCTTTTTTGTTCAATATCTTTGTGAAACAGTGTACTGAAAACATTTGTTCTTTTTGCAATACCTGATATCTTTATTCGTTCCACAGAAAACAGAAAATTTTGTAAGAAGACCGGTAGGAACACTTTCCATATCCTGCCGGTCTTCTTATAATATCATATTCAACTATGTGATGATCTTATATCTTATTCTTCACCCAGATAATATTTTCCATAAGCATCTGCTGCTTTAATTGCTGCAAATACAGTTTCCGGTGTCACTTCAAAAGGCATATTGTGAAGTGTATCATTTTCCGCACAGGCGGTCTTTGCAACTTCCATCAGCTGCTCATCTGTCACATTGCCGGCACCAAGTTCTGCCAGGGTAACAGGCAGTCCGACTTCGATGCACCACAAAATGATATCTTCCAGTTCTTCTTCCGGAACGTTTTCCAGTACCAGCTGAGTAAGTGTTCCAAATGCAACTTTTTCTCCATGATACATATGGTGGCATTCTTCCAGTACTGTAAATCCATTGTGGATCGCATGTGCTCCCGCAAGTCCGGCACTTTCAAATCCGATACCGGAAAGGAGCGTGTTCGCTTCGATCACTTTTTCGACTGCCGGTGTACATACACCTGCTTCCAGTGCAATTTTGGCTTTTACGCCTTCTTCCATCAGCGTATCAAAGCAAAGTTTTGCAAGTGCCATCGCTGCTTCCGTTGTCTTTCCGCCTGCACAGGAAGTTGCACCGCTGCGTTTGCATGCTCTCGCCTCGAAGTAAGTTGCAAGTGCATCTCCCATACCGGCTACTGTAAGGCGTACCGGTGATTTTGTGATAATATCGGTGTCCATCAGAACCAGATTCGGATTGGCCGGAAGGAACAGATATTTTTCAAAGATACCTTCTTCTGTATAAACAACGGACAGTGCACTGCACGGTGCATCAGTTGATGCGATCGTCGGGCAGATAAATACCGGTGTGCCTGCATAATATGCAACTGCTTTCGCTGTATCAAAGATCTTGCCTCCGCCGATACCGATCACAAGATCACACTGATTTTCTTTTACAATATTTACCAGACGGTCGATTTCACTGTTGCAACATTCTCCGTTAAAATAATCAAAAACCACTTCACATGTACTTTCTGCAAAGCTGTCTTCGATCATTTTTCCGATTCTCTTATAACCGCCTTTGCTGATCAGAACCAGTGCTTTTTTTCCGCAGTTGGACGCATAAGTTCCGATTTTTTTCATTTCCCCTGCACCCTGTAAATATTTAGACGGGCTGATTAAAATTTTTGCCATTTTTAACACTCCTTTTCTTTTTGTCCTCAAAAGTCGTTATCCGCATCTGGCTTTTGCGTTTGGATTCTTTTGTAATGGAATCTGTCTCTATTATAATAATTGCATTGTACATTTTCAAGCCCAAACTTACTTGAACGCATCGGCCAGATTGCCGTCAATATATCTGCTGAATTTTTATGCTTTTTTCCAAAAAAACAGAAAAATATTTTGGAATTCTTGTTTTTAAGGCTGGTATACGAATTTTTTTCTGTACATATATTCGTAAAAGTGTTAGATTTATAATTATACATTATCTAAGAAAGGATTACTATCATGCTTCAGACAATCGAATCCATCAACAATGCCGTTAATAACTTCATCTGGGGTGTCCCGGCGATGATCTGCATTATCGGTGTCGGGCTTTATCTAAGCCTGCGGACCGGATTTATCCAGATTCGCAAATTCCCTTATGCACTGAAAACCACGCTCGGAAGAATTTTCAAAAAGAAGGAAGCTTCTGACGGTTCCATGACTCCTTTCCAGGCTGTCTGTACGGCCCTCGCCGGAACGGTCGGTACCGGAAATATCGCCGGTGTCGCCGGTGCGATCGCGATCGGCGGTCCGGGTGCCGTGTTCTGGATGTGGATCTCCGCAATCCTTGGAATGTGCACGAAATTCACTGAGGTCACACTTGCCGTTCATTTCCGCGAACGAAATAAAAAGGGTGATTATGTCGGCGGTCCGATGTACTACATCAAAAACGGACTGAGCAAGAAATGGCAGATCCTTGCAATTCTTTATTCCGCCTTCGGTGTACTGACCGTTTTCGGTACCGGAAATGCCACACAGGTAAATACAATCACTACTGCGATCGACACTGCTCTGATCAATTTCAACATCATTCCGGAATCTGCATCCAAAACGCTGAATCTGGTTCTTGGTATTGTGATCATGCTTCTTGTCGGTATGGTTCTGCTTGGCGGTATCAAACGAATCGGAAGTGTCTCCGAAAAACTGGTTCCGTTCATGGCACTGTTGTACATCGTTCTTGCGATCGGTGTGGTTGTACTGAATTTTGAGAGAGTTCCTGCTGTATTCCATGATATCGTTTACGGAGCTTTTAACCCGGCTGCCGTCACCGGCGGTGTGATCGGAAGTTTCTTCCTCAGCCTGAAAAAAGGTGTATCCCGCGGTATCTTTTCCAATGAAGCAGGTCTTGGTACCGGTTCTATCGCCCATGCCTGTGCTGATACCAGCAAACCGGTAAAACAGGGTATGTTCGGTATTTTCGAAGTATTTGCCGACACGATCGTTATCTGTACTCTGACTGCCCTTGTCATTTTGGTAAGCGGTGTTCCGGTCAACTACGGAGCTGCCGCAGGTGCCGAGCTGACAATCTCCGGATTCACTTCTACCTACGGAAACTGGGTATCTGTTTTTACCGCAGTTGCCATGTGCTGTTTTGCTTTCTCCACGATCATCGGCTGGGGACTTTACGGTGCACGCTGTATTGAGTTCCTGTTTTCCGAGAAAGTAGTAAAACCGTTTATGATCGCCTATTCACTGGTAGCTATCATCGGAGCAACGTTCGATCTCGGACTTCTCTGGAGCATCGCCGAGACCTTCAACGGACTTATGGCAATCCCGAACCTGATCGGTATCTTCCTTCTTTCCGGAACTGCCATCGCTCTGACAAAAGAATATTTTGCGAAAAAATAATTTCATAAAAAAAGATCTCATGCAATCCTTATTCAAAAGAATTGTATGAGGTCTTTTTATATGGTTCTTCTTACATTCGCCTACAATCCTGCAAAAAACAGCTCGTAAAGGTCATCTTCCACTTCCAGCATCGGAGAATTCTCGCCGCCCCCGTTTGTGCTTCGCCGCATGGCTGCATAAGCCTCTTCCCCTGCCGTGATCAGATCCATATCATAAATCTCATATCCAAGTTCCCTGCATTTGCTGCAAAATGCCGCAAATGGCTGTGATGCTTTCTTCGTTGCCAGAAGCTCTGCTCTCAGCTTCGGATCATGTAAAGCTTTCGTTCCTCGTTTCAGTCATTCATCATCCATCACCCAGCCTTTGATGGTGTAGTCCTTGGTATCGCATGTAACCTGACGAGAACCTTCGGTTTGAACAATCCGGAAATTCCGGATTGTTATTTCACCCTTGTTTCTATTCGTTGGTTTTCCCTCACAAGTTTTACTGCACTTTCTACATGTGTTGTCACTAACATAGGAACACACATCCTTTACCTCGTCTACGATATGGGAACACATTTCTTTCGCTTTTTCTACTGCTTTTGATTTCTTCCCAAATCGTTCTTTTGCGTTTCCAATTTCATTTTTGAATCCTGTTTTATATACGAAAATGATTTTATAGGGATCTTTCTCTCCATTTTCATCGTAACCACCGACAATAACTTTTTCGATGATACTTTCAAATATTCCTCTGTCAAATTCTTCTAAAATCTGATTTTTTGACAATGCTTTTCTAAAATCTGCCAGTCTTCTTTGCAAGCTATCTTCATTGTCATATTGTTGTTCCAACATACTTAACTGTGCTTTTGCTTCAGACAATTTCTTTTCATACCCCACATCTGTTTCCTCATAAATGTCTTTAGCCACAACACCCTCTAAATAGTTTTCCAGCAACTTTTTTCTCTTATATTGAATATTATAAACACTTCTATTGAGTTTTTCAATTTTATCTTCTATCGAGTCCTCTGATAAAGTTTTCTCGATTCTCTTAATAAATTCTTCCAACACATCTTTATGATCTGTACATAACATACGGTAAGATTCAATAAAAGCCTCTTCTATAACCTGCTCTGGAATTCCTTTACTATCTGGACAAAACTTTTTACCATGTTTTGTTGATTCTACACATTGCCAAATAGTTTTTGTATATTTCGAACTGCTATGCCACCTTCTCCTTGATAAATTCGCACCACAAAATCCACATTCAAGCATACAACTAAAAGCATATTGTCTACTGAATTTTTCTCGTTTTCCAGGTGCTACTCCCTTTTTGCGTCCTCCATTACGGCGTTCCCGTATCTCCTGGGCTCTTGCAAATGTTTCTTCTGATACAATCGGTTTATGATGATTTTTGATGTAAAACCGATCTTCTTCTCCAAGATTCTCCAGCCTTCTTTTTGATATTGGATCTACGGTAAAGGTTTTTCCTAATAAAATATCACCTTTGTATTTTTCATTATTAATAATTCCCATCACACTAGAAGAAGTCCACGGATTCCCTTTAATAGTTGGAATTCCCTGTTCATTCAGTTCCCTTGCAATCATCGTACTTCCAGCTCCTGCAACATATCTGTCAAATATGTATCTGACCGTTTCCGCACCTTCTTCGTTAATAGACAACGACTTTGTTACTACATCGTAATCATATCCAAGGCAGCCCTGAAAACCAACAAGTTCTCCACGTTTCATCTTCATTTTCAAACCTTTTTTTACATATGCAGATGTATTTTCCACTTCCTGCTGTGCAACAGAACTTAAAATAGTCAGTAAAAATTCTCCATCTTTTAACGTATTAATTTTTTCGACTTCAAAATATACCGCTATATTCCTCTCTCTTAACATTCTTACATATTTTAATGTATCTAATGTATTTCGTGCGAATCTAGGAATGCTTTTTGCAATCACTAGATCAATATTGCCTGAAAGACATTCCTGAATCAGTAATTGGAATTCTTCTCTTTTATCTGTTTTCGTGCCTGTAATTGCTTTATCAGCAAAAACTCCTGCAAAAACCCATTGCTTATTACTCTTTATCAAATCCGTGTAATATCTGACCATTGAATTATAACTTTTAATCTGATCTTCATCATCAGTACTAACACGACAATATGCGGCAACTCTTAATCTATCAATCTTTCTTCCCGTAGAAGTATCCTCACCAGCACCCTTCGCCTTAATGATTTCAACTTCCATTTGACCGCTCCTTTCTTTTTTGTGTTCCTACCGTAGTGTTGATATAATTTTACAACGCAACACTATAATAGTCAAGCGGTAATATTAGAAATAACACCATAATCTTTTTTTAACTTTTTCTCTACCAGCTGATACTCTGCTTCACTTATAAGTTTTAACGAGCGTAATTGTTTCAACATTGACAGCTGCATACTGTATCTCAACAATTTTGCACTATTCATTTTCCCTCTCTATTCTTTCTCATCTACTTTTATTCAAAAATCCTGCAGTAGCTGTCGGGTAACAGCCTCATTGGTATTTCACCATCTTCTCAGACCGGGCAGCTTTCCCGGAAGTATCATTATCAGAAACAGTATCTTCGCCACAAAAGTCCCACTTCCTGATCACAGTCAAATATTTATCGCTCATGCCTTTGCTTCCATATCATTTTGATACCATTTCCACTTTGCGTCACGATGTCGCAAAGCAATAATGCAGACAGTCCTGGCGTATCTACTGTATAGCTCCTCTGTTTCATTCGTCCTGCAGGATAAATATGAAATTTTCAAGGTACAATGATTGCTCTTTTTATATCAATTTACGAAAGGGAGTCGTTCAGATAAAAATTATGCAATCTTAAATTTCAGTATTTTAGTAATCAATTTTGTTTCAAGTCTGCGTCTCAATGTTTCATCCACACAATAATGTAAATTTCCGTATTCATCATATAATTTTCTGGTTGATAACACTGCAATATAACCTTCATAATGTTTCAAAATCCTGTTAATTGCTTCCACATCTCCGGACGCTGCCGACACGATAATATGATACGGTAGTAACTTTGTATTATTTCTTTTTTCCAGTCCTGATCTCCTCCATAATCTTTTTTAAAGCTATAAGGGAACTTGTACGATGATGATGAATGGTACTTCTTACAAGATTCATATATTTTGCAATTTCTGTATCTGTCATATCCAGAAAAAAAGATAATAAAATTACATTTCGCTTCTTTTCCGGCAAAGACTTTAATGCTTCACCAATCAACTCATCTTTTACTTCTATGTCATAATCAAAGACATGGAACATTTCTGATTCAACTATGTAATCATCCATGATTTCCAATTGTCGTAGTTCCTTCTGCGTTAATTCCGAAAAAGAAATTTCATATTTTAAACGATAATTTCTTTCTCTCTCATAATCTATCATTTCATTCTTCAACAGGGTTTTGCAGAAACTGTCAAACTGTTTCCTTATTCTTGGCTGCTGTTCGGAAGAAGATTTCTTCATAAGAGATCACCTCCTTCCGTAACCACCTGAAGCAGAGTGAAATATCTCCCTTTCACTCCATAGCACGAATGGATATATATCCAGCGTCGAACACCCGACACTGTTTTTAAAAAAATATTTTTTTTATATAAAAAACGCCCTTACAGGCCGATACCCATAGGACGTTGTTTATATCTGATATTAAATTTTCCCCACATGTTTCGAGTGGGTATAATGCACTCTCAACTGCATAACTATTTACATTGCTTAAAATGCAACTTATTTATCTGCCTTTCCACGCATTACGCAGGATTGGCTTTGATTAGCACAAAAAAATCCTTTCAACAGTTCAGAATACATAGCTCTCCCAAACATGTTCAAAGGATAAAAACACGAAAAAAAGCCTTTGAACATTGCGATTTTTTTTATATGCAATATCCAAAGTTTCTTACTTTTTCTAAAAGTGCATGATGCCCCTCTAATATAGTGATTTATTAGTGCATTTTCTTTCTCTAAAGTGAAATATACACTATACATGGAGGTGTATGATATGGCTAAATCTAAGAAAATTGATAAAGACATGGGTTTTCGCCTGAAGAAAGCCAGATTAGACCAAAAGCTGACTTATGATGAGCTATCCGAAAAATCCGGTGTTTCATCAAGATATATTAAAGAGATTGAAAATCATGGCAATGTTCCAAGTCTTGAAAAACTCGGACAGCTCATTCGTGCTTTACACATCTCTGCCGATCCATTTTTTTATCCAGCGGCTCTGAACGATAATCTGGATTACCAAAGGCTGTTGATTTATCTTTCAGAATGTACTCCCGATCAGATAACCACCATCCTTGCACTTGTGGAAGCCTATCTTCGTACATATAAAACCCATGAAACAGAATAGCAGAAAGATTTCTATTTTTTCTGGATTATTTCTGAATAATTCTGGATAAAACAGGGTGGTCAGCTTGCCTGTAAGCCTTCCACCCCGTTTGAACTATTTTTCAGTATGCATAAGCAATTCTTTTACTTTATTTCTTTTTTTCAAAATTCCCAATCCTTCAAATATCTGTATCGCATCTATCATTCCCTGATAATACGCTCTTTGTTCTTCTTGAAAATGGGCATGATCCACAATATCCATATATTTTTCCAAAAGCACCTTCTGTTCTCTTGAAATCTCTGCCAGCAACTTCTCATATTCCTGATTTGCCTTTTTTAATTCTTTAGCTGCATTTTTCGCCTCTTTTGTACAAACAGAATACTCACGCTCTCCTGCTTCGCTACGAAGCTCCTCCAATACCTCTGCCACCGTTTCAAATACTTCGTTCATTTTTGTATCCACCTTTCCATATAAGTATTGCATTTTGCAGGCAGTATTATCAGTCCTTGCATTATTTTCAACAACTTTATTCTCTTATACTTCATCTTTAGAAGTATATTATCAACATTATTCCGTAAAATCAATCATGTAGCACTTCATCTTTAGAAAGTTGGTATTTGAATGAAGATTTACTGGAATAAAGAAAACAATTCCAAAAACCTTATTGGACAACGTGTAAAAGAATTACGAACCGAAAAGCACATATCACAAAAAGCATTAGCTGAACAACTCCAGCTTGCCGGATATGAGTTCAGTGATCTTACAGTACTTCGTATTGAACAAGGAACACGCTTTGTACCGGATTATGAGGTAGTGGCTCTGGCAGAATTTTTTCATGTATCTTGTGAATATCTCTTGGGTATTAAAAATGAAAAATAAGCAGTGATCTGTAATCTACTCACAGACCGCTGCTTATATTTTTGTTGAAACGATAACCTACCCCCCATACCGTCTGTATGTAGATTGGCTTACTTGGATTATCCTCTATCTTCTCCCGAATATTCCGGATATGGCTCATGATGATGTTGTAATCGCCGGAATAGGATTCCTTCCAGACAATATCATAAATCTGCTCCTTGCTGAACACTCTGCCTGGATTCCTTGCTAATAAATGCAATATTTCAAATTCTGTAAACGTAATATTTACTTCTTTCTCACCACGATATACTAACCGTTTTGATGCATCTATTTCCATTCCTGCAAAGGCTAATTTTTCACACGCTATTTCTTCTTTTAACTGTGTTTTATTTTCAAAACTTCCCAATGCAGACATAACTGCATTTAATACTACTTCTTCATCTTCCTCAAGTGAAAGCAACAGTAACTTAGCTATAATCCTCACTCCCCAATCTATTGCTCAAAATATTCTTCAAGACATATTCCTCTTTCATAAATTTCTCGTGCCGCATCTACTCCTACATATCGATAATGCCATGGCTCATAGCTTGTCCCTGTAATCTCCTGTTTCCCTTGTGGGTACCGTAATATGAAACCATAATTATGTGCATTTGCGGCAAGCCACGTATATACCTCATCATTTGAGCTCTTTGATTTATCAGCATTAATATCAACTGCAATACCTAATTGGTGTTCACTTGTTCCGGGCAAAGCTACCCATTCCTTAGCAGTTCTTTCTGCTCTTGACTGTGAATATCCTTCATTTATATAAGCTTTTATCTTATCATCTAATATTTTCTGCTGTTCTTCATAAGTTCGATAGCCTTCCCGAACAACCGGATATATTCCATCTTTCCTTTCTGCATCAAACATTTCTTGTAAATACGGATATATCCTGCTATCCACCTTTTGACCATTTGATAATTCTGTTAATTCCACTCTATAATCTTCCGGTATTTCATTCCAACGGTTTACTACAATTAAATACCACTCCTCCGAAACCGGAATACTATGTAAATTCCCTAATCTTGAAGGAAATTCGTGAAATAGATTACATAGTATCAAAAGCAAGTAAACTATGATAATTCCTCGCAACCATTTCCCTCGCAACTTATTTTTTTTATCTCTTTTCTTTGCCATATTGTTATTTATGCCTTCATCCTTCTTGACCAGCTCTTTATAGCGAATGGCATACATAGAATACCAATCAAGACAGGAATAGTAATAAGTAGATATGGTGACCAGATAAGCTTCCCAAAAATACGAAAAGTATTAGTTCTGAAAATATCTGTTGAACTTCCTACCAATGGTATTAAATCCAATGCTTTTTGCATTTCATAAGGAAGATATTCTGCAATCATCATTGGTCCATATACAACAGCCAGACTAAGCAGTAAGGTAAGTACATTATTTTTTACAGCCGCTGATATAAACATAACAATTCCGGCAAAACCTATTGCTCCAAGCAGTACAAAAGCATATTCATAAATTTCTGCCTGCAGCATATTCATAGGTGCAACAGCAATCAGCTTGATATTCTGAATCGGCATATCCCATCCGGCAGTTCCCATAAAAAACAACTGTGATATAACATTTGAAGCAGCAAGTAATGCAAATAACTCCACTGTAAACGCTAAACCAGTAAGAATTTTGGCAAGAGCTATTTTCCCCCAACCATTTCGAGTCGTCAATACTAGTGTGCTTGTATTATCATGCCATTCGCCAGCAAATAAAGAGGATAAAACAATACTGAGAAACAAAGCCATCACAACTCCCAGATCCGCAACCATACTACCAAGAAGCGTTGACCAGCCTTCTACCCACTCATAATGAAATGGTTTTTCTACCTTTCTCTCTATCTGATGTAAATACTCTTTTTCAGCACCTACCTGACCACTGACCTCCAAAAACTCATCAAGCACCTGCTGTCTTCTTTCATAGAAGCCTGTTAACTTATCCGGATCAACATAGCTTATCATCGTTTTATAATTACTGGTATCTCGAAGCTCCGGATACAATGTTCCGAGCCAACTATTAACTATCTGCCAGTCTGTCTTTTCCAGTTCTTTCTCCATACCGTCAGCTTCCATTTGCTGATAATCACTTACTATTTGCTGCAAGGTTTCATCCGTCAATTCTCCACCAAATGAAAGTGCATATCCCTGACTATCCTTTATTACTGTATATCCATCAAAATTATTGCCAAAAGCACTTGTATAGTCATCTGAGCTGCCAAAACCGAACCATTGAAACGAAAGTATGCTTCCAAAAATTACATAATAAACAAAACACAACAACACACATATTTTAACAATTTTCTTTCGCCATAACTTTTTATGCTCTAACCAAAATAGTTCCATTCTATTTCACTCCTTCCTCTGTGGGAAAATAAAACAAATAAAGATCTTCCAATGTAGCTTCACAAGGAACCGCTCGCTCACTAGGCATATTGTCTGAAATAATACGCAATATAATTTCTTTTCCTTCATGCCGTAAATTAGCAACCGTTGCTTTTGTCTGCCATTGTCTAGCTTCTTGTGGAGAAACAGAAAGCTCCCAAACCTTACCATTTGCCTTGTGAATCAACTCAGGAACCGTACCCTGCAATACAAATTTTCCTTTTTTCATCAATAGCACTTCATCTGCTATTGCTTCTATATCCGATACAATATGTGTGGAAAGAATTACAATTTTATCGCCTGCATACTCTGAGAGCAGATTACGAAAACGGACACGCTCTTTCGGATCAAGTCCCGCAGTCGGCTCATCCAAAATCAAAATTTTCGGATTATTAAGTAACGCCTGTGCAATTCCTACTCTTTGTTTCATACCACCGGAAAAAGTTTTTACTTTTTTGTTTGCCACATGGCTTAAATCAACTACTTCCAACAATTCAGTCACACGTTTTTTTGCAACATTCTTCGGTATTCCTTTCAGTGCTGCAATATACGTTAAGAACTCCATCGCAGTATAATTTGGATAATATCCAAAATCCTGTGGTAAATAACCCAACACATTCCGGTAATCTGCCCCCATCGAAGTTACTTCTTTTCCATCCAGCAATACCTCCCCTGAGGTTGACTCCAAAACAGCACATAGCATACGCATCAATGTTGTTTTACCTGCACCGTTAGCCCCCAAAAGACCATATACTCCCGGCTTTAAGGTTGCACTAACACAATCTACCGCTATTTTCCTGCCATACTGTTTTGTTAAACGATCAAGCGACAATTCCATACATTTTTCCTTCCTTTCTCATCTCTGCAATATAATGAATTTCATTTATAAAGAACATAGCAAAAATCAAAAATGTAACAATCCACACCCCCACTGCTGATGTTTCATATAACCATGGCAATATTCTTGCTGACATACCCCAACAAATGCAGGAACCCAGCATTACAATCGCACATATCTGTAAACTCTGTTTCTTTTGCAAACGGATCAAACGTAGCAACGCAACCATACACACTAAGTACGGAACCAGGCAGTATAGAACCATCTGTCCAATCTCTTTATAAGAATTTTGCAAATAAACTTCCATACACAAAAGAATTGTTATACACACCAAATTAGCTGCCCCAGCCAAAACCAGCTTTGCTAACGTGATTTGGGCACCAGAAGCTCTTGTTACCGCTTCAATCTCGCTCATTCCATAATACTGGCTTTTAAAAATTGCTGGTATGATAGCCAATACAAACAGCGGCATAAAAATTGGTATATTCTTTGGCACGTCTGCAATGCTGGCAATTGTTAAACAAACTATAAATAACGTTACTGCCTGCAAACCAAATATTGGAATACCTTCAAAGCGAAATACATCTGAAAGATAGTGAAAGAAACCTGTCCTCGGTTCTGCCCTAGTCACTTCCTGTTCTCGTACAATTTCAGTGCAAAGCTTAATCGTTTCCTCTAATCTTTTAGGCTGTACTTCCTCTCCTAAAGATTGCTGTAAATAGCCCTTCAAATTTTTATCTTTCATTTTCCTGCTCCTTTCTCATAATTTTTAAAGCATTACGAACCCTGCTTTGTGCTGTTCGCATATTGCATCCCATCACTTTTGCAATCTCTCCAAAACTAAGTTGTTCTCCAAAGCGTAGAATGACTGCTTCCCTTTGTTCTGATGATAAAAAATTCAAAAAATAGCTTATCTCTGCCCTATCCTCTAGCCGAACTATGTCGTTATACTCATGCACTATATTTTCTTCATCTTCTAATGGATAAAACTCAACTTTCCTACTTTCATCAATACATAAATGATTTGCAATCGTGTATAGATAAGCCTTAAATTTCTTTTTCCCTTTATATCCGGATAAATTCTTAAACAACTTCAAAAATGTTTCCTGAGTCAGGTCTTCTGCTTTTTCCAGATTAGAGCAATGCCACCTACAGTAACGTAAAATAGATGTATAATAGCGTTTTATCAATTCTTCTGCTGCATTTTCATTTCCAAGTAGAATCTGTTCCACTAATTCGTCATCACTCAACACGCATCAGACTCCTTTCCATTGAATATCTGTATATATATAATAACGGGTTATGCACTTAAAATGATTAAAAGATTCCTCATTTTTCTTAAAACGAATGAAACAATTAAACCAATATTTTATCTCAACCCCTTTCAGAAATATCAAATAAATCAAACACTACCTTTTTCTCCGCTTAGAGTAATACTTCCCACACCACACAATCCTGCACCGGAAGCTCTGCTTACATTCATACACACACTTCTTGCACTGATCATTATATTGTATCCTGTTCTTATCATTCAAAAAGAACACCCACAACCTTTTTTCTTTTTTGCCCATCCTAGACACTGCGATACCCTCCTTCAAAATGTTCAAATTATGTAGCCTTTTTTCGTTTTTTATGCCCTTTAATCGTATCAAAAGATATGCAAGGCATATTTCCCTGTCACTTCATCAGGAACGCCTTAAATCGTCAATTTCCTGTCAGGAAAGGCAATCAGTGTTCAAACCGATTGCCCCCTCAGATGTTGTGACACTTTCTTATTCCGTCTGTATCTGCCGGAATGCTGCTTCAAAATGTGCTAAAGCCTTATCCACAATCCAGCAGAATTTCCATTTATCCAACAAGTGATGATACAAGTCCTCTGCATTGTCGTAGTTGGAATTATTCTCAAAATATCCATCCATGTAATACTCCAGTACAATAAAGTCGAACCTAACATCATATACCACACACATATCTCCCAATTCATCCATCATACTGCGGAACAGTTCCACAACCTTTGTACACTTTCTGATTTCTTCCTGTTTCATAAGCTCTCTATCCTCCATACCCTTAACCGTTTACTGTGACTTCCTTTGATTTCTGTTCTTCCCCTGCGATACGCTTTCTCCGCTTTTCCATGTATCTGCGGTTATATTCTGCTTTTTTTGCCCTGCGTGCTTTCAGCTTTTCATGCTCTGCAATTTCTTCCGCAGTCGGTTCTTTTACAGGCAGTTCAAACTTCCCGATAAAGTTCAGGTAAATCTCCACTTCCTGTACCCTTTCTCCGCTGGAATAATCCGCTTCATGGACAAGTATCTTTTCCACAAATTCATTCAGCATGGGGGTAGTTAAATTCACTGAAATCCGTATAGCGTTTCACAAGTTCTATAAATTTGTCTGCCCGGACTGTATCACTCTCATATTTTTCAATCTCGGCTTTGGCATTTTCCATAGATATTTCAATGGTGTCCTGTGCAATTTTTCGCTTTAAAGACCTTATGCTCTCTTTCTGCTTGTCTCTCGAAAAGGAATATATCCTGTTGATAAATTCCTCCTCATTGGTAATCACATAATCACTGACCGCTTTGATGGTTTCCAGCACCAGCTTTCTTACAACCTCTGTCCGGATATAATGCTGGCTGCACTGTTTGTCATAACTCTGTCTGCTTAAGTTATAGGTGGAGCAGTTATACTCATCACGATCCGGTCTGCGTTTTCCGTTTAATTCCCCTTTCCAATTTCTTGCCCTTCCTGCTCCGCCACGATGGTTGTACATTTTCGCACCGCAATCAGCACAATACAAAAGCCCCGTAAACGGATTGGCTTCGCCGACTGTATCCGTCCTGCGGACGGTCTTTCTCAGTTCCTGCACCTTATTCCACATTTCTTCAGAAACGATTGCTTCCTGTGTATTCTTGAAAATAACCCAGTCCTCTTTTGGTGTCTTTTTTGCCCTCTTATCCTTGTAGGACTCTTTATAAGAGCGGAAATTTACGGTATGTCCCATATACTCCGGCTTGGAAAGAATATCCCTCACCGTTGCCCCACGCCACACATAAGGGGTTGCAGTATTATTGTTGGAACGGCAGGTTCCAAGTCCCCGCTTGGCAAGATAATAGGATGGACGCTCGATTTGTTCCTCCGAAAGTATCCTTGCAATCTCATAGGGTTCTTTCCCCTCCAGAGACATCCGGTATATCCTGCGTACCACCTCGGCAGCTTCTTCATCAATTACCCACTGGTTTTTATCTTCCTCACTTTTCCGGTAACCGTAAATGGCATTATTGGTGGTGTGTTTTCCCTTCATTCCCCTTGCACGAAGCACCGTAGTCACTTTCCGGCTGGAGTCATGAATGTACCACTCATTCATGATGTTTAGAAACGGGGCGAACTCACTGCTCTCTCTTTTCTGATTATCAACTCCGTTTGCAATCGCAATAAAGTGGACTTCCTTTTCCTTGAACATGACCTCCGTATAAAAGCCCACCTGCAGATAGTCACGCCCTATCCGGCTCATATCCTTTACAATAACTGTGCCAATGCTTCCGTCCTCAATTCCTGCTATCATTCTTTTCCAGTCCGGTCTGTCAAATGAACCGCCGGAATAACCGTCTATAAATGCTAATATAAGAATGTACAGAAATGATCATTTAAAAATGTACAAAATCACATTATAATAAATTCTCTACGGAGGAATTATTATGATATATACACCAAAGATTACTAGTGACATTCAGATCAACTCTTTAAAAGATCTGGTAAAACTAAAACCTTTTTTGGAGGATAGCACATTGAAAATTAATAAAAGCCAGATTGCCAGAGAACTAGGTAAGGATCGAAGGACGGTTGATAAATATCTAAAAGGATATGAAAAACCAACAGCTCGTAAGCGCTCATCCTGTATAGATGATTATTATGATATCATCAAAGAACTTCTTTCCGATGAAAACCAGCAGATTTTTTATTATAAACGTGTTTTATGGCAATTCTTAAAAGATAATCACGGATTGTCCTGTGCCCAGTCAAGTTTCCGCAGATACATCAGCCAGCATTCAGAATTCCAGTCTTATTTTGAACGAAGGCAGAAGCGACACATCAAAAAGAAATCTCATCTGCGCTTTGAAACACCACTTGGAAAACAAGCACAGCTGGACTGGAAAGAATCCATGAAGTTTCTGTTAAAGTCTGGGGAATGGGTCGACATCAACATCTTTGTATTGTTGCTTTCATCATCACGGTTTCGTGTTTACAGATTATCTCTATCGAAAACACAGGATATCTTATTTTCCTTTATTGATGATGCATTTGAAACATTCGGTGGAGTTCCTGAGGAACTTCTGACAGATAACATGAAGACGGTTATGGATCAGCCACGAACTGCTTACAGTAAAGGAAAAGTGAATCCACGCTTTGCCCAGTTTGCCTCAGATTATGGATTTAAGGTACGACCCTGCATGGCTGCACGCCCTCAGACAAAAGCAAAAGTGGAAGCTCCGATGAAACTACTCGATGAACTCTATGCTTATAACGGACTTCTCGATTATCATGAACTCAATCAGTTGGTATATAAACTAAATGAACGTATCAATCATGCGGTACACCCAGGAACTGGAAGGATCCCTGTAATGTATCTTCAAAAAGAAAAGGCTCACTTATCACCACTTCCACGTAATGTGATAAGAAAGCCTTATCAGATGATCCATACAACTGTAAAAGTGAATTCATCCTGTATGATCACTTATCGTTCCAATCAATATTCCGTACCACCAAAATATCTTGGAAAACGTCTGGTATTACAGGTATATGATAATTATCTGTATGTGTAT
>ENA-OPZZ01001230-OPZZ01001230.1-human-gut-metagenome-genome-assembly--contig:-NODE-1230-length-16652-cov-21.896884_pt1 | contig 16652 bp, 17 predicted proteins | sample MGYA00242487_ERZ504511 | MGnify/ENA primary metagenome ERZ504511 (study PRJEB26092, sample SAMD00036241) | human gut metagenome | host: Homo sapiens | study: EMG produced TPA metagenomics assembly of... | reverse complement strand
CCCCACGCAGCTTCCGGTTTTTCACTTTCGTCCTCCTGTGAGAATCCCATACAATTCCGGTCTTCTGTTTTTCAGTCCGCATTTTTCCCGCTTTCGCATTTCCTGCATTTCGTTGATACTAAAATCAGACATGTTAATTATCCTTCTCCTCGTAAATAAATGATTTGAAAATATTGTAACTATTCAGAGCCATGCGAAATGGAAGAAAAATCGCGAATCATGTTTACATGAATGAGCTATTTTTCTGGAATTTCATATGGCGAGATGGGACTCTGAATAGTTACAAAATATTATACCCTATAAATGCTTCAATGGTAAACTTTCATTTTGCCGCATAAAAAATACGCGCCGCATTTCTCATCAAAATCATGAGTATGCGGTGCGCAGTTTTTATTTTGCTTTTTTCTTCTCTCTTTTCACAAAAAGACAGACACATGCAACAACAAAAACAGCCGTTGCAGCGATCAGTACCGGCCATACCGGCAGTGGACAGACGCTTGCGCTGATCAGTTTCAGTCCCTGGTAAAGTGTGTATACACCGAAAATTGAAAAGATGACAAACGCCAGTGTATTCAGCAGCCCATCCGGTGTCTTGCTCTTTAAGAGGTAGCCGACCAGCATTCCGAGAATATCCGCTGCGAACAGTCCGAGAGAACATCCGATCCATACAACGAATGCGGATCCCATACCTTCATTTGCACCAAAGGTGATTGCGGTAAGCTGTGTTTTGTCTCCGAGCTCTGCTACGAAGAACGTACAGAAAACGGCGAGCGGTGCGAACCGAATTTTGGATTTGCCGCCTTCTTCCTCTTCCTCGTCATCATCACCGGAAATGGTGGATGCTGCGAAGTAAAGAAATGCGAGTGCTGCAATCGTCTTAATCAGCCAGTCCGGAATGAATTCGCTGACGAGGCCGCCGGCGAGAACCGCCATTCCATTCAGTACCAGAATCGCGGCTGCGGTTCCCAGGATAATGTCTTTCAGCTTGTACTTCGAAGTAAGCGCAATCAGCATGAGCTGCGTCTTATCGCCCATCTCTGCGATGAACTCGGTAAGAAACACCTTTAGAAATAACACCATTTTCCATTCCCCTTATCTTATAATGATATAAATGGCATATGCGGCATAAAATGCGACCATACAGAAACCTTCAACTCTTCCGATTTTCTTTTTGGTTCCTGCAAAAATCCATACACATACCGTGAATACGATCAATACACACAAATCAATTATATTTTCCGTAATAATGGCCATCGGGCTGATTGCGGATGCAATGCCAAGTACCATAAGAATGTTGAAGATATTGGAACCGATCGCGTTGCCAAGTGCCATATCAACTTCATTCTTTCTGGCAGCAACGATAGAAGTTACGAGTTCCGGAAGGGAAGTTCCGATGGAAACAATGGTCAGTCCGATCAGAGTCTGGCTCATTCCGAGATCGCCCGCGATTCTCGCTGCGGCATCTACGGTCACATCTCCGCCGACTGCAATGGCGACTGCTCCACCAACGATGAACACGATACTCTTCGGAACGGAAAGCAGCTTGATGTCCTCGTCGGAACCGCCTTCAATTTCGACTTTTTTTCCTTCGCGGTTTGCCTTTAATGCAATCTGAACCATGTAGACAATGTAACCTGCAAAGAATCCAATTAAGATCACGCCGTCCAGGTGACCGAGCATCATACCGGATTTATCGCCGAGTCCGCTGATTCCTAAAACCATTAAAAGTCCGGCGCAGATCAGGGACAGCGGGATGTCTCTTTTGATGGTTTCCTTTGCGACTTCTACGGTAGTCAGTACGGCACAGACACCGATGACAACCATCAGGTTAAAGATATTGGAACCGATGACATTACTGACTGCGAGCTCGTTGTTGCCGGTAAGTGAAGCCGATACACTGACCGCGGTCTCCGGAAGTGATGTTCCCATGGCAACAATGGTCAGTCCGATGATGATCGACGGAACGTGCAGTCTCTTTGCTGCGCTTGAGCTTCCTTCTACGAAAAAGTCCGCACCTTTGATCAGCAGGACAAAACCGATGACGAGACAGACAAGCACAAGAGCAAACGGGGCGTTGTTGATGAAATTTTCCATGTTTTCCTCCTTTGTTTTCCAAGCATATATTCCAAAATAGTATCGTTAACAGAAGCAGGTTTTACTCATTATCCGCAAAAAAAGACTCATGTATATCAAGGAACATCCGATATGCGATACACCGGTGATTCATCGATATACATGAGTCTCATTATTTAAGATTTGCCAGATTATACTCTTTTCTTATAATCAGAATGTTGACAAATCACACATTCGTGCTAACTACTCCCTCATGGAATATTACATTACTTGATAAATACTATCAAATGTCTTCGGGGTTGTCAACAAAATTTGACTTTTTTATCCGAAAGATTTCAGCCCCGCTTACGAATGCATACCAGTCATGGGTGCAGAATACTTTACAAAATATAACAAACCGAATATCCTAAAACGAGAAAAACTTCATTTTCATGATAGTCCATTTTTAGACTGATCTATCTTTTCTATGGTACTCACCTCTCTATTCGTCCTGTGTTTCCATCTCTTCGAGTTCCAGTTCCGTTTCCATCATGCGTTCCAGCAGGGATTCCTGTGTCTGATTTTCTTCGTCTATTTTCGTCTGAAGCTCCATCAGCCGTTCGTAATCTGCGGAAAGTTCCGGGTCCATCATTTCCAGTTGAAGTTCTGACATTCTGCTCTCACTCTCCGCAAGCTGCTCCTCGTATTTTTCGAGCTGCCGTTTTAAGCGGGACAGAATTTTTCCCGGATTATAATATTTCTTTTTGTCAAACACATCATCCAGTGTCGGAACGTCGGCTGATTTCCGTACAATTCCTCCCGCATTTCCCGTTTCTCTGCCCGGTGTCTGCCGTTTGATTTCTTCGAGATACTGTGCATAATTCATTCCGTAAAATTGTACGTCGCTCTCGCCGAACTCCAGAATGCCGGTTGCCACCTGGTTGATGAAATAACGGTCGTGCGATACGAACAGAACGGTTCCCTCGTAGCTGGTCAGCATTTTTTCCAGCGCTTCTTTTCCCGCCAGATCCATGTGATTCGTCGGCTCGTCCAGGATCAGGAAATTCGGTTTCGTATAGAAAATCCGGCAGAGCTCCAGCCGCACTTTTTCACCGCCGGAGAGCTGCCCCATTTTCTTTTCGACATCCTCACCGGAAAACAGAAAGGCTCCCAGTGCGCTTCGGACATCGTTGCGAAGCAGGTTCGGATAAAGACTCCAGAAATAGTCGAGCACCGTCTGCTCCGGGTCGAATTTCTGGTTGACTGCTTGGTGCTGATCGAAGTAGGCAAAATCCACGCGATTTCCAAACTGATAGCTTCCGCCTAATGCCTTGATTTCGCCCACAACGGTTTTCAGAAGCGTCGACTTTCCTTTTCCGTTTTCTCCGATGATCACAATCCGTTCTGCTTTTTTGATGACGGCCGAAACCTCGCTCAGGACGGTATCGTATCCGATTTTCAGTTTCTTCATCGTGAGCACATCCGTATAGCTTTCGCGTACCGGATGGAATAAGGCGTGGAATGTCCTCGTGTCAAACCGCCGCGGTTTCTCAATTTTTACCATGTGCTCGATCGCCATTCGTTTCGAACGGGTGGCCGCAACTTTTGTCGGTGTGTTTTTCCATTTTTCAATCCACGCCGTCAGACGCTCGATTTCCTTCTGCTGCGCTTCATAGTCTTTTTCCTGTTTGATCTGTGCTTCTTCTTTTTGTTTCACAAATGCCGAATAATTTCCCGGATACCGTTTGATGTCACCGTATTCGATTTCATACGTCACATCAATCACGCGGTCCAGAAACATGCGGTCATGTGATACAATGATAACGGCATTTTCGTAGCTTTTCAGATAATTTTCCAACCACTCCACTGCAGCGATGTCGAGGTGGTTGGTCGGCTCGTCCAGAAGCAGGATGTCCGGGCGCTGTAAGAGGAGCTGAATCAGGGCAATTTTTGTCTGCTGTCCGCCCGAAAATTCACCGATCGGTTTTTCCAGATCTTCGAGCGCAAAACCAAATTTCTGGAACATCGTTTCCATATCTTTTTTCCAGCTGTACCCGTGCAGACTCTCGATTCTCCGCTCCAGAAAATCGTACTCCGCCAGCAGCTTTTTGTGATCTTCCGTCTCGGCGAGCAGCTTTTCGATTTCCTTTTTTCGTGCCTCGCACGCAAAGACTTCTGAGAAAGCCTTCTCCAGCTCCTCTTTTACCGGCACATCTCCATCGGTAAAATTAATCTGGCGCAGAAAACCGATGTTCTGTTTTCCGCTCATTGTAATCCCGCAGGTCTCATCGCTGTCCAGATTACTCATCTCAATATCCCCGGCAATCAGCCGCAGCAGCGTCGTTTTTCCACAGCCGTTTCTACCGACAATTGCAATTTTTTCTGTATCGTGAATTTCGAAATTCACACTGTTTAAAATCGTATCCGCGCCAAACTGTACTTTTGCATTTCTGATCTGATATCTCATGTTTTATACCTTTTCTGTTGTGTGAACCTCACAGTCGGTATTTTCACGGAGTCTGACATGTCGAAAATAGTTCGACTGTGACTTACCTCATGTCAGTGGAGGATACCGATTTCTCTCCGCCCGCCACTGCTGTTATGTTTCTTTTAACAATTCATCCCACCGCTTTAGAAGCGGGGGACTTCTTGTCTACTGATGTTAAAATTCTGCTTCCATTATACCGTCTCCGCCCTTCGTTCTCAATGCCAAAAATTTTTCGAATCAAATTTGGCACGCCTGCGGCATAAAAATATCTCTGTTTTACTGATTTGCTCCAGTAAAACAGAGATATTTAACTTCCTATATATTCCGAAAGTCCCTTACGCAAAAATACTACTCATGAGTAGTATATAATATTCTTCTCTTTTTTTCAATGCTGTCTCTTAACAGATTTTCCCAACCAGCACTACAATCCCAGCTGTCACAAGTGCAATGATCAGATACAGAATCGTCGCCAGGCCTCGTTTTGTCAGCACGGTTTTCCATGGTTTTATGTACGGAATCCCTTCCATTCCTTTGATCTCCCATATTTTACTGTGTCCAACCCACACCCGGTCAAGCATAATTCCGTCGAACCAGTTCATCACCACAAGGAAGAGGTAGGATTGGAGATATGCCGTCTTGAAATCGGTGACTTTATTCCAGACAAAAATGATCGCGATCAGCACCACGAACAAAATGATGCAAAATGGAATCATAACCTGCTTTCCTTTTTTCATGACCGCATCTTTGTCGATCAGTCCACGTTTATTCGGCTTCTTCTATATATCCTTGGGTAAAAATAACACAGTTCATTCCATCATTTCTTACCAGACACTTTACCATCAGAATAAACAGAAGACAGTATAATATGTTTTGCAACAACAGCATCTCACATTCCTCCTCAGACTACCGTTTATGTTTCTTATAGCTTCATGTTAGTTCAGGCTAATCACATTGTCAAGAGGACTTGCTGTTTTTACATTAACACTGCCGCAATGGATAAATTATAATCGTTTATAAAGCAAAAAAAGAAACGAGCAAGTCCTGTCAGGCATAAACCTTACCAAGTGAAAACCCATTTCTTTTTTAGACAATGTCAAAGATACCATACTTCTTTCTCCCATCGAACTTTCTTTACACTCGTCCCTCATTTATTTTACAATTTCTATTTCAGATTGCAAAACTCATCCGCCGTCAGCTCATAGTCGACAGAAGATTCCATTTCCCCCAGCTGATTTTTCCAGGAATTGTAATGGACTGCGGTTTTGCGGAAGCCGAGTTTTTCGTAGACATGCTGTGCTCTTGTGTTTTTGAGGTTGGTATCAAGAAAAATAACGTTGGCTCCCATGCGGAACAATTCTTCTATGAGCATGCTCAGTACAACTCTTCCAATGCCTTTTTCCTGGTAATCGGATTCGCAGATTTTGATTCCGATTTCATATCGATGATTTTCGAATACATAGAAACTCATTTCGCCGATTCGCACATCGTTGTATTCTATGATGAGTCTTCGTCTTGTTTCATCGCTGTCGTCGGCAATCTGTTTTTCAATTTCCGCTGCGCTTGTCCCAAGCCCGTTTGGAAATCCGGCGTGGGCCATGACGGTTCCATCGTTCCACCAGACGGCTAATTGTTCACAATCTTTCTTTTCGGCATTTCTAATGCACAGCTGATTGTATTTTATGTTCATTTCTTCTCTCTTTCTCTGCAATCACTTACAGCTTAGACTCATACCATTCCTCCGCCGTTTTCTCAAATCCGACCGACTGGAACATGCGCTGGCTTTGTCCATTAAAAGAATAAATATTGGCTTTTACCCGCTCCATTCCCTTTTCTCTTGCAAGCTTCAGCATCTCCAGAACGCACCGTCTTCCAATATGCTGATTCTGGTATTCTTTACAGACAACGACAGCGATTTCACTATTCTCTCTCAGCGAAACATCTCCCACCAGCACGCCCTTATATTCTATATAATAGCAGTCACCGTGCGCGGTAAGATAATCATACATCCGATGCAACAGCTCCACATCATACGGCTTCTCCCGGTTGTCCACCTGCCTACACACGTCCAGATCCTGATACCACGGAAGAGAGGCCTCGTCATTCCTGTAATATGGGATCAGCCGGAGTTCATTGTCTATGATTCGTTCGGTCATTTTGGTTTGGCTCCTTGTTTTTTGATCTTAAAGTGCTGCAATTTCCTCTGTAATTTCACAGACACTCTTATTACTCGTATCAATTTTTACCGTATCAAGTACCTGATACATCTGAATTCGTGCAATGCTTTTGTCCATAATCTCTTCCGTACGAATCTTATTTGCGATGTCGGATAATAACCGCTTCCGCAAATTTGCTTCATCCACGATCAGCGAAATTTTAATCACTCTGCATTCTTCCGTGTCCAGCTTACTGACGATTTCATCAACAATACTCTGCTCATGCATCACCCAGCAGAAAATAACGTTTTCATAAGCGCTGCAATGCAGAAAGTTATTCAGCAGATAACAGATGTTGTCCATCACCATCTCTTTCGTCTCATCCGTCACCTGAAACGGATCGGCGTCCCAGCACCAGTCGCCGTCAAGAAAAACGCTGTTCGCCAGATCTTTTTTCAGCTGCTGACTTACCGTCGTCTTGCCAACGCCCATCGTTCCGCCGATCAAATATAATGTTTTCATTTTTCTCTCCCCATAACACGAATATCCGAAAAAATATCGTTTTCAAAAAGGATTTCAAATCCATCTGCCGGCTGAAATCTGCCATTCAGGATTTCTTTTCCATGGAAGGATATTTTTCTTACTTTGTTTTCCGCATCTTTCACTTCAATTTCACAGTAAGAAAGCAAATATGCACAGATCGCCGTCGCATGAGAAACCACGAGTGCTGTTTCTCCTTCTTCCATCTGTCCGACGATAGAATCGATCGCGGTTTTCATCCGCACCTTCACTTGATTTAACGATTCCCCGCCCGGATTGCGAAAATCGTGATCTTCATACTGTTTCAGCCAGAAATCCTCCCTGGCATCCCCGATCGTTCTTTCATGCAGCTCCTTCACAATGACCGGGTGATCTGCGATGAATTCAGCCGTTTCCATTGCTCTCCGATAAGGTGAAGAAAAGCATCTGTCCACATTTGAAAATATATTTCTTTTTGATACAGCAAGCGCTTTTCCCTCTTCCGATAGAGGAATCTGCTCATTCGGCATATCCCCTTTTTCCGGGATGGAATGCCTCATTAAAAATATTTTTTTCATTTCACTCTCCCCTGCTGTTATTCCTAAAGTTTTTTAATCAAAAACATCTCCATCGGCTTTTTTCCATATCCTTTTTCTGATGTTCCCCAGCGATAAAAAGCATGGTGCAAAACGGAGTATTATCCCAGAAAAGATTATATTGCAGCAATCAAATGTTTCCAGCGGACCTGCTCTTGTGGATATTCTTGATAAACTGATACGAATGGATGTTGTTGCAAAAGAAGCTCCTATTAACGATGAAAATGATGTGTCGCACGGACGGAAGCTTCCCACAGTTCCACCAGCGTTTCCATCCGCGGCATTCTCTCCTGTACTTCATATATTGTTATCTTACTCATCTTCCTTCCACAGCTTTCCTTCTTTATAATGTTTCCTGCAAAGCGCCACATAACTCTCGTTCGATCCAAGGAAAATCTGCGCGCCTTCCCGAACGATTTTTCCGTCTGCGTATCTCGTATTGCACTGCGCCCGTCTTCCGCACCAGCAGACCGTTGGGACTTCCTCGATGATGTCAGCGATTTCCATCAATCTTCTCGAACCCGGAAACAGATGTGTCTGGAAGTCCGCACGCAGACCGTAGCAGAGAACCGGAATCCCATAAAAATCCACGATGTCCGAAAGCGTATCAACTTCCTCCGGAGAAAGAAACTGCGCCTCGTCGATAAGAACCGCATCCACTTTCTTTCCGTGATACCGGTATTCCCCGCTGTCTGCACTCCAGGTCTCTGAAATTTCTTTTAAAAATTCATCCACATATTCCGCCGGTGCCTCCAGCCCGATGCGGGACTTGATTTCATGTTCTCCGTCGCGGTTGTCCGTCCGCGGCTTCAACAGGACAGCATACTGCCCGCGCTCCTCATAATTATAGCGAACCATCAAAATATTAGCAGATTTCGAACTGCCCATCGCGCCGTAGCGGAAATATAATTTTGCCATTGTTTTTCGTCCTTTTGTCTTTTCTTATTCTTTCAGTTCTTTCCGTAAAAACGACTCCTCATCAAGCCAAGTCTCTTAAAAATCATCGCCTTCTATTCCTTCCTCATTTTTCTTTGAATCACCCACCGAACCGCCAGCGTCACCGCAATCAGAACCGCCGCAATTACGCCATCCCGCAGAATCCCTGTATACCACGGTGCAGACCACGTCTCATACAAACCGGGGTGTGCTGTGTAGTCATAATACGTATAAACGCTCTTTCCAAGAAACACGCCAACGACACACCACAGAAAAATTCCGGAAATTTTATGGATTGTTTTCATTGCTCTGCCCCCATTTCTTCTCTATAACAGAAAACTACCGACAAACCTGCTTTTATCGATAGTTCTCTTACCTCTCAAGCACTCAATTTAAGCTTTCCACTCTACACCTGTGCTTTTTCTCCGTCTTTTCATACCCAATTCCCACAGCCAGTATTTTTCCTGTATACTTTTTCTGTTCTGCAAGCCGCGGCACAAATTTTAATGCATACTTCCTGTCTTTGATCTGCTGAATTGCTTCTTCCGGAGTGTGGTCTACTTTTAGTTCAAGAATAATTCCATCTGCGGTCAGATCATATGGATAGAAAATAAAATCCACATACCCAACTCCCGCCTTATCCTCACGCTCTACCCGGTAACTGTCACGCGCAGCCAGGTATACCAGATTGACAATGGCTGACAATTCTGTCTCATGGTTGTACGACAGCAGCGGAACTTCCGTATCGTGCACCAGTTCCAGAATTTTTTCCATCGTATGCGTATCTCCCGCCAGAGTCGCTTTCAGCATTTTCTCGGACTCTTTCGCCAGACGATATACATATCCCAGAGATTCATTCTTCATCAGCAGCTCATCAAACTTCTCCATCAATTCCCTGTTCGGAATAGACACTTTTCCATTCAAATAGCTTAAAAATCCATACACCACCATCGCAGAGTAAATTTCATCTCTCGTAGACAGGTTCATGGAAGTGGCCGCATATTCCTGTATTTTTGCCGAAACTGACTCTCCTGCTGCCATCAGTGCAAGGTCATCCCTGACGTCGGATACATTATTTCGAATGTAATAATAAATTTCATCATATGGACCTGAGCTGGTCCAGTAATTTGCCAGATTGTTAAACTGTAGTGCAAAAACAACGGAGCGTGGATTGTATACCCGCTCTCCCGATTTTGTATAATAACCGTTATACCAGTCTCGCAGACCTTTTCGCGTCACATTTTTTATTTTTCTCTGTTTTTCGCATTCTCTACAGTACCTTTCATACAAATCATCCACTTCGTCATCTGTAAATCCAAAGTATGTTCCGAACATTGGTGAATTTACCATCGTGAACTCCGCAAACATATTCAGTTCCGATCCGCTGGAATATTTCGCAATCGGCAAAATTCCCGTCATATACGATAAAATCACATAGGGACGGTCCTTCAGCAGATTACTTAAAAATGCCACATACTTTGCTTTATCCGCTTCTGTTATAAATCCCCTGTGAAAAATAAAATCCCATTCGTCCAGAACAAAAATAAATTTTTCGCCATGATACTGTTGAAAGATCTCTTCCAGAATATCTCCAATCGCATCTGTTTCACTGGTTTTTGCATCCGGATACGCTTCCCGCAGATCACTGATCAGAAGTTCTTCCACACGCTCGATATACTGTCGGTAAGATTCACAGTTTCTCGGCATTTTACTGAAATCAATCCGAATGACGTTATACTTGTTTTTGTATTTCTGGCAGTCATCCGCTTCTGAAATTTTAAGCCGGTCAAAAAGTTCACCTGAATCAATACCCTTCTGAAAAAACGAGCTGATCATATTGGCCGCAATTGTTTTTCCAAATCTGCGCGGCCTTGTGACGCAAAGATGGCGATTCCCTGCAGCCACATAGGGAAACAGTTCCTGCAGCAGCATTGTTTTATCCACAAAATACGGGCTGCGGCTCTCACTCTGATACAGGGTATACGGTGTCTGACTGTTTAAATAAGCTCCCATTCTGCGCCTCCTCTTTTCATACGTTCCATTATTTTTTATTATAACCGATCCCGCTCTGTTTTCCAATTAAAAAGGCAGAAGAAATGAAACCTTTTATCCCGTTTCCATTTCCTCTGCCTTTCTTACATTTCTTTCCTCTTCTGATTCCTCTTCTTCCGCAGGTTCTCTTTCTTCTGCCGGATTTCCCCCGCCTCCTGTTCGCTGCTGATGCGGATGGTTTTCACGACGAAGAGTTTTCCTTCATCCGAATGTTTCATGCGGGCTTTGCCTTTCAAATATCCGTGCTCCGGGCACCAGGCTACGCAGTAGTAGTTTTTCCCGCCGGCCGAAAACCAGCGTAAGCGTTTTCTTGCCGTTTTCCCGCAGATGCAGCAGTGCGTGCTGCAGACCTCGCGGTCGTGCATGGCTTCTTCTTTTGTGTCGAATTCGCGGGAGATGAATTTCGTGTAGCCATTATAGACGGCGTGGATCTCCTCTTTTTTCGATTTCGGGTTCTGATATACGTCGATCGAGTCGTACGCCAGCACAACATCCATATCGATGCGCGCAAAAATGTCGGCCGTATATTTTGCATCCGAAAGCGCCTGATGAAAATGCTCGTCCTTCGGGAGATGGAGGAAGTCGGCGGCGTACTCGAGCGCCCGGCGGCTCTTCATCGTTTCGTACTGGATCGCGAACAGTTTCTGTACATCGTAAAAATGAATCGGCCCGCGGATCAGCGACAGGAGGTTATAAAATTTCATGTTCCGCTGGAGCTCCGTCAGGTCTCCCGGTCCCCAGGTGCCGAACATGCACGCACCGCCGGAGAATGCAAAAAATTCCTGCACGGCCTGCGCAAATGGGATTCCGTTCTGCAGATCCTCTTCTGTCAGTCCGACGACCTCGCGCGTCCGGTGATGGAGATGCTGGTAGACCACCGGTTTTACAATCCGGTGAAACGTTCCCAGCACATTCCGCTCACCATCCATCTTCACCGCGCCGATCTCAATAATCTCAAATGGCAGCTTCGGGTTCTCTTTTCCTTTTCCATAGGGACACTGGTTCCATTCCAGGTCAAAAATCACATAGTCCATTGTATTGTCAATCCTTCATTCTGTGTCGTCTGTCCCTATTATAAATGATTTTGATATAATGAGCAACTATCTGGCAATTCCATTCTCCGCCCATTCTGGCAATTTTCTTCTTATGCATTACATTTCCCATTCATTTCATCCCGTTCTCTTTCAAACTTAACGCTTCTTTTATTGAAATCCCAGGGTAAATCCGATATAATATTTTTAACTCCGGCCTTCGTTTTTACTCAAAAAAATCACCTGAAAAAGCCGGAAATATTACGAATTTAGATGAGCATCCGATATGAAAACAAAATTAACGCAAAAACAGATTCGATTTCAGGCGCTTCTGCTGTTTTTTATTACATTTTTTCTTGTCGAGCTCTGCGCCGTTTTTCTGTATCAGAATCAGTTAAAGGAAGCAAAGCTGAAAGCTGACTATACCGCACAGACGACCATCGGCCGCGTGAAATCGCAGTTAAACCATTATCTTGCCGAATCCAATCTGATGAAACACATGATTGAAGCCGGTTATACCGTCAATGACGAAGAGTTTTCCGTCCTCTCCTCGCTGATGCAGGACGACCAGAATGTCATCAAAGCACATGAGCTTGCAAAGGACGGCATTGTCACACTGATTTATCCGATGAGCGGAAACGAAGCCGCACTCGGACTTAACATGCTCGAGCATCCTGCCCGGAAACAGGAGGCACGCCTTGCCAAAGAGAGCGGCGAATACACGATTGCAGGACCGTTTGAGCTGCAGCAGGGCGACATCGGAGCACTGCTCTTTGACCCGATTTATACCACCGATGCCAACGGTGACCAGACCTTCTGGGGCTTTTCGATTCTCGTTCTCGACTGGGAATCGTTTCTGAACGAAATTGAACTGGATACACTGGAAGAAGCCGGCTACACCTACGAACTCTGGAAAATTTCTCCGGCCACCGGCGAACACGTTTCCATCGCACACTCCGGCAATTCCCGGCGTTCCGATGCCATCGAAGTTCTCTGCACCGTGCCGAACGACACCTGGCATTTTGAAATTGTACCGAAAAACGGCTGGCTCAGTCCGCTGCAGGTTTTTGTTTCCTTTGCACTCGGACTCATCCTTTCCCTGCTTGCCTCTATTGGTTTTCTGCAGTTCCAGATGCGCCGCTATAAAGACGAGATTCACGCAGCAGAACTGGAAAAAGCCGTACAGGAAGCACAGTCTGCCAACGAAGCAAAAACACGTTTTCTGTTCAACATGAGCCACGACATCCGAACCCCGATGAATGCCATCATCGGTTTCTCGGATCTGCTGGAAAAGCACATCGACGAGAAGGACCGCGCGGTCGACTACATTGCAAAAATCAAGTCCTCCAGCAGTTTTCTGCTCTCCCTGATCAACTACGTGCTTGAGATGGCGCGCATTGAGAGCGGTAAGGCCTCGCTGAAAATCGAGCTCGGCAGCTACAGCGAGCTGATCAATTCCCTGAATGCAGTGTTTGAGCCTTCGTTAAAAAGCAAAAATCTTTCCTATCTCTGTTACAACACGGTGGAACACGATGCCATCCTCTGCGACCGGACAAAAATACGGGAGATTCTGCTGAATATCATCAGCAACTCCATCAAGTATACGCCGGAGGGCGGAAAAATTTCCGTAAAAATCGAAGAGACACCGGCACCAAGGAAGGGCTTTGCCTCCTACCGCATCACCGTGAAGGACAACGGCATCGGCATGAGCAAAGAGTATCTGCCGCATATTTTTGAAGAATTTACAAGAGAACATTCCTCCACCGAAAGCCACATCACCGGAACCGGCCTCGGCCTTCCGATCGTCAAATCCCTCGTGAATCTGATGGGCGGAACGATCGATGTGGAAAGCGAACTCGGTGCCGGAACAATAACTACGGTCTGCCTCACGTTTGGACTTCCGACCGAAGAACAGCTTGCGGCTCACCAGCATAAAGACGAGATTCTCGAGCAGTCCCTGCAGACGCTTTCCGAAAAACGCGTGCTGCTTGCCGAGGATAATGACCTGAATGCAGAAATTGTACTCACCGTTCTGGAAGAAAACGGCATTCACGCCGAGCACGTAAAAGACGGCGCCCTCTGCTTAAAAGCAGTCCAGAACGCACCAGAAGATTATTACAATGTTATTCTGATGGATATTCAGATGCCGAACATGAACGGCTATCAGGCCGCAGAAGCGATCCGTGCACTCCCGGGAAAACGCGGGGAAATCCCGATTGTCGCCATGACGGCAAACGCGTTTGAAGAGGACCGCCGAAAAGCACTGGAATCCGGCATGAACGCCCATATCGCGAAACCCGTTGACGTTTCGGTTCTTCTCGAAACACTTTCCAGGTTTTCATGACCTTTACAGATCCCGATGCACCGCGCTTCTTCTATGGAATTTTAACTTCCATCGACGATCAGAAACCCAAAAACAAATAATATGCATGAAAAAAGGAGCGTTTCCGTAAAGAGAACAGCTCCTTTTTTCATGCGCCGCAGCGGACGCTTTTATTTCTCGTTTTTCAGCAGCTCCAGGTTTTTGGAGATCAGCTCGCATCTCTGTTTTACGCAGTCCGGGGATCTGTGCGGATCCTGCGGTGTGTTGAACAGATAGTCCTCGAGTTTGTCGATTGTGGTGGTTGCTACATGCATTCTTGTATCGCAGGATGCATAGTAGATGTAAACCTCTCCGTTCTCACGCGCAATCGCGCCGTTTGTAAATACAACGTTGGAAACGTCTCCGACTCTCTCTTTTCCAAGCGGAACCAGGAATACACCGGACGGCTCTGCAATGACTTTGGACGGATCGTTCAGATCGGTACCGAAGACATACAGAACGTAGCGAAGGCCTGCTGCTGTATTTCTTACACCGTGTGCAATGTTGATCCAGCATTTCTTACCGCGGATCGGCACTGCTCCGGCACCGTTTTTGGACTCGGTCAGGGTATGATAAATACGTTTGCTGATGATCTTCTCCTCGTCGATGACAGCATGTGTGATATCATCGCAGAGTCCGAAGCCGATTCCTCCGCCGCTTCCGGTCTCAATGAAACCATCCATCGGACGGGTGTAGAAGGCATATTTTCCGTCTACGAACTCCGGATGCAGAACAACGTTTCTCTGCTGCGGAGAACGTAAGGTTTTCAGGTTGTCCAGACGCTCCCAGGTCTTCAGGTCTTTCGTTCTTACGATACCAGCCTCAGCAACAGCCGCGGACAGATCCGGATCGTTTTTGTCCTTGCTCTCAGAGCAGAACACTCCGTAAATCCAGCCGTCCTCGTGCTGGGTCAGACGCATGTCATAAACGTTGGTTTCCTCTGCGCAGGTATCCGGCAGCACAACCGGGTAATCCCAGAAATGGAATCCGTCGATACCAGTATCACTCTCTGCAACAGCAAAGAAAGATTTTCTGTCATTGCCCTCCACGCGGACAACGAGATAATACTTTCCATTCAGATAAATCGCGCCGGAGTTCATCACAGCGTTGATGCCGAGACGCTCCATAAAGTACGGATTCGTCTCCTCATCCAGATCATATCTCCAGTGAACAGGAGCGAACTCTCTTGTCAGCACCGGATACTCATAGCGGTCATAAATACCGTTGTAAAAATCTGCTTTTGTGTTCTTTCTTGCCACAAGGCGGTCTACCTTGGCTTTTTCCACATAATACTGTTTATTCAGCATCTTTTAACCTCCCAATTACTTCCATACACATCCGTCCATTGTGATACGGGCATTTCCACGGTTCTACAATCGGCTCATGAATCGGGCTTCCGTCTGCATTCACGCACCAGAACCACTCAGACCCCTCTCGTTTGTCGATCACATATTCCTTGATGTAGCCCCAGATGTCTTTTGCCGCATCGAGATACTTTGTTTCCTCCGGTTTTTTCTGCCATGCATTTAAAAATCCAACGACTGCTTCTGCCTGTACCCACCAGACTCTTGTGGTATCATCCACACCGCGCTCGCACTCATTCATCAGCGAATGATTTTTGTATGCCGTGTTGTAGATATTTTCCGCAATCTCTCCGGTGATCGGCAGCAGTTTTTCCCGGTAAGCCGGATCGCCGAGCACTTCTGTACCCCGGTCGATCAGCCAGGAAGTCTCGATATCATGGCCATAAGAATACAGATCAATCAGCGTATTCCATGTCCGGTCGAAGAATACTTCCTGACGGCCTTTTTCTTTGTTATATACTTTATCCGCGAAGAGATCCATCATAAAGCGGAGACGGTCACCGGTAAACGGATCCTTTGTCACGCGGTACAGCTCGGTATATGCTTCGAAAACATGCAGCAGCGTATTCATGGTCTTCTCTGCCATGACGCCGTTCTCCGAGAGCTTTTCATTGCTCTCCGGCTTGAAATCGCGGGTAAATGCCTCGAGATAACCGTACTCGTCGGTGCAGTGTGTCTCGATGATCTGCTGCAGCGATTCTGCCAGCTCCAGCGCCTCGGTGTCGCCCGTCGCATCAAAATACGTAGACAGCGCATAAATTGCAAATGCCTGATTGTACGTATGCTTTGTCGTATCGAGCGGTTTTCCGTCGTAGGTGACAGACCAGAACACGCCACCGTACTCGCGGTCCACACACGCCTGTTTCATAAAGCGGTACGCATGCTCCGCATCGGCGCGCAGCTTCTCGTCCTTTAAGGTCAGGTACGCATTCGAGAAAAACCAGAGAATTCTGCTGTTTAAGATGCAGCCCTTCTCATACGTTTTCTGCACGTTCAGATCAAAGTCCTGATAGCCGTAAAATCCGCCGTATTCCTCATCTCTTAAGCCCTCCCAGAACGGAACGATCCGTCCAGTAGCTCCTGCTTTACTTCCTTTGCC
>ENA-OPZZ01001229-OPZZ01001229.1-human-gut-metagenome-genome-assembly--contig:-NODE-1229-length-16663-cov-6.700351_pt1 | contig 16663 bp, 11 predicted proteins | sample MGYA00242487_ERZ504511 | MGnify/ENA primary metagenome ERZ504511 (study PRJEB26092, sample SAMD00036241) | human gut metagenome | host: Homo sapiens | study: EMG produced TPA metagenomics assembly of... | reverse complement strand
AAAGCTAGTTCAATTAAATATTCTATTAACTGTTTTTGTGTATTAGCACTACCGAATCGATGATAGTTGAATACTTCTAAGATCTCGTTGAAGTGATTTGCACGTGTATTTCTATGATCATATGAATTTAAATCAATTGCATCAAGATGGAGCTGTCGACTCACATAAGAAGTTAGTCTGGTTGATTTAATCGGCCAATTACTTAAAGAACACCCAGGATACCGGGCCAAACAAAGTTGTATCGCAAATCCTAGTTTATTGACCTTTCCACGGTGTTGATTAATAACCTCCAGATCATAATCAGAAAACTAAAATACGCTTTAAAATCCTCTTCTGATAAGTGGTCTACAGAAAGAAGTTGTTCACGTAAATCTAACATTTTTTCCCTACGACTAAATGTCTCCATATCCATAACAACTAAATCACCTTCACCGTTTCTTGTGAGATATACAGGTTCTTGACTTGTCCTACAAAGATCTGCAATTTCATTATAATTTTGTCTAATTGCTGCAGATGGACGAATATTCATAATAAGCACCTCCAATATAGTAATATTCTAGTAATATTATACCCTTATAATACTATATATTCAACATTTTAGATTAAAGTATTACAATCCCATCATTTCTTTAACTATTCGATCTGACATTTTTACCGTACCAACTAAAATCAACATATTGAAAATAAGCTCTCCAATGTAGCTCCACAACATGGAAATCGCACTCACTTCACTGTCTACAACTGGTGGTGACCCCGCAAATTGTGAAAAAATAATACAGGCTAAAACTATAATTGCTCCTTCTAGACATACACCCACATAAGACTTAATAAATGTTATCGCTACTGACTGTGTACTTTCTCCTGCAGCAGTAGAAAGTGGCACAGGAGAAATGGCCGTATACATATACAATTTAAAGAAACGACCATAAACAGTAAGTATGAGGACAAAGGACAAAATCGTAATGAAAATGCCACCTAAAAGTGTTACCGCCCAAACAGGTATACTTTCCAAAAAACCACAATCCTCTACTGCATCTATGATTTCTTGAGGAATAGTAGTAGATGTTGCTGTTCCAACACCTACTGTTGTCATAATTTGAGAGGTTACGCCTTGCACTATTTCAAATAATTTTGTCATTAATTCCATTCCATAAACAACCAGACCTCTTGCAATTGCAAACCTTAAAAACAAACGAATTGCCTGCTCAGGTCGCTTTATCTCGTTTAGATTACTGCATGTCTTTACCATTCCTATCGCAAAGAAAAGAACGAGAAGGGCAAGTCCAATGGCTTGCAAACCTCCATGTATCTTCACAATCACATTCCAAATATTTCCGCCTTTAAAGTTTTGAGGTGTCTGTGTTAGTAACAACCATATTTCTGCGAGTTTCTCATTCCATGTATTGATTGCGTTTGTTAAGTTATCAATAATACTACCCAATATCTATCACCTGCCTTACCCATTTAAAATCACTATCCTGTAATTGTATTTAAAATTTCTTTTGCAAAGGTAATGACGATACCACCTGCTACAGTTAAAAATCCATTTGCTCTTTGTGATGGATCATGACTTTTTAAACTCAATCCTAACTGTACAATTCCAAAACCTAAAATGATCATTCCAATAGCTCTAATTAAACTAAAAACAAAAGTTGAAAGATTATTAACAACTGTTAATGGATCTCCATCTGCATAGACTTGAATTACCTTGAAATTCATTAAAAAGATATTAAGTGAATAAACAAAAAATATCTTCATTGTTTTTTTGTACTTTTTTTAAATATTTTCTCATTTGTTTTTCTCCCTTCAAAATAAAAACAGCTCTATTTCTAAAGTTGCTTTCCTATTTACTATTTAATTGTTTAAAGTAGTTATCCATATCTTCATCGCTTAATAATTCATATTCTCTATCACTTAATATAATATTTTGCCAGTCATCAATTGAATATTTGATTTTACCATGTAGATATGGTCTTGCATTTCCATCCGTAGTTTCACTTATTCTTGGATGTTTCAAAATATCATACTTCTTATCAAATACAGGTCGTTCTCCTCTAATAAAAAGCAATCCATAATCATTATCTAATAATCTAACCTCATCTGGTGTAAGTAATTCTCTTCCAGCCTGTTGATAGTTTGTTGAATAATTTCCTGACCTCCCACTTGATTTACCGTAAGTATTTGTATCAAGTGTCTCTTTTCCCAAATATTCTGACATGAATTTGTGTGTACTCTGTTCATTACCACCAAGATAGTATAATGTATCACAATTCCCTACGATACTTTCCCAACTGTCTTTATAAAGTCCTTTGATTTGAGCAAGATTCTGTATAATGATTGAAACAAAAATAAGTCGTGATCTCATTGTGGAAAGTAATTTATCAAATTCATCTGGTAAAGCAACATTCGCAAATTCGTCCATAAGAAAATGTACGGGTACTGGTAAAGCACCACCGTGAACAATATCCGCTTGATAATACAACATTTGAAAAAGCTGCGTATAAAGCATACCGATAAGAAAGTTGAATGTTGAATCATTATCTGGAATAACTGCAAAGATTGCAGTTTTTCTTTCTCCTACCAAATCAAGTTCCAACTCATCTGTTGCAGTTAAACTAGCAATACTTTCCAAGTTAAAAGCTGATAAACGCACACCTACAGAAATAAGAATCGATTTAGCAGTTTTCCCTGCCGCCTGTTTATAAATCTTATATTGCTTGAGAGCTAATGAATTTGGATTTCTTATTTCCAATCTTTCAAACAATTCATCTAGCGGACTTTGATATTCTTCATCATCTTCTTTTACTTCAGCAGCTGCAATCATTTCCATGACCATCGTGAAATTTTGTTCTTCTTCTGGTGCTTCATGTAAAAGGTAAAGACAAAGAGCTTCTAATAAAGCCGTTTCCGATTTTTCCCAAAAGGGATCATTTGTCTGACTACCTTTAGGTGTAGTATTTCTTATAAGATTGGTTATAAGCTTTAAAACATCCTTATCATCCTTGATATAGCGAAACGGATTATAACAATGTGATCTGTTCATATTGATAAGATCAACAACTTTGATAACATATCCTTCTTTTTCTAAAAGATTTCCTACATCTCTGAGTTGTTCACCTTTTGGGTCAAGAACCACAAAAGATGTATTGCATTGCATCAAATTAGGCTTACCAAAAAATGCGAGTTTTCCCTGCTCCACTTCCACCAATAACTAAAGTATTTAAGTTTCTTCTATGTCGTCTGCCATCTAAACCAATACGAACATTCTGCGAAAGTATCTTATTGGAAGAGTAATCCTTTTCAGTATATTTTTTATTGACAGCTTTATTATTCGCCCATTTTGCCGAACCATACTCCTCATTTCTTCTATAATTCTTCCTGTTATAGTAATAAGCCAAGTATGAAAAAGAATAGATTGATTCAGATATCAAGATACATTTAAGAGTATCCTGACATAATTCAAAAGAAAAAGGGCTATTCATTGCTTCATTTAAGTAAATGATTGCATCAAATAGTCCCTCATGGATGCAAGGAGCAACAAGAACTGAAAGCCACGCTATAAATACTGCTCCTACAAAATAAAAAACAAATTCAACCTGTTTATCTTTCCTCATATGATTTTTTTGATTTAGATATGTCAGCTATTGCTGCCTTGTCCATAATCGATTCAATATAATCATAATCCTTATTTTCTTTTATTTGCTTGTCTCTTAAATTTCTTAAAGCAGTAATAATAATTCTTCTTTCAAAGTCCGTTACTCTAATCAAAACCGTTGGTTCTTTATTCTTAAATAACCCCATTAACGTTCTTCTCCTCTGCTTGCACTATCTCTTTCTTGTTGCAATCTATAGATTCCTCTTTCAGCTCGATTGCTCACTTCATCTGCAATACTTTTAATATTGCTTAATTCTTCTTTGGTATCTCGAGAATCCATTCCTTCAAAATAATTTTTTACTTCATTTGCGAAATCAACGTTTGAAACTGGAATGTTCAATTTTTTACAAAGAATATAGGCAGCACTTTTTACCATAAAGGCATCCTCTGTTCTGTCAACATTTCCATATTGGCTTTCAAATTCTACATAGCAATATTCTCTTGCTAAACCTTCCATTAAATCTGTCGGACTCATCCCGTCTGCATAGTAGATCATTTGATTATCTGGAGAGTATTGTACTAGCGAACCATTTTCAGTGTTGTCAACCATTTGCATTTTAACAGGTGATTGATAAACTAAACCGCTGATGATTTCTCTAACAGACAAATTTTGTTTTTTCATTCTGTATGGTCTGTTTAATTGAGAAATATCAAAAACATATTTAACATCATAGTTGGTTCTTATCACTCCATCATTTCCTTGATATTCACCTTTAGGCTCTAATATTCCAATTCCTTTTACTCCTTTTTTTACATACTTTTTTTCTTCTACCCAACGATTGTTATCTTTTAACAGTGTTGCTTGTGGACATTGTGCCATGACCAAGAGTGTATTAGTAACAGTATAACCAAATTTTGATTGCATTTCTAAATAGTTCAGATAATTTTGTGGAGAAGAAACAACTTCATGTGTTTGCTTCTCAGCCATATCATAAAGATTCTGTCTTTTTTGTTGTTTTTGTTTGGCATATTCCTCTGGAGGAATTCTAGGTTTTTCTTCAACTTTCTCATTAGCTGCATTGTTTAATAAATTATATATATCACTCATATTTTATCTTACCTTTCTTTTTATCTTTTTCTTACGTTGAGGCTGTTTATGACGTACCCTGTTTCTTTGTCTAACTGTTTGTTTAGGTTTAGCCTTTTTATTTCTATTTTTTATCTCATCTAGTTCTTTTTTTACTGATGGTCTTTTATTGATACCTTCCTCCATTGAGATATGCTCGAACTGATTTTCGCCCCTCGTTTTCGTTCGAGCCATAGACGGGTTTTGTTCTTCTTTCATTGAATCCAATAAAGAAGATACCAACTCATCATGTTCTTTTTCAGTTAATGGTTTGACATCTTTGAATTCATCAGGCTGTTTTGCAAGTGCTGCTTTTCTCATTGCTTCAGTATCAATAGTTGCAAGTTCATATTTATCTACGATCCTGCTGATTTTTGCTGCATCTTCAGCTCGTACCATAATATCGCATATTCCATCCGTATTATTTCTTTCTTTTAATACTGAATAAAGAACACCATAACGTTTTGCTTCTTCACAAAACTTTTTCAAATCTGAATGATGTACAGCAAACACTTTAAGTTCCTTTCCAGATTTCAACATATTAGCTAGTCTTGTTTTTCCTTTAACCTTTTTCTTATCTGTTAAAATTGCATAAAGTGTTACTGCTAAAGATTTAGAAGCCATTCCACCTGCCTTTAAAGCTACATTAGCTGCCATTTCTATTCCTTGCAGTGTCATCCTCACTGCTTGATCGGCTGTTTCTCCGCCAGCATTCATAAAGTTCCTCCTTCCTTAGTAATTTCTTTTTCGTTCTTTTGAATTTCTTTCTTGTACTTTATTTTCTTGTTCCTTAACTGTTTGCAATTTATCTTTAATCTTTAAGGAACGTTGTTTGATACCTTCACATAATTTCACCTCCTTTCGATAATCCTTTATTTCTTTTGAAATTGTTTCGATATCTTTTTGAATCATTTCTTTTCTTTCAAGATTTCGACATCTTTTGACCTTGTTATAAAGGCATCTTCTTTCCTTGACTAACTTTTCAATTTTGTTGCTTATTTCACTTTCATAATTTTCCAAATCCTCGATCGTATTGATTTTCTTTTTGCATAGAAAAGTTGTTTCTTCAGTAATCCTGTCCATATATCTAAGATCCTCCTTAAAAATAAAATGTACCTTTCTTCTAGAAGGTACATTTTTAGAGATAATTCCCATTCGATACATATAATGGAAATACAATGCCTTTATTCCTGTTATCTTTTTTGCCTTTTTGATATTTCCATGATATTGATATTTACTTTTGATTCGTGTTCTTTTTTCAAAATACAGATCCTGTTCAATGATTCTTTTCTTGATATTTTCTTCACTGTATGTTCCATCATCTCTTACTTTATAAAGTCTAAAAAAACGAGGTGCTCCGGGTGGTTTGACTGCAATATGTTTTACATTTGTTTTCACATCATATCCAATAGACTTGAGATATTGTAAAAACTGTGTGAATGTTCTTGATGATGCAATAGCACGTTCAAGATCATCTTCTATAAGCGTTCTTCGTGTAGGTTTTTTCTGTTTTTTTGCTTGCCATTCAGAATAGTGCACTCCCTTTTTAGGATCTATGATTACATTGAGTCTATACTTTTCACAAAGTGCATCCGACAATCTTCTCATTCTGTCATAGTCAGAATGCTTATTTAAAAATCTTTTGTACGTTGTCCATGAAACAGAATTTATAACAAAGTGATTATGAAAATGTTTCTTGTCTGTATGTGTGCAGACCAATACCTCAAAATCATCTCCCCACATCTGATGGGCAAGTTCTAATCCAATTTGATGTGCTGTTTCAGCTGTAACCTCCCCTGGTAAAAAAGACTGATACGCATGAAATGCTAAAACCCCATCCTCCTTGTGTGCATTCCTTTTTGTCTGTTCCATTTGCTGAAGAACAGTTGAGGGATGACAATTTAAACCACTGACATAAAGTTGTCTTTCAGTTTTATCATCATTGACAGCATAATCAATAACATTCTCAAGTCCTTTATATTCATAACCACTATCCGTTTCTTTTGTCTTAAGAGGATTGGAAGCATAATTTAAAACCCTGTCCAAATTATCCTTAACTGCCCATATACTTGTTGTAGCCATTTTACTTTTCCATCCTTGTAGGTTCAGTAACATTGTTTAATATTAATTGAACATTTTTTTCAAGTTCTGAACAGTTTCTCTTATATTTTAAAATATCAATTGTTCCAGTTTTATAACCAATAACTGCAATCTGATTTAAGTTATTACCTATCATTCTTAACTGCTTAATAATTTCTTTAACATCATCACTGATTCTTGGTGCTGGAACATATCCACTTATCAATGTACGAATATATTCTTCTCTTGACAGTCCTGTTTTCTTAACACATTTATTTAAATTTTCTAATTCAATCAAAGACAATCTTACTTTTATCTCTTTATTTCTTTTGATCTTGTTCAATTTTATCTACTCCATTTCCTGCAGGGTCTTAGGGATTGTCCCTAACAAGCTGACTTTGGGTACAAAAGTCCTTGCTTGCTACAAAAGTCATCAACAGGATAATACTTCTATTTAATGAATTTATTATCCTGCTGGAAGACTATTTCTCCCTGTCAAAAAGTTTTTTCTTGACCTCAAGAACATCAAATTTTAAATCCGTTATATTTTCATCATTAAGTATTACATCTTCATTTTTATACTTTTCTCTTACAACATTAATTGCCTCATTTTTAGAATGAGCTTTTACTGTTTCTTGATGCTGTAATACTTCTGTAATTTCAACAACATATTCTTTCATCATTTTCTCCTTGTATAATAAAAGGTCACGAATTTGGTTCATGACCTTCCTATCTACTATATTCTTCTTTTTGCTTAAATTTTCTTATCAGAACTTCATTGACATCTTTCATTTTTTTAGGTCCTTTATCATAGATTTGATATCTTTTACCTAAAAGATAATTGATCTTTGCAATACTGTTTTTTCCTGCCTTATCATTATCCAAATATAGATTTAAAACTTTAATTTGAGGATTGATTTCTAAAAATTTACCTAAGGCAATAGGCAATTCACTTTCCTCAATAGAATTGCCTATTGCTGTTACTCCTGATAAAGAAAGATAATTGTTCTTCTTCCAATTTCTTTTATGCAACTTCTCTAAAGTTTGAAAAGACATAAGGTCAATTGCACTTTCAAAGATATTTAAAACATCACTTTCTTTATTCACCAATTGAAAACTGTATTCCTTATTACTGTTAAATACGTCTATCTTCCAATCACCATCTGTTGCTCTTTTTGAAGCATAACGTTCTATTCCTTTTTCATCATATCCTACAAAGACAACAGAGTGATCATAACTACACTCATAGATCATTCCCTTTTGATAATAAAATTGAATAACTTCTTTATCAATTTTTCTTTTATTTTTTAGATAGTACATCATTTTTTTATTATCTTTTGAAACGGGTGGCAATTTGAAAATACCATTGTTCGTTTTTGAACATTTGTTTACATGATAAACAGGAGGACTATCTCTTATACATTTATCAACATATTTTACAGCCTCATAATAGTTCATACCTTTAACATCCATTAAATAACTGATTGCACTTACCCCACCTTTTCCTTGAGAAAACCATATCCACTTTCCATTAGAGATAACCAAAGAGGAATGCGTTGCCGTTCGGTATTCTTTTTTTCCAGATTTAACAAGTTCACTTGGTTCATAATTATACAGATAAGTAAATACATCCAACTTTTGTAATTCTTGTGCCTCCTCGTCTGTGTAAAACTTATTTGACATACTTATCGCATCCTATTTACTTTTGATTTACGATCAACACCTGTATCGTTTTTTTGAACAGAAGTATCTGGAATATTTTCTTTCTTATCTAAATCAAGTTCTTTATTGATTTTGGACAGTTTCTTTAAGGCATTATTCAATTCATCTTCTTTTTCAAATGGCTTTTCTACTTCAAGTTCAGCATTATGCAACTGTTGCAATGTATTTTGAAGAAGTTCCCTTTCCACTTTTAAACTTTTTGGAATATTTTCAATAGCATTATCAATTCTTGTAAGATTTCCATAAACATCATTTCCTAATTCAACAGGATAATAAAGTTCTTTCTTTAAAGACATAATGTAATATTGACTTAAACTGTTGAACTGAATGTACAAATCAAATCCTCTATACTCCCCAATATATTTTTTATCCTGACCATCATATCCCTTGCAGGCAAGAAGTATTGCATTTCCTGCTTGTTTTTTATCTACTATCAACATATCCTTGATTTTTATTTGCTGAAACTCTTTTTGAGGTTTCAAATCTTTTATATCATTTTCTAGTCCTTCAATCCTTGTCTTAATGGCTTTAATCTTCTGTGGATAATATTTAATAATTCTATCTTCCAAATCATATTTTTGAGAAAGATAGTTTGCTTTGGCAAATTTTAATTTGGATACTTTCGTATCAAGTTCCATCTTTTCTTTCACTTTGGGGTTTCCACTCGCTAGTGCCTTGATCTCTGCATAAGAAAGTGAAGCTTCATCTATATCTTCAGCACTTCTTACAGGAGATTTGCTTGTCATAATTTGCCCTATGAATTTTTGTTTATTTTCAACCAACTGATATAGATAAGCATCAAATGTACCTTCTGTTACATAACGATAAATATAAACATCCTTATTTCTATTTCCTTGTCTCACGATTCTTCCTGCGCGTTGCTCCAAGTCCGAAGGTCGCCAAGGACAATCCAGATCATGTATTGCTATCAAGCGCTCTTGTACATTAGTTCCAGCTCCCATTTTACCTGTCGAACCAATCAAAATTCTCACTTTACCTTCTCGAACCTTAGAAAAGAGTTCTTTCTTTTTAACATCTGTTTTTGCATTATGGATATATGCAATTTCACTTTCAGGGATTCCTTCTTCTAATAGTTTATTTCTAATTTCATCGTAGACATTGAATACATCATTACGAGGAGTAGACATATCACAAAAGACAAGCTGTGTACTTTTTTCTTCCACTGTTTCATGATATATCTTCAATATATTTTTAATACAGGCATTGACCTTGCTATTTTTATTTTCTGGTAAAAGTTCATTGATAAGCCTTTGATCAAGCGCCAATTTTCTTCCATCGTTCGTAATTTTAAGCATATTATCCTCATGAGGATCAACTGTTCCATCTCTAATTTTTTGAGCACGCTCACCTAAGCTTTCAACAAGTTCTTTTTGAATATCAGAAGGTTTAACTGCCACATTTTGGTAATGAGCATTAGGAACAGGAAGATTCAACATATCAGCAGTCTTAATATCTGCTACTTCCTTGAACATATTAATCAATTCAGGAAGATTGAAGAATTTAGAAAAACGAGTCTTCATCCTGTATCCAGAACCTTCAGGGGCAAGTTCGATACTCGTGCTTGTTTCTCCAAAAGTAGAAGCCCAACAATCAAAATGCTGAAGGTTATGCTTAACTAGAGTGGAATACTGCAAATAACGCTGCATCGTATACATTTCCGTCATCGAGTTGGAAATAGGTGTTCCTGTTGCGAAAACAACCCCTTTTCCTCCTGTAATTTCATCCAAATACCTACACTTCAAATAAAGATCTGAAGATTTTTGTGCATCTGTTGTAGAAAGTCCTGATACATTATTCATCTTTGTAAATAGAAAAAGATTTTTATAAAAATGTGCTTCATCAACAAAAAGACGATCCACTCCTATTTCTTCAAAAGTAATTAGATCGTCTTTTCTATCATTCTTATTCAGTTTTTCGAGTTTTGCTTTTAACCCTTTCTTGGTTCTTTCTAATTGTTTGATTGTAAATCTTTCTCCATTGTTTGCTTTTAAAGAACTTATTCCATTTGTAATTTCTTCAATTTCATTTTCAATATTCATCTTCTGCCTTTCAATTGACATTGGTATTTTTTCAAATTGTGAATGTCCTATGATGATAGCATCATATTCACCAGTTGCCATTTTAGAAAACAACTTTTTTCTATTTTTCTTTTCAAAATCTCTTTTTGTTGCAACTAGAATGTTGGCACTTGGATAGAGTTGTAAAAATTCTGCTCCCCATTGCTCAACTAAATGGTTGGGAACAACAAACATTGGCTTTTGTGCTAAACCTAATCTTTTTAATTCCATACATGCTGCCGTCATTTCAAAAGTCTTCCCTGCCCCCACTACATGAGCAAGAAGAACATTTTGACCATAAAGAATATGTGCTATGGCGTCTTTCTGATGTTTTCGTAAAGTAATTTCAGGATTCATTCCTGGAAACTCTAAATGATCACCATTATATTCACGGGGTCTTATGCTGTTGAATAATCGATTGTAAATCTGTGTTAATTCTTCACGTCTTTGAGGATCTTTCCAAATCCAATTATTGAAGCTTTCTTTGATTGTATCCTGTTTTTGTTGGGCAATCATCGTTTCCTTTTTATTAAGAATTGCTTGTTTATTACCGTCAGCATCATATTCATAATCAAATATTTTTGTCTGTTTCAAATTAAGACAATCTTCCATCAATCTATATGCGTTTGCTCTTGAAGTTCCATAAGTCTTATCAGCTTTTACGCTTTCTTTATCCATATTCTTTGCACTGATATTCCAATTAGCATTATAAGAAGAATAAGAAAGCTTCGTATAGTTTCTTACCCAGCTAGGTGTATCAAGCAATTCATAAAGAAACTGCTGATAGATTTCTACTGGAATCCAAGTTGCCCCAAGTCTGACCTCAATTTCACTGGCTGTAAGTTCTTTAGGCATTGCCTTTTCTAAAGCCTCCACATTCTTTTGATACTTTGGATCAATTGCTGCTGACATTTTGGCTACTTCTAATTTTTCTCTGATATTTCCACTAAGGTATTCATCAGCTGTTACATATTCTTCCTGTTCTTCATTTAAAACACTAAGGACTTTAAATATGATACCGTCTAAATCTTCTTTGATTTTTTCATTACTTATGCCCGTCAATTCACTCATATAATTAATGTCGACTTTTGCTTTTTCACTTAAAGACACCATCAATGCCTCATTAGCTGTAGCAACATTGTTAAACTCTTTCTTTTTACGAATCGTTCTTTGAGTAAACATGGCTGCTTTAGATTTTAAAGTTCCATCTTCGTTTAAATTTTCTAAAGAACATAAAAGATAGAACGAACTGTCTTCTCTAAATGCAATGGTATTACCTCGACTGTTGAGCAAACCATATGCTTGAGTAAAAACATCATAGTAATCATTCAATTCTCTTTGCTTTTTAGCAATCATTTCCTCTGGATAATCTTCACTTTGATAGGTAATCAAATCTCTGACAGTATCACGTATTCTAATCATGCCTTTTATTCTTTTAAATGTTGTATCACCAACATCAACTTTATTCATTAAAGAATTTTCTCTGTAATAGACCTTATCACCTATAACAGTATAGGAATAATTTCTTATTTGTGGATCAGCAGGTATGCTTTCAATCTCATTTGCATTTTCTTCCACAATATCAACTTCATCTATGTGACCTTTGATATTATAGATGGCTTTCCCCAATGATTCATTGAGAGGTTCATCATATCCTACGATCGTTATATCCTCTCTGCCATACATTGCATGAGTTTTTTCAATTGTTCCTAAGATCATTTCAGGGTGATCAATATAATATTGATTGATGACATATCCTTCTTCTGTTATCCCTGTTGAAACCCAATCATCATCTTTTAAAACAGGACGCTCTCTTTTTTGAAGAAATAGAATATCACTAACCGCTTTTGTATCACCAAAAGCATCATTAGGTAATCGTATAGCACCTAAAAGTTCACATCTTTCATTGATATATCTTCTTACATTACTGTTTCTTTTATCCATTGTATAACGTGAAGTTACAAAAGCAATGATTCCATTTGGTCTTATCTTGTCGATTGTTTTTGCAAAAAAGTAATCGTGAATATTGAAATTCAACCTATCATATTTTTTATCTACGACCTTAAAGTTTCCAAATGGCACATTTCCAACAGCTACATCGAAAAAACTATCTGGTAACTTAGTTTCCTCATAACCTTCTATTGCAATATTTGAATTTTGATAAAGCTGTTTTGCAATACGACCACTGATCGAATCCAACTCCACACCATACATCTTTGAATTATTCATTTCATCTGGAAGCATACCAAAGAAATTTCCAATACCACATGATGGTTCTAAAATATTACCATGTCTGAATCCTAAATTGTTCAATGCCTTATAGATACTTTCGATAACAACAGGTGAAGTATAAAAAGAAGTCAATGTTGACTCTCTTGCACTTTTATATTCTTCCTCACTCAATAGTGATTTGAGTTCAAGATATTCATTAGCCCAGTTCGATTTACTTTCATCAAAAACATCTGCTAATCCTCCCCAGCCAACATATCGTGACAAAATATCCTGCTCATCTTTTGTTGCATTTCTTCCTTGTTTTTCTAAAGAAAAAAGCAGTCTGATTGCTGCTACGTTATCGTTGTATCTCTCTTTTGGAGTTCTTTTACCTAAATCTTTATCCATGATTTGATAATTTATCTTTTCAGATTGAACAGGATCAATTGAAACATCTTCTTTTTGGATCTTATTTGAAACAGTATAATTATAATTATCTGCGAACTCTTTTACTAAAGAATAAGGCATGTCAGTATAAACAATAAAAGAGCCATCATAATCTATATGATAAATTTCTCTTTTGTTAATGCTATCCTTAAATACCTGCTCGGATTCAACTATATAATTTTTTTCTAAAAGTTTATCAAGCCATTGATTTGCGTAATTTTCTAAATCATCTTTGATTGATAAAGCGTCTTTATTTTGAGTATCAGAAGAAATTTCAATATCAATTGAGTCATTTTTATATGAAATCGGCTCTAACTGTTCTTTTGAAAAATCAACTTTAAAAGTCATATAAGGCTCACTTACTTCTATACCATTTACCTCATAATAGTGGAACATGTCTATTGTTTTTTCATCATGATCATATAAAATCATCAAAGGATCATCATTGTCACTTGCAGTTATCATGTTACAAAAACCAGAGACTTCATTCATAATACGTGGTACTATTTTTTTCATTTTTTCAAACAACTGTCTATTTTCTTTATTTTCTTTGTTGAAAATATCATTAGATATTGAATAATCTTCATAAGTTCTATCAATCAAATAATCAACAAGCGAATTTCTAAAATCATCATCATTAAGATATCTGTTATAAAAATTTGGATCCTTTGCTTCATAAGAAGGCATGATAGAAATCAATTCTTCTCGAATATAATCTTCTGCCTCTTCATCTGTTGTATCACTATCACGTAATGCGGGATAGATCATAGAACGTTTAATTTGATCTTCAAGGTCAGGAAGGTACCTCTTAATGATTGTATGGTTTGAACTATCAATGTTAATATCTTGAACTTCCTGTGTTATTGGTTTTAACAAATGGTCATTTAATGGGTTTTCTTTTAACAATTTGAGAAAATCATCTTTAGAATAATATTCTAAAAACAATGGGAAGCTTTCATCCTGTAAAGTTATTTCATTACCACTTTCAATAATTTTGTATTCTGTTGCTCCAACATATACGCTATCTCCCAAGTTCCATTGATACTCTTTTGAAATATTTTCATTCTGTAAATCATCAGAAGATTCAGCGATAAGACTTTGATTAATACTTTTCCTTTCATATTCGAGTTGGTGTTGAAGTTGATTTTGCAAGAATGTTGGATAATATTCTTTTTCTTTTTTATTAAGATACCTGTCAAGCTGAATAAGTTCATCTATCCTTTTAGCAACCTTATCCCATTTTAAAGTGATTTTGATTTCATCTTTTCCAATCTCACGATAACGACTTAAACTCATTCCCTTAGCATCATAATTGACATTTATAAAACCTACTGCAGGAGAACTTCCACCCTCTCCATATTCTTTTTTTAGAAACTGAACCTTTTCTTTCAATGTAGTATTTTTTGAAAACATTTGATTGATTCGGTATTTGCCTTCTTCAAATCCACTTCCACGAATCAATACTCTATCTATTTCCTGTTGTGAAAAATAGATTCCATTTTCAAAATTTTGAATATTCTCATATACTACATTTTTTGTTCCTCCAGTGATGGAATCTGTATATCTGGTGCAAAATATCGAGATAATATCATGCCATCAATTTCTTTAGCAACAAAATTCCATGAATAATCATAAGAAACAACTTGATTATCAAAAGTTCCTAAATAAATATGCAACCCATCATCTAATCTGTCATATCCAAGAATGACATCATCAACTTTCCATTCTCTTATACTGTCAGGATATATACGCTGAACATATTCACAACATTCTTCATCACTGCCATGTGTTTGAAAAAACTCAATGATTTTTCCTGCAGATTCTAAAAGTTCATCGTTATATTGAAAAACATGATAAAAGACATTCGCATTGATGATTTTGTTTTCATATGCCCTTTTTAATCCTGATTCATTTTCATAAGGCGATGTAAGATATTCATCTTTTTCAATAATTTTTGCAAGATAACTTTGAAGTTGAAAAAAAGACAAGTGCGATTTGCTTTTCATATTCAAGTAGTTACCACTCCATACATCCAATCCATCATTTCTTTTTTTATAGCCAAGATAACTATAGTCATAATGTTCTGGACACCTGAATGTTTGAACAAGCGTATCATCATAACATTCTTTTAAATAATTTGCCCTTTCAATTTCATCTGTATGATCATGAAAATACTGAATAATTTCTTCTTTGCTACGTTGCAATGAAACATCTTCTCTTAATAGTTGAGGTAAATCACTTAAATCAAAGGGTGGCAAAACATTATCGCCACCCTTTCCCTTATCGACTTCTTCAATTCCTAAATCTAATTGTAGATTATTTCCTTCAGAATGATTTCTTCTGCTGTTTTTCGAAGGTTGTTCATATGCTGTACCCATTCCATCTGATGTATCTCTTTGTTTGGTGCTGGATTTTTCGTTAGCAATTCCTTCATCAACATTTCCATCATTTCGTTTGCCTTCTTCTCTGTTTCTATTAAGTAAGAGTTCAGTTGATTCCTTACTCGAAGTGAAAAGAGAATTTCTGGCTGCTGTTCCTTCAGATACTTTTTCTTCATCATTGCGTATTTTCCTAAAGGTATCTCCTTGTCTACTGTCAAATTGGGCATTTGATAATCTCCCACTGTTGAGTATGTGATTTGTTCCATTGATAACACTCCCTTCATTTTTCTCAATTTTATCATCTACTAAACGATTGTTATTTTCAAATGTGCGATTTTGAATTATCAATTCTTTTGTAATACGAGAAATCACATTTAAAAGTGAATTACTTTCTTCCTGAAAGGAATTACCTATTACTCCCAACATTTCAGGTGTATTAAAAAGTTCTATTGATTTAAAATCATCCGCTTCGAAATAAAATTTTGTTTCAATATCACACCTGCTCATTAAACTGTAGGCAACTGAATTTTCTAAAAGATTTCTATAAAGATTCTTTAGTTCATTTTCCTCATAGCTTTCTAGCAAAGAACCGTCTTTTAATTTCATCAACCTTTTAAAATAATCATCAACATAATAGCCTGTCTGTTCCTTTGCAATTTCTTTGATGAAACTTCCTAAATCCTCGTTATTTGAAGTCATATCAAATTGTTTTGCAATTTTATCTATCAATTGTTTATGAAACGACTCTTTTACACTCCATAAATGAAGTTCTCTATTACGTGGACTCCTTGTATCAGCAATATCAAAAACATATCTTATTTTTGTATATCGACCATCATCATCTATAAGAGCTATACCTTTTGAACCTTTTTTGATCCACCTGTTCATCCTGTTATTCCATGTTTCAAAGTCCGTACAGGCTTTTGCATCAGGTCTTTGCTGATAGATCAATAGTTGGTTGGTAAAATTAAAATTATAAAGATAGCCGGATGTTTTTAAAAATGAAAGCCATAATTCCTCACTT
>ENA-OPZZ01001226-OPZZ01001226.1-human-gut-metagenome-genome-assembly--contig:-NODE-1226-length-16701-cov-7.421926_pt1 | contig 16701 bp, 15 predicted proteins | sample MGYA00242487_ERZ504511 | MGnify/ENA primary metagenome ERZ504511 (study PRJEB26092, sample SAMD00036241) | human gut metagenome | host: Homo sapiens | study: EMG produced TPA metagenomics assembly of... | reverse complement strand
AAACAAGACGAAAAGTTTTTGAAAGAACAAAGAGGTAAATTAAAATTGAATATTGAAGATTGTTAAGGCGGTCATCATTTCAGGAATTATTGAAAAGTAATTGTTAAGAGAAGTGATGACCGTCTGACTGTTGTATTAAAAAAGTTTTTTACGATATACTCTCCATAGAAAGTGCGAAAGCATAAAAGGGAGAGCTTTTTTTATGTGGAATAATAAGAATAGTATAGAAGATATGATCATATTTGAGGATAAAGACATTCTGGTATGCCATAAAGCTGCGGGTATTGCAGTTCAAAATGCACGAATTGGAGCTGCAGATATGGAAAGTTCTTTAAAGAATTATCTGGCTTTAAAAAATACGGAAACAGTTCCTTATCTGGGAGTTGTGCACAGACTGGATCAACCGGTTGAAGGGGTTCTGGTATTTGCAAAGAATAAAAAAGCAGCAGCTGGTCTGACGCGGCAGATTACAACGGGAAATATTGTCAAAGAATATCTGGCAGTGACAGACAGGATGTCGGAGAAACGCCAGGGACGACTGGAAGATTATCTGATAAAAATGGAAGAACCAATACTTCTGAAGTAGTAACATCAAAGACGAGCGGAGCTAAAAAAGCAGTTTTAGATTATGAGGTTATACATCAAATTTCAGATGAGAGGACAGAGAGCGGAAAAAGAATCCTTATAAAAATTCATTTGGAAACCGGTCGTCATCATCAGATACGTGTACAGATGGCGCATGCAGGAATGCCGCTTCTTGGTGACCGTAAATATAATCCAGGAGAGATATCTCAATTACCACTTGGATTGTGTTCCTGTCATCTGATATTTCGTCATCCGATTACCGGAAAGAAGATGGAGTTTCAGGTAACTCCGAATGGAGAAAGTTTTGCAGGTTTCCCAAATCCGTGATTTTAAAACTGGTAAAATTGCCGTATTTTCCTCTAAAAGATGAAAAAACTATGAAATCTATAGACGCAAAAAAGAAAATGTGTATAATGTAGAAAGATAACGGTAACAGAGCGCATTTGTATAAAAATATATTCAGAAAAGAGGAAAATACGATGAAAAAAGCAGCTGTTGTGGTGCTTCTTCTTGCAGGTGTGGCTGCAGTGGCAGGAGAAGCCGGTATAATGGATGGCTTTGGTAATTTTGTTGCGGATGTGCAGGCAGAAGACGAACTGCCGGATAACGAGAAAGCTCAAAATGAATCAGAAGAAGTAACAGGTGAGGAAGAGGACAGTGCATCCAAGATAGATACTTCCATCACAATTGGGACAGGGAGCAGGATTGCTGTTGTAAGCAAGGCTACAGATGGAGAATACTGGAAACTTGTTCACCGGGGCATGGAAGATGCTGTGAAGGATATCAATACAGCATATGATTTTTCTTCTGATGATGCAGTCACTATGACATTTGAAGGACCTTCCGATGAACAGGATGTAGAAACACAGATCAATACGCTTGATGCGGTAATTGCGGAGAATCCAACGGTTCTTTGTATGTCTGCAAGTGACATTGAATCCTGTCAGGCACAGCTTGAAGCAGCAAGTGAAAACGGAATTCCGGTCGTAGTATTCGATTCTAATGTTAATGAAGATGAACTTGTGGCAGCATTTCGCGGAACCGATAATACATATGTAGGAAAGCTTGCCGCAGAAAAACTGGCAGACGCTATTGGCGGGTCCGGTAAGATTGCAGTATTTTCTGCCCAGGAAAAGACAGAAAGTTCCCAGAAACGAGTGGGGGGATTCAAAGAAACCCTTATGGAGTATCCGGATATTACGATCGTAAGTGAATTGTATACAGATAAAGTAGATGATATGGAAACTGCAATGGCAGATGTACTTAACAGATATCCGGATCTGAGCGGAGTGTTCTGCACAAATGAAGATGTTTCAGATCTGTATCTTGGTCTTGATAAGGGAGAGAAGGCTCCGGTTATGGTTGGAGTTGATGCGACGACTGTTCAGCAGAAAGCGATTGCAGATGGACAGGAACTTGGAACAGTATCACAGGATCCATATGCTATAGGATATCAGACGATCATTGCGGCTGCACAGGCAATGTCCACGGATGTTCAGAAGGCTGCGGAAGTAGAAAAGAATGTTCTTCTTGAGCCAGAATGGATTGATGCATCAAATATCAGCGATGAGACCAACAGTAATTATCTTTATTCAAAATAATATATGATAATGGCAAAAGGGTGTCATAAATAGTTTTCAACTCCGGCAAGGACAGTTCACATTGAACTGTCCTTGTGTTATAATAGATAAGATTCGACGAAAATGTAATGAATCGGATTTAGAATGGAGGAAATTTTTTTGAAAGAAAGAGAAACATTTGGCTCAAGACTTGGATTCATTCTGGTTTCTGCAGGGTGTGCAGTAGGTCTTGGAAACGTATGGAAATTCCCATACATGACAGGAAAATATGGCGGAGCTGCTTTTATCCTGATCTATCTTGTCTTTCTCGTTCTGCTTGGCCTGCCAATTCTTGTAAGTGAATTTGCAGTAGGACGAAGCAGCAGACTGAGTACGGCAAGAGCATTTCACAAACTGGAGCCGGAGGGTTCCAATTTCCATAAGTACAGCTATATGGGAATGATCGGTAATTATATGCTGATGATGTTTTATACCATGGTAGCAGGATGGATGATGTACTACGGTTATGTTATGGCGACCGGGAAACTGAGCGGAGCTTCTTCTGATGAAGTGAGTGGCTTTTTCTCAAACCTGATGACATCTACCGGAACAATGACCGGCTGGATGATCGTTGCAGTCCTTCTTGCCTTTGGTGTTTGTTCTTTGGGACTTCAGAATGGAATTGAACGTATCACAAAGGTTATGATGATCTGTCTTCTGGCACTGATCGTGGTGCTGGCTGTTCATTCTGTAACGCTGGACGGAGCGATGGAAGGTGTTAAATTTTACCTTGTACCAAACCTCGACAATATCCGTGCGGCAGGTCTTGGAAACGTGATCTTTGGTGCGCTGTCACAGGCATTCTTTACTTTGAGTATCGGTATCGGTGCGATGGAGATCTTCGGAAGCTATATGGGAAAGGAATGTACCCTTGCAGGAGAAAGTATTAATATCCTGATCCTGGATACATTTGTAGCACTGATGGCTGGTCTTATCATCATTCCGGCATGTTTTGCATTTAACGTAGAGCCTGGTGCGGGACCGGGACTTGTATTCATCACTCTGCCAAACGTATTCAACCAGATGGCAGGTGGAAGACTCTGGGGAGCTCTGTTTTTCCTGTTTATGTCCTTTGCGGCACTGTCTACGGTTATTGCAGTATTTGAGAACATTCTGTCCTTCGCAATGGATCTGTGGGGCTGGAAACGTAATAAAGCAGTTTTATTTAATATCGTTCTGCTCATTATTCTTTCCATGCCGGCAATTCTTGGCTTCGGACCATGGTCCGGAATTCAGATCCTCGGTGAAGGAACAAATATCATGGATCTGGAAGATTTTATTATTTCAAATAACATCCTGCCACTTGGTTCAGTAATCTTTGTAATCTTCTGTGCATCTAAGAATGGGTGGGGATGGGACAACTTCATTAAGGAAGCCAATACTGGAAAAGGAATAAAATTCCCGACATGTATCAGAAATTACATGTTGTGGGTAATTCCGGTCGTTGTAGCGATTATTTATCTGAAAGGTTATTATGATATGTTCCAGCCGAAAGGAAATACTTATCTGATTCCATGGATGATCGTGGGCATCGCAATGCTGATATTGGTAGGATGGATCGTATTCGGACATAGTAAGAAAAACAAGAAGTAAGAAATAAGAGGGGGCATAAATTATGATAGCAGAAAAAATGAAATCTTTTGTACAGAACAATTCAGCAATTCGTATGATGTTCGAAGAAGGAAATCGTCTCCGGGCAAAGTATGGTGCAGACAAAGTCTATGACTTCAGCCTTGGTAACCCAAGTGTTCCAGCACCGGATTGCGTACGCGAGGCAATCATAGATCTTGTAAACAACGAAGAACCGACTGTTCTCCACGGATATATGAGCAACGCAGGCTTTGAGGATGTCAGAGAAACGATCGCGCAGTCTCTGAACCGCCGTTTCGGGACAGCTTTTTCTGCACATAATCTGATCATGACAGTTGGTGCTGCCAGCGGTCTGAATGTCATCCTCAAGACGATACTGAATCCAGGCGAGGAAGTGATCGTTTTTGCACCGTACTTTCTGGAATACGGTGCATATGTACGTAACTATGACGGTAAGCTTGTGGAAATCTCTCCTAATACAGAGACTTTCCAGCCAAATCTGAAAGAACTGGAAGAGAAGATTACAGCCAATACCCGTGCAGTGATCGTAAATACGCCACATAACCCGACCGGTGTTGTTTATTCTGAGGAGACGATCAAAGAACTTGCTGCGATCCTCGAGAAAAAACAGCAGGAGTTTGGTTCTGTGATCTATCTGATTTCGGATGAACCGTACAGAGAACTGGCTTATGATGGCGTAGAAGTTCCATATCTGACGAAATATTATAAGAATACGGTTGTAGGATATTCCTATAGCAAATCTCTGTCTCTGCCGGGAGAGCGTATTGGATATCTGGTCATCCCGGATGAACTGGAAGACAGCGCAACAGTCATCACAGCAGCAGCAATTGCAAACCGTGTACTTGGAAGTGTTAATGCACCATCCCTTATGCAGAAAGTTATCCAGAAATGCGTAGATGCAGAAGTGGATGTGGCTGCTTATGACAGAAACCGTCTGGCACTTTACAATGGCCTTAAAGAATGTGGATTTGAATGTATCAAACCACAGGGCGCATTTTATCTGTTTGTGAAATCTCCGGTTGCAGATGAGAAGCAGTTCTGCGAGGCCGGTAAGAAATATAATATCCTGATGGTTCCGGGAAGCTCCTTTGCCTGCCCTGGATATGTAAGACTGGCATATTGTGTATCTTACGAGACGATTCAGAATTCTCTGCCTGAATTTGAGAAGCTGGCAGCAGAGTATGGGCTGTAGGAAGCCGGAATGTACAGTACACGAATTTGTAAAATGTATAATAGAAATTTATAAGAGTAAAAACAGATAAAAAAGACGCAGGAGCTGACTTTTTTGGTCATGCCCCTGCGTCTTTTGCAGTGCATATCGAGGAAGCACCGGTGGTGCGCTGGTCAGATCTTGTCAATTTTTTTACGGATATCCAGCATTTTCTGATCGAGCTGTGTGATCACAGAAGCACACTGCTGTAATTCTTCATTGATCACTGCTGCCTGCTTTTGTCCGCGTTTGTAACGCAATTGATGGTCGAGGTTGGCCCAGTAATCCATGGCAGCAGTTCGAAGCTGCAATTCTAGTTTGATCCACTGGTTTTCTTTCTGGAATGGAATTGCAATTTCCAGAATCAGATGAAGGCTTTGATAGCCGGATTTCTTTGGCTGCTGTACATAATCTTTGATTTTCAGGATATGGATATCCTGTTGTTTTTCGATCAGGTCAGCCACTTTGTAAATATCATCTACATAAGCACATACAGCACGAACGCCGATCAGGTCATTGATCTTTTCCAGTGCCAGATCAAAATTCAGGTCCAGTCCTTTTTTCTGCATTTTTTTGCAGACACTGTCATAGCTTTTGAGTCTCCAGGTTTTCATCTGAATAAAATTCCGTTTATATTTCATCAGCAGAAATGTGTTGATGATGTCGAGTTTGGTCATCATAAGATTGATGGCACATTGTCCTTTAATGCTAAATTCACTGTCGGTCAGCATGCTCTTAAGAAGTTCTTTCTTTTTCAATTTCTGTCTTTCTTCCTCTAATTGTATCAGTGTAAATGTTTCTGTTGCCCGTAATGCATTTCCCGTTCCCATTAGAATACTCCTCCAGTAATAAATCTGTACGTGATTTGCGTTAAATCAAAGTTAAACAGTCGCGTTGCCAGCGTTAGCTGGAATGCAACCCGTGTGCGGGAATCTTGATTTGGATTTCTGTTTCCCATCATTTAATCTATGAAAAGAGGTGGAGAAATATGACAGGAAAAAATAGAAAATTTTGTTATGAAAATCACAATCTTATGAGCATGAAATCGAGGAAACAGACTTTGAAAACAGGTGTATATCAAATTTTTTGCCTGGGAATTAAGAGGAATGATGAAAATACGGATTGTATAAAATGATGATTAATGGCGAAAATGTAAGAAATAATTTGTTTGAAATTTTAACAAAATACAGATTGACAAATGATTAACGAACCCGTATAATAAGCGCATATCAATCATTGATAAATAATTAACGTTAATAAATTGACGGAATTGTTTATCGGACTAAAGAATAAGGCTCATATCATAACAGAAAAACAGGAGGATTCACAAATGGCAAAGAAAGAAACCCACATCCCGGCAATCATTGATACTCCGGAAGCACTGGAAGCAAAGATCGCTGCGATGAAAGAAGCACAGAAACTTTTCGCCACTTATACACAGGAGCAGGTAGATAAAATCTTCAAAGCTGCTGCAACTGCAGCTGATAAAGCACGTATCCCGCTTGCAAAAGCTGCTGTTGAAGAAACTGGAATGGGTATCGTTGAAGATAAGGTCATCAAAAATCATTATGCAGCAGAATATATCTACAATGCGTATAAAAACACCAAAACCTGTGGTGTTCTTGAAGAAGATCCGGTTTATGGAATCAAGAAGATTGCGGAGCCGATCGGTCTGATCGCGGCAGTTATTCCAACTACAAACCCGACTTCCACAGCAATCTTTAAAACGCTGATCGCGTTAAAAACCAGAAATGCGATCATCATCAGCCCACATCCTCGTGCAAAAGGAAGTACGATTGAAGCTGCAAGAGTTGTTCTGGAAGCTGCCGTAAAAGCAGGTGCTCCGGAAGGCATCATCGGATGGATCGATGTACCGAGCCTTGAACTTACAAATCTTGTAATGAAAGAAGCTGACATCATTCTTGCAACAGGTGGTCCTGGAATGGTTAAAGCGGCATATTCTTCCGGAAAACCGGCACTTGGAGTTGGCGCCGGAAACACACCGGTTATCATTGATGACACTGCAGATGTTCGTCTGGCAGTAAACTCTATCATTCACTCCAAAACATTTGATAATGGTATGATCTGTGCATCCGAACAGTCCGTAACAGTTCTCGAAGGTGTATATAAAGCAGTTAAAGAAGAATTTCAGTACAGAGGATGCTACTTCCTGAAGAAAGATGAGATTGAAAAAGTAAGAAAAACAATCCTGATCAATGGTGCACTGAATGCCAAGATCGTTGGACAGAAAGCTGCTACGATTGCAGAGATGGCAGGCGTTACAGTTCCGGCAGAAACCAAGATCCTGATCGGTGAAGTAGAATCTGTAGATATCAGTGAAGAGTTTGCACACGAGAAACTTTCTCCGGTACTTGCCATGTACAAGGCAAAAACATTCGACGAAGCGATCGCAAAAGCAGAACAGCTTGTAGCTGACGGTGGATATGGACATACCTCTTCTCTGTATATCAATGTGAATGAGAAAGAAAAAATGGCAAAACATGCAGCAGCAATGAAGACCTGCCGAATCCTGATCAATACTCCATCTTCTCAGGGTGGTATCGGAGATCTTTACAACTTCAAACTTGTACCATCTCTGACACTTGGCTGTGGTTCCTGGGGTGGAAACTCTGTATCTGAAAACGTTGGTGTGAAACATCTGATCAATATCAAGACTGTTGCTGAGAGGAGAGAGAACATGCTCTGGATGAGAACCCCGGAAAAAGTTTACTTCAAAAAAGGCTGCCTGCCGGTTGCTCTGGATGAGCTGAAAAATGTGATGGGCAAGAAACGCTGCTTCATCGTAACAGACTCCTTCCTGTACAAGAATGGATATACAAAGAAAATTGAAGATAAACTGGATGAGATGGGAATTGTTCATACATGCTTCTCTGATGTAGAACCTGATCCGTCTCTGGCTTCTGCAAAAGCAGGTGCAGCAGCAATGCGTGCATTTGAGCCGGACTGCATCATTGCAATGGGCGGCGGATCTGCAATGGATGCCGGTAAGATCATGTGGGTTCTTTATGAAAATCCAGATGCAGACTTCGATGACATGGCAATGGATTTCATGGATATCCGTAAGAGAATCTACACATTCCCGAAAATGGGTAAAAAAGCTTACTTTATCGCTGTACCTACATCTTCCGGTACAGGATCTGAGGTAACACCGTTTGCCATCATTACAGACAAAGAAACAGGAATTAAATGGCCACTGGCTGACTATGAACTGATGCCGGATATGGCAATCGTGGATACCGACAACATGATGAGTGCACCAAAAGGACTGACAAGTGCTTCTGGTATCGATGTTATGACACATGCGATCGAAGCATATGTTTCTATGATGGCTTCTGACTACACAGACGGACTTGCTCTCCGTGCGATCAAACTTGTATTTGATTATCTGCCAAGAGCATACAGAGATGGAAATGATGTAGAAGCAAGAGATCATATGGCAAATGCATCCTGCATGGCCGGTATGGCATTTGCAAATGCATTCCTTGGAGTAAACCACTCCCTGGCTCACAAACTGGGTGCTTTCCATCACATCCCGCACGGTATCGCAAATGCTCTGGTTCTGACAGATGTTATGCGTTACAATGCTGATGAAGTTCCGACCAAGATGGGTACTTTCCCGCAGTATCAGTATCCAAAGACACTGGCACGTTATGCAGAGATCGGACGTTTTGTAGGACTGACAGGAAAAGATGACAAAGAAGTATTTGAGAAACTTCTGGATAAACTGGAAGAACTCAAGAAGATTATTGAGATCAAACCTACGATCAAAGATTATGGTGTAGATGAGAAATACTTCCTTGAGACTCTGGATGAGATGAGTGAACAGGCATTTAATGACCAGTGTACCGGTGCAAACCCGAGATATCCACTTATTGCAGAACTGAAAGAAATCTACCTGAAAGCATACTATGGTAAATAATAAATTTTAGATTGGTGTGTTTTCTTCCATAAAAATATTATAAGCAGTGATTGCCCCGGAATTACAGGAATGTAATACCGGGGCAATTGCTTTATTGGTCATACTATTGTAAGAGAAATTTAGATAAAATTCAGAATCTGTGTATTGCAAGCCGGGGGATATGGATGTTACAATAAGCACTAATGACAATGTTAACATAAACAGAGAGCTTATATAGGAGATATATAAGGAAAAGAAGCTGATGCTTCAGGGGGCATGATTATTGAAACAAAATGAAAACACAAAATATGTAAAACTTGGTATTACAGGAGCGGCAGTTCTGGCATTTGGATTTGCCATCATGTATATTCTGAATCAGAGCAAGAATATTGCAGCAGGTATTCAGTTGGTATTTAATATTCTGAAACCTTTCCTGTATGGTGCGTTGATTGCCTATCTGCTGGCACCGATCTGTAACCAGATGGATGAGCGTTTCCTGAAATGGTTTCCCAAGGCAACAGAAAAGCAGAAGAAAGGTTTGAAATTTCTATCTATTGCAATTGCAGTTATTTGTGCAGTCACGATTGTAGTTCTGCTGATTCTGCTGATTCTTCCGCAGGTATGGGACAGCACAGTGAAGATCATTAAGATACTTCCGGCCAGACTTGCCTATTGTAACCGCATGATCGATCAGCTGCTCAAGGATCAGCCGGAATTACAGACATATTTTAATCATTTTTCATCACAGGTGGAGAATGGTCTGAATGATGTTCTGAAAGCAAATTCCAGTATGATGACAACGATTCAGGGAATTGTCAATAATATTACAGTACAGTTGATCGAGGTTTTAAGCGTATTCAAAAATATGTTTCTTGGATTTTTGATCGCAGTATATCTTCTTGCAAGCCGTAAACTGTTTGGAGCACAGGCAAAGCTTCTTCTGTATGGTATCTTTCCGAATAAATGGGCGAAGATCATTGAAGAAGAAGTTCATTATACAGACAAAATGTTTAACGGTTTCTTTGTTGGTAAGATCATCGATTCTGCAATTATCGGTCTGATCTGCTTTGCGGGAACCACTTTATTGGGATTCGAATCCGCTGCATTTATCAGTGTTGTGATTGGTGTGACGAATATCATTCCGTTTTTCGGACCATTTATCGGAGCAATTCCATGTGCATTATTACTACTTCTGGGAAGTAATCCGTGGGATGCTTTATACTTCCTGATTTTTATCGTGATACTTCAGCAGGTGGACGGAAATATCATCGGACCGAAGATCCTTGGTAATACAACCGGAGTTTCCAGTTTCTGGGTATTATTTTCCATTCTGTTATTTGGAGGTCTGTGGGGACTGGTTGGTATGGTGATCGCAGTACCATTGTTTGGGGTTATCTATGATATTATCCGTAAACTGACAGCAAGAGGACTGAAGAGAAACAGACATGAAGAGATGATGCAGGAATATAATGAAAAATTTCATGAAGAGCCTGAAGAAACAGAGACAACTCAAAAGGATACGTTCAGCAAAAAAATTAATGCAAAAATCAATGAGTACATTGATAAGAATGTAAATAACAAATAGCATATTGAGTATAAAAATAAGTCCATGAGTTTTGACTCATGGGACTTATTTTATGTAAAACACCTTAAGGTGTTTATATTAATGTTTTTATCACTGCTTACGAAATGCTGCACGTTTTCTTTCTCTAGGATCCAGAATTCTCTTACGGATACGAAGGCTTTCTGGTGTTACTTCCAGAAGTTCGTCCTGATCGATGAATTCGATTGCCTGCTCCAGGCTGAGAACTCTTGGCGGTGTCAGTTTCAGAGCTTCATCCGCGGAAGAAGAACGTGTATTGGTCAGATGTTTTGTCTTGCAGACATTCAGCTCGATGTCTTCGGCTTTACCATTCTGTCCGATGACCATACCACTGTATACTTTTTCGCCAGGACCAACGAAGAGTGTTCCACGATCCTGCGCTGAGAACAGACCATATGCAACTGCTTCACCAGATTCAAAGGCAATCAGGGATCCCTGTTTACGATACTGGAAATCTCCTTTATATGGTGCATATCCGTCGAAAGTAGTATTCAGGATACCGGTACCCTTGGTGGAAGTCAGAAATTCACCACGGAATCCGATCAGTCCACGGGATGGAATGTGGAATTCCAGACGAACAGATCCGTCACTTGCTGTGCTCATTCCCTGAAGTTCACCTTTACGCTCGCTCAATTTCTGGATAACAGTACCGGAGAATTCTTCCGGAACATCTACATAAGCGATTTCCATTGGCTCAAGTTTCTTACCACGTTCGTCCGTGTGATACAGAACTTCCGGTTTACTTACTGCGAATTCATAACCTTCACGGCGCATGTTCTCAATCAGTACAGACAGATGAAGTTCACCACGTCCGGAAACTTTGAAACACTCTGTAGAGTCAGTATCTTCTACACGAAGGCTGACATCGGTGTTCAGCTCACGGTACAGACGGTCACGAAGATGACGGGAAGTGATGTATTTACCTTCCTGTCCGGCGAGCGGGCTGTCATTTACCATGAAGTTCATGGAAAGAGTTGGCTCGGAAATCTTCTGGAAAGGAATTGCTTCCGGGTTGTCACCGCCGCAGAGGGTATCACCGATATGGATATCTTCGATACCGGAGATTGCTACGATAGATCCGATAGATGCTTCTTTTACTTCGACCTTGTTAAGACCATCAAACTCATAAAGCTTGCTGATCTTAACTTTTTTACGTTTGTCAAGGTCGTGGTGGTTCAGAAGTGTCAGCTCCTGGTTTACTGCAATTTTTCCATTTTCAACTTTGCCGACACCGATACGTCCAACATATTCGTTGTAATCGATGGTACTGATCAGTACCTGTGTGTCTGCGTCCGGATCACCTTCCGGTGCCGGGATATATTTCAGGATGGTTTCAAACAGCGGAGCCATGTTTTCCGGTGTGTCTGCAAGGTCAAGAACCGCATGTCCTGCTTTTGCGGATGCATACAGGAACGGGCAGTCAAGCTGCTCATCGGATGCTTCAAGGTCCATGAGAAGTTCCAGAACTTCATCAATAACTTCTTCCGGACGGGCTTCCGGACGGTCGATCTTGTTGATGCAGACGATGACATGAAGGTCCAGCTCCAGAGCTTTACGGAGAACGAATTTAGTCTGTGGCATAGCACCTTCAAAGGCATCTACCAGAAGAATAACGCCGTCTACCATCTTAAGAACACGTTCTACTTCACCACCGAAGTCTGCATGGCCAGGGGTATCAATGATATTGATCTTTACTCCCTTGTAATGTACAGCAGTGTTTTTGGATAAAATAGTAATTCCACGCTCACGTTCAATGTCGTTGGAGTCCATGACACGTTCTTGAACTTCCTGGTTTTCACGGAATACACCGCTTTGTTTAAGGAGCTGATCCACCAGGGTAGTTTTGCCGTGATCGACATGGGCGATGATGGCAACGTTACGTACGTCTTCGCGTTTTGTCTTCATAAAAATCGAAATCCTTTCTTTTTTCTTCTATATAAATGTGTAAAAACTTTTTTTCGTGATACGATATTCCAGTTTACCACATTTTTCGCAGATTACAAGGAGTTACAGAAATTTTTTTAATTTTTTGGTTCTAAATCTTCAGGGGTATTCATAGCTTAGTATAGACAAAATACCCAAAGAGGAAGGAGAACAACATTATGGCAGACAAAATCATTGAAAACAATCAGGTATCGATCATGGGGAAAATTGATACAGGCTTCACATTCAGTCATCAGGTATTTGGTGAAGGCTTTTATACCATGGAGCTTCTTGTGCGCAGGCTGAGTGATTCTGAGGACAGGATTCCGGTCATGGTTTCAGAAAGGCTTCTGGATATAACGCAGGATTATACGGGGCAGTATATTGAGATCCATGGACAATTCCGGTCTTATAACAGGCATGAAGAGAAACATAACCGTCTGGTTCTTTCTGTTTTTGCGAGGGAAGTAAATTTTGTTGAGGAGCAGGACGAATCACTTCCGGTCAATCAGATCTTCCTGGATGGATTTATCTGTAAGCCGCCGGTCTACCGAAAAACGCCGCTTGGCAGAGAAATTGCAGATATGCTTCTGGCAGTGAACCGTCCTTACAGTAAATCTGATTACATACCATGTATCTGCTGGGGCAGAAATGCCAGATATGCATCAGCGTTTACTGTTGGAGGTCATGTGCTTCTGTGGGGAAGAATTCAGAGCCGTGAATATATGAAGCGGATCGGTGAGAATCAGTCAGAGAGAAGAACAGCATATGAGGTGTCTGTAAGTAAGCTGGAATATATAGATTAGAAGGGGCAAAGTAGTTCGGTATTGCTTTTTTGGCGGAACTGCGGTAAGATAAGACCAATAATGCGATAAGCGAGTCTTAGATAACATTAAGAGGAAGTATTATGGAAAAAGAATTAACAGAGGTATACTGCGGAAACGGCAAAGGCAAGACTGCACTGGCTATCGGACAGAGTCTCCGTGTGGCTACCCAGGGCAAAAGCGTGATCGTGATCCAGTTTCTGAAAGGAAGAGACCAGCGTTCGCTGGATTTCCTGCAGGATGTGGACAACCTGGATTTTAAGATCTTTCGCTTCGAAAAGAGAGAATGCTGCTACGAAGACCTGACAGAAGAAGAAAAGGCAGAGGAGAAATCCAACATTCTGAACGGACTGAATTTTGCCCGTAAAGTTGTTGTTACTCAGGAATGCGATTTTTTGGTTCTTGATGAGATTCTTGGACTTCTTGACTGTGGTATCATAACAGTTGAGGGAATCGCAGATATACTGAAACACAAGGATGAATCTATGCATATTGTCATGACTGGATGGAATTTCCCGGAGGAATTAAGACCGTATGTAGATGTGATCACAACGCTGAACACCGAGGAAGTTCATCCATTGGATGCCAACGAATAATATAAATTACAGAAGAATAAAAGGAGGAGTTAAAATGGCAATTTTTAAAGGTGCGGGCGTCGCAATTGTTACCCCTATGTATGAAGATGGAAAGGTGAATTACGATAAACTGGAAGAACTGCTGGAATTCCAGATCGCCAACAGCACAGATGCCATTATTATCTGTGGAACAACCGGTGAGTCTTCTACAATGACACACGGAGAACATCTTAAAACAATTAAATTTGCAATTGATAAAGTAAATAAACGTGTACCGGTTATCGCAGGAACAGGTTCTAACTGTACAGAGACAGCAATCATGATGTCAAAGGAAGCCGCATCCTACGGAGCAGATGCATTACTGGTTGTAACTCCTTATTATAATAAAGCAACACAAAAGGGACTTATCGCTCACTATACTGCAATCGCAAATGCAGTTCCTGAGACTCCGATCATTATGTATAATGTACCGAGTCGTACAGGATGTAACATCCAGCCGGCAACCGTTGCCACACTGGTTAAAAATGTTAAGAACATCGTAGGCCTGAAAGCCGCAAGCGGAGATCTTTCTCAGATCGCAAAGACAGTATCTCTGGCAGGTGCTGATCTGGAACTGTATTCCGGAAATGATGATCAGGTTCTGCCGATCCTTTCACTTGGCGGACTTGGCGTTATCTCTGTACTTTCTAATGTTGCACCGAAGGAAACACATGATATGGTCATGAAATTCATGGAAGGTGACACTGCAGGTGCTGCCAAGATTCAGATCGATGCGATTCCGCTGATCAATGCTCTGTTCTGTGAAGTCAATCCGATTCCGGTTAAGACAGCACTGAACCTGATGGGTATGAATGTAGGACCTCTTCGTATGCCTCTTTGTGAAATGGAAGAAAGCAATAAAGAAACCCTGAAGAAAGCACTGCAGGATTTCGGAATTAAGCTGGCATAAAACAGGCATAGGATACGGAGGAATACTATTATGGTAAAAATTATCATGCACGGATGCTGCGGACATATGGGACAGGTGATTTCTGATCTTGTTGCAAAAGATGCCAATGCAGAGATCGTAGCAGGAATTGATGTAACAGATAAAGGAAATACTACTTATCCGGTATTTACCAATATTAAAGAATGTCAGACAGAGGCAGATGTCCTGATCGATTTCTCTTCTGCAAAGGCAGCAGATGCATTACTGGATTACTGCACAGAGCGTAACCTTCCGGTTGTTCTCTGCACAACAGGTCTGTCTGAAGAACAGCTTGCAAAAGTTGAAGAGACAGCAAAAAAGATTCCGGTACTGAAATCTGCAAACATGTCACTTGGTATCAACACTCTGATGAAACTGATCCAGGAAGCTGCAAAGGTTCTTGCAACAGCTGGATTTGATATGGAGATTGTAGAGAAACATCATCATCTGAAACTGGATGCTCCGAGCGGTACAGCGCTGGCACTTGCTGACAGCCTGAATGAAGCGATGGATAATCAGTATCACTATGTGTATGACAGAAGCCAGAAACGTGAGATGCGTGATGAAAAAGAAATCGGTATTTCTGCAGTACGTGGCGGTACGATCGTTGGTGAGCATGAAGTGATTTTTGCCGGCGAAGACGAAGTGATTGAATTTAAGCATACCGCTTATTCAAAAGCCATCTTCGGTAAAGGTGCAATTGAAGCGGCTAAATTCCTGGCTGGTAAACCGGCCGGAAAATACGATATGGCTGATGTGATCGAAGGCTGATCGTAGTTTTGTATTAATATTGAAATTCTGGCAGGCATGTATCGAAAGATATGTGCCTGTTTTTTTACATTATTTTGTATAGGAATCTGCCAGATTGTACATATTATCATTACAAGTTTAAATCCATAGTAAAGGAGAAATTAGAATGAAAAAAATACGCACAATTCTGACAGGAATCCTCCTGATCCTGACGTTGAGCATCTTTACTGCCTGCGGAAATAACAATGCACCGGCAGATGAGGCAGGAACAGCTGCAGAAGAAAACACGACCGATACAGGGACGAATGAAAATGCAGATGCTGTGAATGATAAAAAAGACAATGAAAATACGGATAATTCAAATAATAAAGTAACGGACAACGAAGGTGTGGCAGACGATGCTGCAATCGATAACGGTGATACCATGTCCGAGGGAACAGACAATGATAATGTGCCCAATAATACAGAAGATGGAAATGTGGCGCAGGATCTTGGTGATGGTGTCCGTGATATTGGCGATGGAGTTGGCAACGCAGTAGAAGATGTCGGTGATGCGGTCGGAGATGTCATTGATGGAGATGCCGAGACACGATAACGGTTACTGTTCACCCCGTTCACAGCAACCAATGATTTGATTTATTCGTTTAGCACAATAAAGTGCTTGCATCAGATGAAAAATCATATTATCATAGCATCAGATAAACCTGATGATTTATAGTACAGGCTTCGGATTCAGGAAATCCGGGGCCTTTTTGAAAGGAAAATACAGATGAAATTTCGACCATGCATTGACATACATAATGGAAAAGTAAAACAGATCGTAGGCGGAAGCCTCAAAGATGCCGGAGATCAGGCAAGAGAGAATTTTGTGTCCGGTCAGGATGCAGCCTTTTATGCTGAGCTGTATAAAAATGCCGGATTAAAGGGCGGACATGTTATCCTTTTGAACGGAAAAGATTCAGAGTATTACGAGGCGACCAGAAATCAGGTAGTTTCTCGGATACACTCCAACAAAGGAAATCTGCGGCAGAACTCTGTAATCGTTTAGTACGATTCTGATTTCTCTCACGTTTTCTTTAAAAATCGGAATGATTTTTTTGTAACCGATCACGGTT
>ENA-OPZZ01001225-OPZZ01001225.1-human-gut-metagenome-genome-assembly--contig:-NODE-1225-length-16704-cov-2.609519_pt1 | contig 16704 bp, 18 predicted proteins | sample MGYA00242487_ERZ504511 | MGnify/ENA primary metagenome ERZ504511 (study PRJEB26092, sample SAMD00036241) | human gut metagenome | host: Homo sapiens | study: EMG produced TPA metagenomics assembly of... | reverse complement strand
GATTCCTGGGGACTGCCCGCCCCGGCTGCTGGCTCCGCCGTGGGCGCTTCCGGGGCGTCCTCTCGCCGTTCCGCCCGGCTCTGCTCGATCTCCTGTTTGACCTGTGCCATATCCACGGTGGCAAGGCCGAACCGCTCAATGATGCGGTTGATCTTGCTGGCGTCCTCCGCTCTCGCCATGATGTCGGTCAGCCCGTCCGTGGCATCCCGGTCCTTCAGCACACAGTAGAGGACGCCGTACTTCTTCGCCTCCCGGCAAAAGAGCTGAAGGTCGCTGTCCTTCACGGCAAACACCTTCAACTCCTTGCCGCTGCGGAGCATATTGGTCAACCGGGCTTTGCCTGCCGTTTTTTTCTGCTCACGCAGGATGGCATACAGCAAAATGGCAAGCTGTTTGGCCCCGGAGCCGGCCAGCCGGACCGCTACCTCACCTGTTTCCAGCGACATCCTCACGACTTGCTCCGCCGCGTCGCCTGAATAGCTCATTCTTTAACTGCTCCTTTCGCTCAATTTCCCTTTGCTTCACCAGCCGTCCCAGGTTCTCCCGGACCTGCCCGGAACGCTGGGCGATGCCGTCACATAGGACCACCTCCTTTCGCGCCGCCCTGATCCTGCCAGACAGGGCACTGATCCGCTGTTTTACCTCATCTGCGGCAATAGCGTCACCCTGACGGCTACACCGTCGAAGTTCCTTTCGGAGTTCCTGCCGTTGGGCAGTCAGGGCTTCCACCTCCACCAATGCCGCTTCCCAGTGGGTAGTCAACTCCTCCATCGTTCCGATGTGGTGTTTCCCCAAAAAGCGGGTTTCGGCGTCCAGCCGGTCCAGCTTGGCGATGTCCTCCCGCAATAAAAAAGACACCCGCTTGACGGATGCCGGACGCTTGACGATGATGTGGAGTTCATAGCAGTAGCGGAAGTACAGCGCCCGCAGACCGGTGACTTTCTTCTGGGGCTTTCCCCGCACCCGGTAATGCTGGGGCAGATGATGGACAAGCTCCGGGAACGGGGGTTGCTTGTAAATGTTGCGTAGAATACGCGCCCTGATCTCCTCCAGCGTGTAGCCCTCGCCCAGCTTGTGGAAACGGAAATAGCCCTTTGCGTCCGGTGGCTTCAATGCGGGATATTTCAGGGGCTTGCCATCCTTCCCGTGGGTCTTGACCTGATAGCCCATTTCGCCCAGCACCCGCAGAAAGTCCCGTTCCGTGGTAGAGGCACGGATGGCCCGGTCGATGTCGGCCCGGATAGCGCCCCGGTAGGTGGGTTTTCCATCACGCTCGGCCTGCCATTCGGCATAATTCTTTGTCTGCCTGCTTGGGTTCTCGATCACAGAGATGGCGTACTCCCGGCACAGCCGGTCCGATACCTCCCGCATCCGGGCGTAGTCGGCGGGGGAATTGTAGAACTTTTTCCCATCAGCCCAGGACACGGAATTGATGACAAAGTGATTGTGATAATGGCCGGTGTTGCAGTGGGTGGCCACTACAACTTCAAAACGCCCGCCCCACAGCTCCTCCGCCAGCCTGACGCCAATCTCATGGGCCGTCGCCGCCGTGATCTCATCCGCTTTGAAAGACTGATAGCCGTGGTAGCACACCCGCCCCCCCGGCTTGCCCCACAGCCGCTTCGTTTCCAGAACTGCGCAGCGGCGGTGTCCTCCCGGCAGTTCAGGCAGGACACATAGGAGCGGCGCTCCGTTTTTCATCTCGTCGGCGGGCATACTCCACCACATCCTCAACGGCATGGAGGGACGCCAGCTCCGGCAAACCGGCCTCAGTGGTCTTTTCCGGGTTCCGGACGTAGTCGATTACCTTGTCCACGCGCCCATGAATGGGCCAGATGGAGGTCACAGCCATGTCAGTCGGAAGGCACGGTATAGGCGTCCGCGATCAGCTTCTCCACAGCCCGGTTATCCTCCAGTGCCTTGCGGAGCTGGGGCACATCCAGCAGGCCGAGGGCGTTGGCCCGCTTCATGACCTGATTCAGGTTATTCCCCACGCGCCGCACCTCCTGGATCAGCACAGGTACATCGGCGGGCGGGGCCTCCTTCACCTCCGTGCCGTTCAGGACGCGGCGGCAGTAACCCTCGCGGGACAGGCCGGACTTGCGGGCCTTCTTGGTAAGGGCGTCCAGTTCGGTTTTGGTGAAACGTACCTTCATTTCAAGTGTTCTTTTCAAAACGATCATCCTTTCTCAATGCGGGGTCATAGGGGCGGCAAGCCCCTGTCAAGCGGAATTGTGGCCCCACAATTCGTTGCTTGCTAAGACAATACCGCCATCCTCCGCGCCTGCGGCGCGTGAGAGCGTGCGGGCTTGGCCTCTTCGTTATCGCTCATGCTCTTTTTCGGTTCGCATGAGGGCCTTCGCCCGCTCCACTTCATCGGACATCATATAGCACCGCTCAATTTGCCAGCCGTTCTTGCCGCCGTACTCCGATGCCATATACTGTTCCAGGCGGACACAGGGATCGGAGCCATCCAGGGACGAAGCATAGATGGAATATCCGCCCATATTAGGCCGAAACGCCTTGTTGTCGCTGGACACCGCATAGGTACGGCTTTCCACGGAATACTCCTTGTCAAAGCTGGCCGGAGAGAACACAATGAAGCCGGACAAATGCTGGCGGGCACGTTCTGCTGCGCGGAAATAACTTCGCATGGTTGCATAGGTCATATTGACTTCACAAAGGGCCTTTTCACTCATGGAGTGACAACCTCCTATTATGATTTTTGCGGCATCATAGGTGATGCCATGCCCCTCGACGGGCTGGAAAAAGCGGCATCATAGGTGATGCCGCTAAAAACTGTTCAGGAAGTCAAACACGGCGTTTAGGTCCTCCGCGCTGGCTTCCGCCTGCGCTGCTGGCCGGTCACGGCTGTTCTTTGCGGTTCGCTCCAATTCTTCAGATACGGTCTGACGGATCAGCTCTTTCAACACATCGGTTTGCTCTTTTGCGTTGATCCTGGCGATGATCTCCTGATTGATGGATCGGGCGTCCATGCGGTGCAGGGCTTCCCACGCCCTGCGGTCATCCTCCCGGTCAAGGTTAAATCGGAGAGAAAGCCGTTTGACCTTCATTTTCTCACGCCCCTACGCAAAGCCTGTTCGCACAGGTACTCATAGCCCTTTGCGGTGGCGCAGATGTCCTCGTAGATCGTTACGCGGTCGGCGTCATAAGCCCCGAAGTTGCAGACCAGACAGCTTCCGCCGCCCAGCACATGGAGCCGCATAAGAGCGGGGTTGTACTCATGCTCCCGCAGGATGCGGAAGATCTCGCCCACATACTCTGCGGCGGTTTCCCGGATGGTAGTCAGATAGTCCTCCCGAATATCCGCTGTGCCGAACCGCAGCACCCGGTTGATGATCGACTCGTCCACCGTGGCATGGTGGGTCCGCATGACATTCTCCCGGACGGCCAGCATACATTGATGGGTGCCATACTTCTCAGTAAACATCCGGTCCACAACAGGCTTGCGGTCGTTGATGAACATGATGTTCATGGTGCCGTTGCCAATGTCACAGAGCATATTCACGCCCTGGAAGTCCCTGATCTGGCCGGCCACCGCCGCGAAGCCCTGGGGAAACACATCCACCCCGGCGATCTCCACCCGGTAGGCTTTTCCCCGGAAGGTAAAGGCCAGTTCCCGGTTCCGCATGAGGTAGGCTTTGAAATCCTCCCGTTGCCGGCTCACCCAGGTGAGGGGCAATCCCACTGCAAGATATACCGTGGCGTCTGTCAGGCCATATACATTCAGCTCACGGGCGATAGCGGCCAGGGTGAGGATATAGTAGTCATCGTCCCCGGTCTTGTCCGCCTTAAACTCCTTGTGGCCTGTCCCAATCAGGTAGTAGCGTCCGTCATAGACCAGCAGATCGTCTTTGAATACCGGCTCTGCGTCATGGGCGGTTAGTCCCGCGGGAAAACAGCAGTTTGCAGTCTTGATGTTGCCGTAGCCATTGTCTATCCCGATGATCTTCATGCCCTGATAGTCTTTCACCGGCTCCATTCCTCCTTCCTCTTTACCTGCCCCAACCTCCGCTGGAGCAGCAGATCGTTTACATCCTTTCCGCTGGGTGGCGGCCTGTCCAATACCTCGTATCTGTTCCCCAGGCCAGCCATGATGCCTGCCGCCGCATCCCGGCCCACCTCGTCATTGTCCAAGTGGAGGCAGAGCGTGTGAACTCCGGGGTGGTCCTGAAGGTACTGGCTGAGAGCAAGCGGTATAACGATCTCTTTCTTCTGCTTGAATACGCCGGCCAGCGAGAGCATGGCCTCCTTCCGCCAGTCCCGGCCCTTTATCTTCAGCAGGGTGGCGTAGCTCAACAGGTCAAATGGCCGACTCAAACAGGTGGACGCTGGGCTCGGTGGGGTCCTCCACGATGGCAAAGGAATACCTCTTGTCGCTGCCTGTGGCCTCGCCCTTGAAGTCCCCCACGGTGCCCCGCAGGGCGGCGTAGCGGGGCTGCCCCTGCCGGTCCCGGCCCACAAACACGGCGTTGTGATAGGGCAGGCTCTCATACAAGCGCCCGGTCTGGATGCAGTAGTCGATCATATCATAGTCAATGCCCCGCCCATGAAGATAGCTGACAACATGGGTGGCGCACCGGCTGGGTTGGGGAAGGACCAGTTTCCGGGGTTCCTGCTCCTTTGGCCTGGCTTGAGGCGCCGGAGACGGGGGAGAGAAGTTCGGTCCCGTCAGGGCCTCCACTGCCTCGGTAAAGGAAAAGCCCTGGACTTTAATGAGATAGTCCAGGGCTGTTTTCCCGCCGATTTTGCGGGAGAACCAGTTCCATTTTCCGTTGCTGATCTTCAAGCTGTCATGCTCACGGGTGCAGTAGGTGCTTCCGCCCACATGGACGAGCTGGTGCGGGTCATACCGCTGGAGATAGGTCAGCAGGTCCCATTCCTTAGCCTGAGCGATCTGCTCCGGGGTGACATAGCCCATCCTACCGTTCCTCCCGCTGGCCCTTTTCCTTTTCAGCCCGTATAACGGTATCTGCGCGGGCCTCGATCACATCCCGCACATCGTCCATGTGGTGAGTTTCCGCCCGCTCCCACGCCCGGTAAACATCCGCCAGCGGGGTCCGGGACCGCAGCAGGGCCGCAGCCTGGGCGTCCGTCAGTTCCAGTACCTCCAACTCCATCACAATGTCTTCTTGGACGGTGAATTTGCAGGCATTGTCCAGGATCACATTGGGGGGCTGCTCCAGAAGCCATGCCTTATACTTCTGCTGCTCGGCTGCCATCCGTTCATAAAGTTGGCACATCGTTTCTTTGTTGGTCATGCTGTATCACTCCTTATAAAATAGTGATAGCCGGGAGATCTCCAGATGAAAACCTCCCGGCTATGTAAAACGGCAAGGCCGCAGACACGGCCTTGCCAAAAAGGTATGTGATTGCTTTATCGGCGTCCCGGTCTTTCCCGGCTTTGTGTTTCACTGGTAGAAGCCCATCTTTCGCCTGCTCTAACTTTTTCCAGAGCGAAATCCAGTATCTTTGCTTTCCGTTCCGCCAGCATGGTCAAATAAATTGCCGTTGCAAATCACTGAGGAATGGGGTGTCATAAATCAGCTTCCCGATTTTACCCATATCAATCCGGGGGATGATCCTCCGCAGGGCGCGGCTGCACCCCTCTTCCCGCAGCGAGGAAATAAAATCGAAATACCGAATTTTCTTTCCTTCCAGCGTAATCGCGGAGGTCGGTATCTCATAAATTCGATGGTCGCGGTCGCCCTTATTGGTGAGGACAGACCGCATGATCTCGTCATCCGCCTGGGGACATCCCTTCTTTCTCAGCTCATGCAGGCGCTGATACACCTGACTCAGCCGCCGGACAGCATATTGGAGCTGTTCTGCCGTCCCGTAACCGCTGTTGAAGTCACGGGCGATGGCGTTGATCTCTCGGCCTGCCTCGTTCATAAAGGCAATGGCCTCCCGTGTCTCCGCCTCCCTGAACAGGACGGGGCGGTTGGTTTCCAGCCGCATCAGCCATGCGCTGGCGGACAGTCCGGCGGCCCTGTTCCGTTTCTTCAACAGATCGTATTCCTTTGCGCTCATGCGGACACAGGTGCGGTGTGGTTGGCTATTGCCAAACCTTATTTTCCGAGGTACTAATGTTGTTCCGAAATGCTGGCCGGAAATGGATTTTTGGCAACGCTGTCAGAAGTCCACCTTTCCCCACCCAAAATCGCTTTTGGCAATATTGCCAAACCCGGTTTCCTAGCACAAACTTGCCGGCAGTGCTGCCAAAAAGTCCCGTCGATTGGCGGCATTGGGGTCAGGGGATTTCCCCTGCAAGTGGCGTTTTGACATCAAAATGCGATGCTTGCGCCACCAAAGGTCCCGCATTGCGGGACCTCTGGCGGTCTCTCCGCCACGGGCGGGGTTTTCTCTTAATGGAGAGCAGACCGTCTCTGTATAGCACTTATGTTTTGAAAAAATGGGTCTGGCCCCAATTTTCTAACAAACATTTTTATCGTCTCTGAGAAATTTAACGGCCGGACTGAATTTTCAATTTCTCTTATGCTTTCCGATCGATCCCTTGGTGATATTCATTTAAGATACCGGGCTTAACTGGCTTTCCCCAATTCCAAGACGGGTCCCGCTGATGCACATATTCTCCCAAACGCTTAGCCTCTTGTATACTGATTTGATTTAATGTCCATCCGGCGGCGGCTCTTTCTTCAGGAGGCAACGACATAATATAGTTTTTTATAACTTGGCTTTCAACTTCTCCATCACTCATTCCGCCGTTGTTTTTCATATTCTCAAACACCAGCGCTCTTATCCTGTTCGCAACGTCCTCGTCAACAGGAACGATTCGACGGAAATCCGTCCGACCTGTAATATCCATTCCTTCTGGGCAATATGGGTTCACGTGGTCCTTTGGAGGCAGAGAGCCGTTGGGAAGGTTTGGCGTAACGCCTTGCCGCCTGTACCTGTCCGCATTTGCCATCATCCTAGCAATATCGCTGACCGTCATCGTTTTTCCTCCTTCTGTCTTATTGTTTAGAACTGGTATTTATAGAATCGACTGACTAAGAAAAACCAAATACTGCGCATACCTTTTATTTAAAATATCGACAGCTCTTTATTAAAAGTTTAGTGTGGGTTACCAGTAAAAAGTAAATCATTTTGGGAAAAATCCATACTTTCTACTGTTATCTATATATCATGCCACTCGCAGCCCTTCGCTCCCCGATTTTCCCATGCCCTACACTCTCGAGCCGCCCAGTATACAGCAGCAGTTTTCGGTAACTATCATTTTCAAACATTTGTTTCAACAACTACCGCATCAGTCATGATTGAAAAACATCGTGGTGATAAGGATAGCTGTTTTGAAAGCCCTTAATGGCTTGCGACCATCTTTATCTGTCTCATATCGGCTATGCTATCTACAATAACAATGCTCTCATGCGGTTAAAATATTGCCCTTGTGCGGGGGTACCTTAACTCATATCTGGGTTTTTCTTCGCCATAGAAGGGAATTTCAGCATATATTGCTCCCCGTCATAGAGGACGGAAAGCTTCTTGCCGTTTGCGCCGGCGTATGCCTTGTTCCGTTTTTGCATATCTGTAAAGTCAATGACGCCCATGCGGTCACTCCCTTTCCATCCGCAGATACTTTTTCCCGGAGATACCACGCCTGTTCCGAGCTGATGACCTGATTGACCTCCGCGTTGTTGATGTCTGCCTGCAAGTTGCAGTAGTCGCAGTCCCAGCGCAGGTCCTTCTCACCCCGGTCCAGCCGGTCCCAGGCCGCCTGCATCTGCGCGATGGACTCCCGCAGGAAGTCAGGCAGGCCGCACTCCAGATAACTCTTGTCAGCTGGTAGGCCGGTATCGTGTCCGGGCTGCCCCATCATATCCTGTCGGCCCATCTCTTACCCCGTCCTTTCTGCTTCATTTTCCTTATTGTATCGGTACGCCGGATGCTTGTCAATCGCTAACGCTCCCCGTAGCCGGGAAAGGTAACATAGAATACCTTATTCATAGACGAATAAACATCGTGTCAAAGTCCTCAAACATGAATTGTATTTTGTCGACCTGTTTCCGGGTGTGGTAGTGGCCGCAGTACCATTTTTTGTAGTCCAGGCGGTCCTCTATGCCGTCCAGCCAGTCCTCGGTACTCTTGTCTACGGAGCTTTGGTCAAGGCTGGAGAGAAATACTTCGGTCGGCTCATATTTGCGGGGGCAGGTGTGGCTCAAAACAATGTCGATGTTCCAGTGTAAGGCGGCAAGCCGCGCTTCAACCACGGCTTTGATCTCCTCGTCCGGCTGCTCATCCGGCCACCAATGCCACCCGTGCGCCAGCCGGTAGTGCTTATCCACACTGTACGCGCCCCCGATCACGATACACTTGTACCCATCGAAATTGTAAATCTCGCCGTCAACAGCAAAGAGGATGTTCGGAAATGCTTCCTCATAGAGAATTTTCCCGCCGCAGTATTCTCCTTCCATATAGGATGGGATGCGCTGGGGCCTGGCTTCATGGTTGCCGTGGATACTGAAGAATTTGACCGGAATGGCGCTGGCATACTCTTTTGCGCGGGTGTCGCGGTCATTCAGGTAATAATTGAAACCAGCATCACCAAGGATGATTATGGTATCGGATTTTGTTGTTTCCATTGCGCGGCAAAAGGTGTCCACGCGGAGAAAGTTCCCATGTGTGTCACCTGTGAGATAGGTTGCCATAGCATTCAACTCCATTCTATCATGAATTTTGATACCGTATACAGGTGGGCGTGGGACACCCATCCGCGGAAATGATACAACAAACTATGTACGGGGGCAAGTCTGCGGCTTGCTCCCGTATCATGTTTTTGAGGGTCAGACATTTCTCACTCTTTCAGCGTTCGCGGTCGGGACTGCCACGGGCGGGGGCGGTGACTTCATCCCCTACATCTCCATCCACGATCTCGCTCTCCCGCTTGTCCATGTTCAGCAGGATGTTCAATTCATCCAGGCGGGCGGACTTTCTTTTCAGCTCGTCCTCCTGGGGAAAGGGCTTATCCACCTCCAGTTTGGCGTTTTCGAGCTGCATCCTGGTATTTTCCAACTGTTCCCGGCAGGTGTTTATCCGCTCCTCCATGCTTTCCAGCAGATTGTCCAGGCGGAGAATGTTGCCAAAAAGCATCTGTGCCGAGGGTTATGGTATAGCATAGCGCCCCTTTCACCGTGACCTTGAACTGCTGGAACATGCTTTCAAAGGACAGGTCCATGGCAAAGCCCCGGTACTGGCCCAGAGGAACAGGAGTAGGGCTGGTCATAGCTTTGCAAGCGGCGAGGATGGCGCTGCCTGCGGCTTTTTTGTCGGTGTAGACGGCCCCTCCACCTCCATGGGGGAGAAGCCGTCCTCATTGGGGTGGGTGTTCTCCTTCAGCCGGTCCATATCGGAAAGATAGCCCTCAATAGACTGCTCATACTTGGCAATCTGCTGAGGCAGCGTCTTAATGATCTGATCCTCCAGAGCGTACCGCTGGCTGAGGTGGTTGGCTTTCAGGAGCCGGAGACGCTGCACATCAATGTCCAGGTCCATCTTCTCCTTGATGTGGGGATTGCCGGTGCAGAGCGCCTTGATTTCCGCGTATGACAGGGCGGTTTCATCTATATCCTCGCAGGACCGGACCGGGGATTTGCTGGTCATGATCTGCCCGATGAACTTCTGCTTGCCCTCCACCAGCTGATAGAGGTAGCTGTCAAAGGTGTTCTCGGTAACATAGGTATAGATGTCCACCTCATTGTTCTCGTTGCCCTGCCGGATGATCCGGCCCTCCCGTTGCTGAAGGTCGCTGGGGCGCCAGGGACAGTCCAGATGATGGAGCGCCACGAGTTTCTTCTGGACATTGGTGCCCGCGCCCATCTTCTGGGTGGAGCCGATCAGCACCCGGACCTGCCCGGAGCGCACTTTGCCAAACAGTTCCTTTTTCTGTGTCTCCGTGTTGGCGCTGTGAATGTAGGCTATTTCTTCGGCTGGTATCCCTTTGGCAATCAGCTTATTCCGCAGGTCATCGTAGACATTCTGAAATTCCGCCATCTCGTAGCCGCCCTGCTCGTTTGGGACCATTTCAATGGGCCGGTTCTTGCCAGGGGTGGAGAGGTCGCAGAATACCATCTGCGCGGAACGTTGGTCCGCTGTGCGCTGCCATATATCAAACACATCCCCAGCACAGGCGTTGATCTTGCTGGTGTCGCTGTCCGGGAGCAAGGGGTTGAGGAGCCGTTGGTCCAGGGCCAGCTTGCGCCCGTCGTTGGTGATAAGCAGCATATTGTCCTCGGTGCTGTCCACCATCCTATTGCGGACCTTCTCCGCCCGCTCTCCCAGCGCCGCCACCATCTCCTCTTGCTGTTCCGAGGGTTTCAGGACGATGTTGTGGTAGTTGGCCTTGGGGACGGGGAGGTTGAGCATATCCGCTGTCTGGATGTCCGCCACTTCCTTAAACATGGACATGAGTTCCGGGAGGTTATAGAACCGGGAGAACCGGGTCTTGGCCCGGTAGCCGGTGCCCTCCGGGGCCAGCTCGATGGCGGTGACAGTCTCGCCAAAGGTAGACGCCCAGGCGTCAAAATTGAGCAGGCCGTGTTCTTCCAGGACGTGGTACTGCAAATACTTCTGCATGGTATACATCTCCACCATGGTGTTGGAGATGGGGGTGCCTGTGGCGAACACAACGCCCCGGCCCCCGGTCAGCTCGTCCAGATAGCGGCATTTCATATAGAGGTCGCTGGACTTCTGGGCCTCCGTCTGGCTGATGCCGCCCACATTCCGCATTTTGGAAAAGGCGGCCAGGTTTTTGTAGTAGTGGGCTTCATCGACAAAGAGGCGGTCAATGCCCAGTTCTTCAAATGTGACCACATCATCCTTACGGCTCTGGTCGTTCAACTTTGCTAACTTGGCGTCAATGGACTTTTTTGTGCGCTCCATCTGCTTGATGGAGAAGCGTTCCCCGTGGTTGGCTTTCAGTTCCGCGATGCCGTTCAGGACCTCACTCCGCTGCTGTTCCAGGAGATACCGCTGGCGCTCCACACTCACCGGGATTTTCTCAAACTGGCTGTGTCCGATAATGATGGCGTCATAGTCGCCGGTGGCGATCCTGCCGCAGAACCGCTTGCGGTTCTTGGTTTCAAAGTCTTTCCTGGTCGCCACCAGAATATTGGCAGAGGGGTAGAGCTGCAAATACTCCGACGCCCACTGCTCCGTCAGGTGGTTGGGCACCACGAACAGGCTTTTTTGGCACAGCCCCAGCCGCTTGCTCTCCTGGGCGGCAGCTACCATTTCAAATGTTTTCCCTGCCCCCACCACATGGGCCAGCAGGGTGTTCCCTCCGTAGAGGATGTGGGCGATGGCGTTCACCTGATGGGGCCGCAGGGTGATCTCTGGGTTGATGCCCACAAAGTTCAGGTGGCTCCCGTCATACTCACGGGGCCGTATGCTGTTGAATTTGTCGTTGTAGAGCCGCGTCAGCCGCTCCCTCCGGGCCGGGTCTTTCCATATCCAGTCCTGGAACGCTTGCTTGATAAGCTGCTGCTTGCCCTGGGCGATAGCCGTTTCCTTCTTGTTCAGGATGGGAACGCGGTTGCCGTGTTCGTCCTCCACATAGTCAAAAATACGCAAATCCCGGAGATTCAGGGTTTCCTCTATGATCTTGTAGCCATTGACACGGGTGGTGCCGTAGGTGTTCTCCGCCTTGATATTGCCCCTGTCGGCAAATTTACTTTCGATATTCCATGCGCCGGTGTGCTGGGAGTAATGGCTGCGTATCATCCGCTGACTGCGGGGGGAAGTCCCGAACAGTTCATAGATAAATTGGTCAATGACCTCTGTGGGCAGCCAGGTGGCCCCCAGCCGGACGGCGATCTCGCTGGCGGTCAGGTCCACCGGCTGCACCCGTTCCAACGCCTGGACATGGGCGGTGTAGTCCTCCGGGTACAGTTCGGCGCTTCGTTTTGCCCATTCCAGCTTCTCCCGCACATTCCCGGAGAGGTATTCGTCCGCAGTGAGGTACTTTTCCTCGGAGCCACCGCCATACCCGTGCATGGGGTTCAGGAAAATCACGCCGGTCAGGTCGGCGTAGACCTCCTGCTCGGTCTTGCCGGTCAGCTCCGCCATATAGTCCATGTCCACCTTTGCCTTTTTCAGCCAGTGACACGGCCAGGGCCTCGGACGCGGTATCTACATGGGTGATCGTGATCCTCTGCTTGATGGTGCGCTTGATAAACATATCCGCCTTGCGGACAAAGTTGCGCTCATCGTCCAGCACCTCCAGGGAGGTCAGGAGGAAGTAGGCGCTGTCCATGCTGAACACGGAGCTGTTGGCGCGGGAGTTGATCCGCCCGTACTTGTCCACAAAGGCGTCGTAAAGAGCGTTCAACTTCCGCTGCTGGGCCTGAATGTCCTGGTCGGGCCAGTCCTCGGTCTGGTACTCAATGAGCGTCCGCACACAGTCCCGTATGCCGATCAGCCCCTTGATGCGGTTGGCCGCTGTCACGGACACCTCTATCGGGTTCATGCGGCTGTTTTCCCGGTAGTACACCTTGCCGTCCACGATGGTATAGCTGAAATTCCGTACTTCCGGGTCCGCGGGGATGGACTTGTCCTCGCCCTCGATTTCCGGGTCGTCCATGACATACTCGGTGATGGAGCCTTGGATACTCTGAATAGCAACGGCAAGCTGGTCCTCCAGGTCCCGCCCCTCAATGGGCAGGCAGGCGGTTTCCGGCCCATAGGGGCCGCTGATCTCCCGCATTTCGCCCATGACCATCTCCGGGTGGTCAATAAAATACTGGTTTATTTTCAGCCCGTTGGCGTCGGTGTTCAGGTGTACCCAATCCAGTTCCTCGCTGGAGAGGGCGTCCCGCTTCTGCAAAAAGAGGATGTCGCTGGTCACATCCGTTCCCGCGGCGTCCTTGAAAGTGTTGTTGGGCAGGCGGATGGCCCCCAGCAGGTCGGCGCGCTGGGCAAGGTACTTCCGCACAGTGGGGGTGTCCTTGTCCATCGTGCCCTTGCTGGTGACAAAGGCGATGACACCGCCCGGCCTGACCTTATCCAGCGTCCGGGCAAAGAAGTAGTCGTGAATGAGGAAATTGTATCGGTCATACCGCTTGTCGATCACCTTGAAGGAGCCGAAGGGCACATTCCCGATGGCGGCGTCAAAAAAGCTGTCCGGGAGGTCTGTTTTTTCAAACCCCTGGACAGCGATAGACGATTGTTGATAGAGTTGCTGGGCGATGCGGCCTGAGATGCCGTCCAACTCCACGCCGTAGATTTTAGAGTCCGCCAGGGCCTCCGGGCGCATACCGATGAAGTTGCCGATGCCGCAGGACGGCTCCAGCAGATTTCCGGTCTGGAAGCCCATGTTCGTGAGGGCCTGATAGATGGAGCGGATGACCACGGGCGGAGTATAGAAGGCCGTCAGGGTGGACTCCCTGGCTGCGGCATATTCCTCCTCGGTGAGCAGGGCTTTCAGCTCGGCGTACTTGCTGTGGCGCTCGTCAAAGCAGTCTGCCAAACCGCCCCAGCCCACATACCGCGCCAATACCTCCTGTTCCTCTGGGGTGGCAAGCCGGTCCTCGGCCTCCAGCCTTTTCAGCAGGCGGATGGCCCGGACATTGTTGTTGAACCGCTCCCCAGGGGTTCCCACGCCCGGGGCGTCATCGGTGATGTGGTACTCATGCCGGTCTGCGTTGGGAACTTCAGGATGGAGGACAAAGGGGGAAACCCTGGCCCTGCGCTGGGGCTGGGGTGGGGCCAGAGTTGGCTCCTTACCGCCCTGGTCGTGCCCATCTGCTGAACTTTCCGCGCCCTTTTCAGCCGTTCCCACTGTATTTGCCCTTTCAGCCGGTTTCAAAACCCTTTCAGCTTTGTGCCGATGGGAGTACAATGCCTTTTCAGCTTCTTCAAAGGTATCAAAACCGCCCGCTATTACATTGGAAAACCGACTCTGCACATCGTAGCCATAATGGTTATAAAATTTGCCGCTGGGGGATTGAAAGACAACAATACGCTCCTGATCGAACAGATACTCCGCTGCCTTCTCTGTGCCTTCTTGTGTGGGCATAGGCGCTGCCGGCGGTTTCGGTTCAGTTCCTTCTTTTGCGGCAGGTAGTTCCAGCGTGGGGAAGTCCCCGATTACGCGGAGCCATTTCTTTTCCAGCAGATCGTAGACAGCTGCGCCCTCATAGGCAAAGCCGTCTGCTTCCATCGTGCCGTCTAAATAGCCCCGCGCTGCCTGTTCCGCTTCCTCCGGCGTCGCGTATTCCAGCTTCTCGTCCATGCCGTTTTCCAGGTGGTGGTAGACCACCACCTGATACCGGTGCTCCGCTTCGTCCCGGTCCGCCGGGGCATGGGCGGGCGGCTTCTCCCGTGCCTGGACCTTTTGGGCCAGAGGGCGGTCCGCATAAAGTTGTTTCTCCGCCTCCTCCAGTTTGGCAAAGCTCCCGGTCGTGGGCGTCACCCTGCCGGAAATGAAGCCGTACTGATTGCAGAAGGTCCCGTTCGGTTCCCGGAAGATCACAAGATGCTCATCGCCGGACCAATATTCCGCGGCCTGCCGGTACGCGAGGTCTTGGGCGGCGATGGGGTCTTTTTTTTGCTTGGGGCCGATGGGTATAAAGTGCTGCTTCGGCCTGCTCAAAGGTATCAAAGCCACTCGCCGTTGCATACACCGTGTTATCCTGATCGTCATAGCAGTATTGGACATAATACTGGCCGTTGGGGTACTGCCGGATCAGGATGGTTTCGCCTTCCCCATAATACCGGGCGCAGAGCTCCACCTGGTTCAACTGACGGGCGTATTCCTCCGCCTGCCACCGGCTGGTAAATTCCTCGCTGACGCCCTCATCGTCCACATAGATACGGTCGTTCTGGCCATCCCACACGCCATAGGCGATTTGGGAGCCGCGGTCCAGCTCCACAGCATAGAAGCGGACATCCGGCTCCGCGCCGGCCTTCTCCTCTTGACTGGGCGCTGTGTCCGCGGGGTGTTCCCGTCCCTGGCGCTGTTTGTTGTACTCCTCCTCCGCAAAGGCCACCATCTCGTCAAAATCCAGGTTGGCGAGAAGTTCATTCAGGTCATGGAAGCCGGCGCATTGGATGGAAGCAGCCTCTGAGCCGTCCACCAGATAGGACAGGCGGAACGATACCAAGTCCACACTGATCTCTACGATGTGGGCGCTGTCGCTGGTGGAGCTGAACGCCAGGGGGACATGAGAGAGGTCGGAGAAGTCGGCCTCCTGCTCAAAGACCTCCATACAGTAAGCGTTAATGAGCCATTTTGCCCGCCCCAACTGCGCCTGCGCCATGTCAATGACCTGGAAGCCCTGGGGCGGCGGGTCCAGTTCGGCAAGGAAGTCCTGGGGAATGGTCTGGCCCTGGCCGTCCCGGTAGAGGACGATCCGCATGGGCGCGCCAGCATGGTTTTCTTCCTTGATTGCCGCCACAAATTCCTCCGCGCCGGTGTACTCCACGCTTTCGCCCACGCTGCCGTTCGTGCCCAGGAAGTCGATCCGTCCCACGGGCAACGGGGCGTCCGGCGATTCCCCGGCATCCGGTTCTTCGGCGTCAGCCACGGGTGCCGCGTTCTCCGCCACCTGAAGCAGTCTGTCGTTCAGCGGGTTCTCCGCCAGCAGACGGTCGAATTCCTCACGGGGCAGCTCCTTATTGAAAATAGGAAAGGTCGGGTCATAGAGCCGGACGGTCTGCTCATTATAGGCCAGCAGCTCATACTCCTGCGCCCCCAGGTACACCGTGACACCCAGGGTTAAGCGGTATTCCTTTTTTGCTCAGCTGGCGTCATTTCCGTTACATCCGTTCCGTTCACAGCTGTGATCACATCATTCGCCTTCAGCCCGGCCTCATCTGCCGGACTGCCCTCATAACAATCCACCACCAGAATACCACCCTCCGTATTTTGGGTAATGCTCACGCCGATTCCAGAGTAAGAGCCCTCGGTGTCTCTCATCTCCTCCTCGTATTCTTTCTCCGTATAATATCTGGAATACGGATCCCCCAGCCCATAAAGAAGCCCGGTATAAATCCCCTCCTTCAGCGAATCCTCATCCACATCTTCCAGATAATTCTGATCTATAATATCTTCCAGATACTTAATCTTCTGGGTAACCGCCACATCCGACAGTACATTACTTCCCGCACGTCCCGCTTTCTGAAGACCCACATATCCCCGCCCCAGCACCAGGGATGCGCAAAGCACACCAGTTACAGCCCCCCTTCATAAATTGTTTTATCTGCCATATATTATCACTCCTCACCATACAAGTTTCATCCAGTTGCCAGCTAGCTCACCGGAGCGTTGCACCGACTTGCGTGGAATATCATTTGCCCCAATGCGTCCGCCTTGAAACACCTTACTTGTTTTTATACAAAAGGACTGCCAGATCTCTCCAGCAGCCCCCATATCCTCTTCTCATATTCTGGCGGAATGCGAACAACCGCCCTTATTGTAAAACAGAACTCTCACACCTTCAAGTGTTTTCTTGTAGTAATAAAGCTTCCCACAAGACCAATTCCAATTCCCAGTGCCAGCGCCACCGGAACCAGTGTCTGGTAGATCTGTCCAACCGGGATGAAATCTACAACACCCAGAAGTACGCTGAACTTGGTATATACATAGGTTACCACATTATTGTAACAGAAATACAAAATGATCAGTGGAATTCCCGCACCGATCAGTCCCAGGATCATACCCTCCAG
>ENA-OPZZ01001222-OPZZ01001222.1-human-gut-metagenome-genome-assembly--contig:-NODE-1222-length-16736-cov-4.398398_pt1 | contig 16736 bp, 16 predicted proteins | sample MGYA00242487_ERZ504511 | MGnify/ENA primary metagenome ERZ504511 (study PRJEB26092, sample SAMD00036241) | human gut metagenome | host: Homo sapiens | study: EMG produced TPA metagenomics assembly of... | reverse complement strand
AGCAATTCCACCAATTGTAAACTCAGCAATTGATATTATAAAAATGTCATCACTTGGTATGACAATTGGTATTCAAGATGTAATGGGTGAGGCGCAACTTTCAGCAGCGGTTTCTTATAAAACTTTTGAAACTTATATCATAGCAGCGGCATTTTATTGGATATTAGCTTTGATATTAGGAAAGATTCAGAGAATTGTTGAAAGAAAAATTGGTGTAGCATATCAGAAGTAGTCAGGAGATAGAAATGATAGAAATTAAAAATCTATGGAAAACATTTGGTGATAAATCTGTATTGAAAGGTATAGATTTAAAATTGAAAAAGGAAAAGTGTTTGCTATCATAGGACCTTCTGGAACAGGAAAATCAACACTCCTTAGATGTCTGAATGTTTTGGAACGGGCTGATAAAGGGTCTATTGTATTAGGAGATAAAGAGATTGATTTTACTAAAATGAGTAAAAGCGATATTCAGACTCTTCGTATGCATATGGCAATGGTATTTCAAAATTCAAACTTATACAGAAATAAAACGGCCGTTGAAAATGTTATTGAGCCGTTGATAACTGTAAGAAAAATGAACAAGGGAGAAGCATTACAAATAGCAGATGAACTCCTTGCAAAAGTAGGAATGTCACATAAGAAAAATTGCGTATCCTGAAACTTTGTCAGGTGGAGAGAAGCAAAGAGTTGGAATTGCTAGAGCAATGGCTGTGAATGCAGATGTAATCCATTTTGGATGAGCCCACATCTGCTTTGGATCCAGAATTGGTAAATGAAGTTTTAGATGTAATTAAAGATTTGGCAAAACAGCACACAACAATGTTGATTGTTACTCATGAAATGCGATTTGCAAGGGAAGTTGCAGATGAAATTGTATTTATGGAAAATGGTAATATTGTTGAACAAGCTACTCCTGATATATTTTTTACAAATCCTCAGACAGAGCGTGCAAAATCGTTTATACAGGCAAAAGTAGATGACATTTATGATACGGATTTTGATAAAATTATTGAAAGACGTTATATGAATTCTTATAAATGGAAAGATTTAAAGACACTAGATATTGACAAAGATATTTATCCTATGTGGGTCGCAGATATGGAATTTAAGTCATCACCAGCAATTCAGAGACAGATGCAGGAGAGAGTAGAAACGGGGATTTTCGGATATGAGACATTAACACCGAAGTATTTTAAAGTTATTTCAGAATGGCTTGAAAATAGACATTCTTATAAGGTGGATGCAAGTGAAATACTATTTTGTGCAGATACAATGATTGGCATAAGTACATATATTCAAGCTGCGTCAGAAGTAAGTGATGAAGTTATGCTGTTAACACCTGTTTATGGTAACTTTTTTAGCACTATTACTGGATGTGGAAGAAATGTATTGGAATGTCCATTAATAGAAAAAGAGGGCAGATTTACCATTAGTTTAGAGTTAATGGAAGAAAAAGTTTCTGAAAAGACAAAAATATTATTGTTGTGTAATCCACAAAACCCAACAGGAACAGTTTGGACAAAGGATGAATTAAAAGATATTAGTTTGTTCTGTAAAAAACATGGGATGACTCTTATCTCAGATGAAGTGCATTATGAATTTATATTCAATCAGGCACAGCATACTGTAGCAGCAAGTATTGCAGAGGAAGTTGGTGTTATGGCAGCTACAGTAATTTCACCAGGTAAAAGCTTTAATGTTCCGATGCTAAGTGGTGCTTCGTTGATAATTAAAGATCAAAAGATGAGAGATAAAATTTCAGCAATAATGGAAAATTTGAAATATCCATTTGCCCATGCTTTTGTTGAGGGAGTTACTATTGCAGCCTACACAAAGAGCGTTGAATGGCTGGAGGCTGTAAAGTATTATATACAGGAAAATAAGAGGATTTTTAAAGAATATTTTGAAACGCATTTTCCTCAGTTGAAAGTTGTAAATAGCGATTCAACATATGTAATGTGGGTGGATTGTAGTGGACTGAATATGTCTGATGCGGAATTGGAAAAGTTTTGGAGAGATGATTGCAAATTGATTCTAAGTCATGGTTCAGAATTTGGCACAGGATACAGTCAGTATAGAAGATTTAATGTTGCTTGTTCAAAACTTAAGCTAGAAGAAATTTTAGAACGAATTTTAAAGCAAATGCAAAAAAATAAGTTGATTTAAATTTGTAAAGTGAAATCAGAAGTATCTGTAATAAGTACTTCTGATTTCTTATCTGGTAATTGCAGTGTGAGATGGTGAGATGGTCTGAACTCACACATTGACAAAGCCGTAAAATTATGTAATAATTATCATGATTTTGGACTATGAACATATGTAAGTACAGAAGATGTAGTGAAGCAGAGATGAAGTGTCACCGGCTGAGAGCATTTCACGCGAACCTTTTGGAAAATTTCAGTATGGGAGTCTTCTGATGAAAAGCATTTGTCAAAAGTAAGTGCGTTAAGTTGGATGTTCGTGTAGCAGATCGAATACACATAAAAGAGTGCAGAGTTATAAGGACTCTGAAATAGGGTGGTACCGCGAGTAACATCGTCCCTTGTTAATCACAAGTGGCGGTGCTTTTTTTGTTTACGTTCAGAGTTAAGCATAAATTGAAAACTTGACGTAAAAGTGCTTGCATTTTTACGTCAAGTTTTCAATTTATATTTAGCGGATACGCTACACTTTCAAAATATGAAATATTTTGAAAGTTAACTCTGAACAGTAGCTTAAAATAAAAAAAGACACTGAACTTAAAGTAGTAGAAAGGGGAATTAGAATGAAAGATAAAATCAACAGTATTTTATCAGAAGTGAAAACTAAGATTTCTGAAGCAGCAAATGAAAATGAACTGCAGAATGTGAAGAATGCATATGTTGGAAAACAGGGTGCGTTAAGTATGTTAATGAAGGAGATGCCGAAGCTTGACGCAGCGCTTCGCCCGGAGATGGGAAAGGTGCTCAACCAGGCTAAGAATCAGGTGACGGAGCTGATCAACTCTAAGAGAACAGAGCTGAAGCTGAAAGCTTCTGAGGTTTCACCGGACTTTGATTGTTCTGTACCGGGAATCCTGCCGCCGAACGGAGGACTTCACCCGATTACACAGATGTGCTATGACCTGAACGATGCATTCCGTTCTATGGGATTTGAGATTTTCCAGGAGGATGACATCACAAGTGAGTTATATGCATTTGATAAACTGAACTTTCCTCCGAATCATCCGGCAAGAGAGAGTATGGACACATACTGGCTGGAGGGTCATGACAGTGGAAGCACAAATGAGAAGCTTTGCCTGAGACCACATTTGACAGGAGGAAGTGTCCGTTACATGCAGACACATAAACCGCCGTATCGTTTTGTATATCCGGGACGTGTATATCGTAACGAGACAACAGATTCACATCATGAGAGAGCATTCTTCCAGTATGAGGCTCTGATCGTGGATAAGGATATCAAGTTCACAGACGGAAAAGTTATGATCCAGAGCATTTTAAGTAAAGTATTCGGAAGAGACGTTCCGGTAAGAATGCGTTCCGGTTTCTTCCCATTTGTAGAGCCAGGATTTGAGATCGACATGGAGTGTCAGGTGTGCGGCGGAAAAGGCTGCAGCGTATGTAAACATGTGGGCTGGATCGAGGTTATGCCGGGTGGATCCCCACATCCAAATGTACTTCGTGCAGCAGGACTGGACCCGGATGAGTACACAGGTTTCTATGTAAACATTGGTCTGGACAGACTGGTCATGATGCGTTACGGCGTGGATGACGTAAGATTGTTCCACAGTGGCGATTTAAGATTCCTGAGACAGTTCAGATAAGCGGAGGAGAATAAAGATGAAATTATCATTATCATGGATTAAAGATTTTTGTAAATATCCCTGAAGATATGGATATGAAACAGCTTGCATATGATTTGACTATGGATACTGTTGAGGTTGAGGACGTCGAGTACCTGGCAGACCGTTTTGACCATATGGTAGTAGGTGTGATCGAGGATATCGAGCCACATCCAAATGCAGATAAGCTTCGTGTCTGCAAAGTAGACATCGGTGACGGTGAGATCAAAGACATCGTCTGCGGTGGTATCAATCTGGAAAAAGGTATGCGTGTTGCCGTATCCTGCCCGGGAGCAATTGTCCGCTGGCATGGTGAGGGAGAGCCGGTTGAGATCAAGAAGTCTAAACTTCGCGGCGTAGCTTCCTACGGAATGATCTGTGCATCTGATGAGATCGGACTGGGAGATCTCTTCCCGGCATCTCAGGAAGCAGAGATTCTTGACCTGTCCGCATTTGACGTACCGGCAGGAACAACTCTGGCAGATGCCCTTGATCTGAACGATGTTCTTCTTGAGATTGATAACAAATCAATGACAAACAGACCGGATCTGTGGGGACACTATGGTATCGCCCGCGAGATTGCAGCATTATACAATCTGCCATTAGCTGAGATCAAGCCATTTGAGACAGAGGTACAGTCTGATTTTAATGTAGAGATTGCTGATCCAGACAGATGTCCAAGATATATCGGAGTAGAAATGTCTGGTGTAAATGTAAAAGAGGCACCATATCAGATGCAGAGTAGAATCTGGAAGGTTGGTATGCGTCCAATCAATGCATTGGTTGACATTACAAACTACGTCATGCTTGCAACTGGTAACCCGACACATGCATTTGACGCAGATAACATTTCTGATCACATCGTTGTAAGACATGCAGCAGAAAATGAGAAGTTACTTCTTCTGAATGACAAAGAGTTTTCTCTTTGTACAGATGACCTTGTAATTACAGATTCCGAGGGACCTGTTGCACTGGCTGGTGTTATGGGTGGAGCAAAGGATTCTATCCTGCCTAAGACAGAGCGTGTCATTCTTGAGGTCGCAAACTTTGAAGCAGCAGGAATCAGAAGAACTGCACTTCGTTATGATAACCGTACAGAAGCTTCTTCAAGATATGAAAAAGCTATCGATCCTGAGAGATGCGACCAGGCACTTGCACTTTCCATGCAGTATTTCAAAGAGCTGTATCCGGAAATGAAAGTGACAGGTTACTGTGATAAATATGTAAAGAAACTCAAGAGAGCTGAGATTGATGTAAATCTTGTATGGCTTGAGAAGAGACTTGGAAAGCATCTGACAAATGATGAGATCCAGGGCAAGCTTGAGAAACTTGGATTTGATGTACAAATCAATGGTGAGGACATGCACGTTATCGCTCCGACATGGCGTTCTACAGGTGACATTTCCATTAAAGATGATGTAATGGAAGAAGTTGCCAGAATGTATGGATACGACAATTTTGAGCCAACATCATTTACAACAACATTTGACAGTGCAATCAATCAGAAAGATCAGGATCTTGTAAGAAATATGAAAGAGTTCCTTGCAATTCGTTGTGGAATGCAGGAAATCTACACATATCCTTGGGTAAATGATGTATATCTGAATGCAATTATGCAGACGACAGAAGGAATGCTTCGTCTTTCAACACCACCGGCACCGGATCTCAGTTACTTGCGTGCTTCTCTGCTTCCGAACATTTGCGAGGCAGTTGCAAAGAATGAGCGTTACTTCAATGATTTCTCAATCTTTGAGGAAGCTCAGGTATTCCATGATGCGAACTATACTTCGCCATACGACAAGTCTGAGTTACTGCCAGAGCAGCGCCGCCACATTGCCGGAGCATTTGCAAGCAGTGTGAAAGATGTGAAAGAACTCTTCCAGGAAGCAAAAGGTGTTCTGGAGTATATGCCACGTTATACACATCAGGCAGCATTTGAGTTCAGAAAAGAAGAGAAACCAGTATGGGCTGACAATGTAGTATGGCTCAACATTTACCGTGGAGATGAGAAGATTGGTGATATGGGACTTCTGGCTAAGAAGGCATCTATGGACTGCGGAATCAAGAACTTGTCCGTAATGCTCTTTGAATTAGATGTTCTGAAACTGAAACCACTCATTTCCAGAACCAATAAATTCACTCACCTTGCAGCATATCCGGAGAACGAATATGACATTTCCATGCTCTTTGACTCCAATGCAGTATGGAGTGATATGCATGAGGCAATTCTTGGCAAGAAGAAAGCCAGCGAGTTCCTTAAGAAAGCAGATTTCGTAGATGAGTACCGTGGAAAACAAATCCCACAGGGCAAGAAATCTGTGACAATCAGACTGACCATCGGATCTAATGAGAAGACACTGACTTCCCAGGAGATTGAAAATGTAGCAAATCAGGTTATGAAAAAGCTGCAGAAGAAGATGGGAGCAGAGCTGAGAACTCAGTAAATGAAATAACTTAACATAATTAATCCAGCTGCCGATGTCACGATATGATTTGTTTTCTGATTTTCATACGCCACCTATTTTAGTCTGACAGTGCAAACTCGCCGATAAATCGGCTCAGACAGTGCACTGTACAGACTAAGTTAGGCGTAAGAAAATCTGGAAAATAAAATCAATTATCGTGACATCAGCAGCTGGATTTTATTATGTGCGAAGTTATTGGAAGGCGGAAGGAGAGCGGGGGATTGGTAGGAGAAAGTGTCTGGTTAGCATAGAGTGGTGGAATACGAGAGTGTATATAAAGAAGGGGTGCGGAACCTCATCCATTCTTTATATAGCTATTGTTTTTTCGCAATATTTATGCTATTCTGAATCCACGCAGATGGCGATTCTTGTTATCTGCAAAAGGTATCTATTTAATTTCATTCATTTCGGAGGCTCAGAGTATCGGGTGTTATTCCAAAGTGATGAACGTGTGACAAGTGAATATAGGCTGGGAAGGGAACCTGGTGCGGCACAGGATGTTATTTGAAGATTAGCATTTCCAACTGGAATATACTATTAATATATGATAAAATATCTATAGATAATCTTTTCTCAGACTATAGGAAGTTGTCGGAGAGGAGAGTATATGTCAAAAAGAACAGGAACTAAAGTACAAAAGAACCGTACAGATGACGAGTTTATCATGCTTCCGACCGTAGATTTTTGTTTCAAAGAACTGATGAGAAATGAAAAGGTGCGAAAAGGAATTATTGCAGCATTGTTGGGAGTAAGACCAGAAGAAATCAAGGAGACCAGACTGTTGCCGACCATACTCAGAAAAGAGTATGAAGATGATAAGTATGGAATTCTGGATGTGCGGGTTGAAATGCATGATGGCACGCAGATAGACTTTGAGATGCAGGTGGCAGAGTTCGATTTCTGGAAAAACGGATTGTATTTTATTTAAGCAAGATGGTCACAGATCAGATTCATAAAGGTGATGATTATGACAAAATTCAGAAATGCATTCATGTCAGTATTCTGGATTTTGTACATTTCCCGGAGGATAACAGGTACTATCGAAAAATTACATTTTGCGATACAAAAACGGGAGAGATTTATACAGATATCATGGAGATTCATGTGTTGGAATTGGGGAAGTTACCACCGGAAGATCAGAATGAAGAAGGAATCATAAGGTGGATGCGATTTCTCAATGCAAAGAGCCGGAAGGAGTTAAAAGAGATGGCAAAGCAGGACGAGTATTTTGGAGAAGCATATGAGGAACTGGAAAGACTCAGCGCGGACGAGAAGAAACGTCTGGAGTATGAGACGAGATTGAAGTATAAACGGGACAAGTATGCGCAGCTCCATTATGCGACCAGGATTGGAAGAGAAGAAGGTCAGAGTGAAATGATTCGTTCCATGTGGAAGGCAGGGATTTCGGAAGAACAGATTGCGTCAATTGCACAGAAGACAGTGGAAGAAGTGAGAAAATTGTGTAAATAATTTTTGGTATACAGGAAGAGCAGAAAGAAATAAAAAGAGCACAAGAGATGAAAGAGTGTGAGGAAGGAAACCAATCAGATTTGAGTTTCCTTCGTTTTATTTAATGTGAGAAATTATTAGGAGTAGAAAGAAGGTAAGTTGGTTTGTTGGTTATGTAGCAAAATCAGCAAAAACATTTTTAAGGATGAAAAACATTCCTTTATACAACATTGATGAACCGCTTAGTATACACAAAAATAGTCTTGTGATTTTTATTAATGAAATATCCATACACTTTGGTGGAAATGTATAAAAATTACACAAAAATCTGCATAACTTACTTGACAATTGTGCAATTTAGAGACTATAGTTAAATATATACGTTCTGATTTAGAGCTATTTTCTAAAATATTTCATATTATAGAAAACTGTTAGAATTTCAGTATATTTTTTGAGAAATCATTAAAAAATTGCGAGTTTTTTAGAGAGTTCTGTGATGATATGTGGCTTTGGTCAGACAGATAACAAGAAGGGGGCGGCTTATGAAATCTGTGATTGAAAGACTGGATGATATTGAGAACACTGCGCGCAGTATTGTGGCGAAGGCAGAAGAGGATAAGAGTCAGGTTGAGCAGGAGATTCAGGCGCAGAGAGATCAGTTTGATAAAGAACTGGATGAGAAGACGCAGGCAGAACTTACCAGAATCCGGGAAGATGGAAAGCGGCAGGTCGATGAACTCCTGAAGAGTCAGCGTGAGAAGAATCACGAGGCAGTTCAGACATTGGAAAAGGAATATGAGACGGCTCATGCAGTTTATGCAGAAGGTATTTTGCGTCATATAATAGAAGTGTAATATAAGATGCCAGTGGGGGCGTGAAGCGAGGAGTAAACCACAGGTATCAGAATTTCAGACATTTCAAAAAGAAATATAGCGAGGAAGAGAACAATGGGCAATGTGATGGCATACAGCGGACTTACGACGAAAATCCGCGCAATGCAGGCAAAGCTTCTTACACAGGCTGACTATGAGACGATTTCCGGTTTTACGGATGTTGTGCAGGTGGTGGAATTTCTGAAGACGAAACCGGCCTACGCAGTCTATATGGATCAGTTGGAACTGGCGCATCTTCATCGAGGTGATATTGAGAAGATGTTGTATCAGTCTCTGTATAATGATTACACAAGAATCTTCCGGTTTGCGGGAATCGACCAGAAGAAATTTCTGAAGATTTACTGGAAGAAGTACGAAGTCAGTGTGATCAACTATTGTCTGAGAATCGTATTTAACCATTATGACAAGCCTTATGACCTGGATTATAAGAAGGAATTTTTTGATAAATACTCAAAACTTTCTATTGATAAGTTGATAACTTCCACAAATATCGACGAACTTGTGGATAACTTACGGGGCAGTGAGTATTATGAAGCATTAAAACCAATCCGGGATTCCGGGGCAGCGACATTATTTGACTACGATCAGGCACTGGAGCTTTACTATTTTACTAATTACTGGAGGCGGGGAAGAAAGGTATTCTCCGGAAAATCCAGAGAGCGATTTTTCAAGAGATGTGGGAATCAAGATGGATCTCATGAACATTCAATGGGTGTACCGTGCGAAGCAGTATTATCGTATGCTTCCGGCAGAAATCTATGCACTGACGCTTCCATATCATTTTCATTTAAGTACGGAAGAATTTAAGGCAATCGTGGAAGCACCGAATGTGGAAGAGATGAAAAAGCAGATTGAGAATACTTACTATGGAACACATGTCCACATGAAAGAGGGGCAGTCCATAGAAAAGAGTATCAAAGATATTTTACGGGATCTCTATATATCTGACAGGCAGAAGGATCCTTACTCCGATGCAACGATGCACGCATTTTATTCTTGAAGGAGCAGGAAATCGACAAGCTGACGACAGCGTTAGAGTGTATCCGTTATGGACTGACCAGACAGGAGATATTGACATACTTGGGAGGTGAGAGCAAGTGATTGTAAAAATGAGATTCTTAAATATCAGCGGTCCGAGAGATGACATCGACCGGGTATGCGAGAAATATCTGTCAAAATATGAGATGCAGATTGAAAATGCGGTGACAGAACTTAAGACGACGGAAAATATCATGCCGTTCGTGGAAGTGAACCCGTACAGAGATCCGCTTGCAAAGGCAGAGCAGTTCGCACAGCTTCTGACGGAGGACAGGGAAATTCGGGCAGATCTGTCAGGATCAAAGGATGATATGCTGGCGCTGATCCGGGAACTGAATCATGATTATCTGGGACTTGTGGAAGACAGAGAAAGGCTGAAGCTCAAGAAGGAAGAATTGCTTGGAAAGGAAAATGTCCTGAAACCATTTTCTGCGTTGAAAGTGGATGTTCATAAAGCATTGCAGTATCAGTACATGCAGGTACGGTTCGGACGCATTTCGCTTGACTATTACAGACGTCTTGAAAAATATCTGGCCGACAGTCTGAATGCCATATTTCTGGAGGCTGGAAAAGACAAAGGTTTTGTCTATGGCTGTTACATAGCGGCAAATGCGGATATTGCGAAAGCGGATAACACATTCCGGGCACTGCACTTTGAGAGAATTGACGTGACAGATGCTTACATCGGAACTCCTAAAGAAGCGTGTGAGAAGCTGGATCAGGATATGGAAGCAGTGCAAAAAGATATTGACGCAGATGAGGATAAGATTACAGCACTTATGAAACGTAATGCAGCCAAGCTTCTGGGAGCGAGAAAGAGACTGCAGGAGCTTGCGGACAACTTTGATATCCGTAAACTTGCAGCGAGAGTGACCAGTGAGGATGAGAGGGATGAGTTCTATATCTTATGTGGCTGGATGAGTGAAAAGGATGTAGATGCGCTTCTTGCTGAGACTCAGGATGACGATAAGATCAGTATCATGGTCGAAGATGAGCGTGACCAGTATTTTGGTGATCCTCCGACAAAGCTTGAGAACCCGAAGGTATTTAAACCATTTGAAATGTTTATCAAGATGTACGGACTTCCGGCTCACGATGAGATGGACCCGACCATGTTCGTGGCACTGACCTATACATTTATATTCGGAGCCATGTTCGGAGATCTTGGCCAGGGCTTCTGCCTCTTTGCAATTGGCGGAATCCTGTATCTGACAAAGAAGATCAATCTGGCAGGAATTATTTCCATTGCAGGTATTTTTTCCATGTTCTTCGGATTTATGTTCGGAAGCGTATTTGGATTTGAAGATATTATTGAAGCCCACTGGTTAAGGCCTGTATCGGCAATGACGAATCTGCCGTTTATCGGGCAGCTTAACACCGTATTCGTCGTTGCCATTGCATTTGGTATGGCACTGAATATTCTGGTGATGATCTTCAATATTATCAATTCGGCGAAAGCCCACGATAAGGAAAATATGTTATTATCCACCAATGGTGTGGCAGGACTTGTATTTTATGGATTCCTGGTACTGACAGTAGTACTTTATATGACCGGACACAAGACTCCGGGAAATGTAATGCTTGTGATTTTCCTTGGAATTCCGGTGCTCCTCTTTGTATTTAAAGAGCCACTTGGAAATCTGGTAGAGAAACGTCATAAGAAAATGGAAGGCGGCAAGGTCATGTTCTTTGTACAGGCATTTTTTGAATTGTTCGAGACCATGTTAAGCTACTTCTCCAATACCATTTCTTATGTGCGTATCGGAGCATTTGCAGTGAGCCATGCGGCAATGATGGAAGTTGTACTGATGCTCTCCGGAGCGAGTGCGGGAAGCACGAACTGGATCATATTTGTCATCGGTAATATCATAGTCTGTGGACTGGAAGGACTGGTAGTTGGTATCCAGGTTCTGCGTCTGGAATATTACGAGATGTTCAGCCGTTTTTATAAAGGAACAGGAAGAGAATTCAAACCATTTCATAAACAGAGCGAGTAGGAGGAAGAAGTCATGACATTAACTGTAAAATTATTACTGGTGGCAGCACTGGTACTTGGAATTATCATACCATTTGGATATTTCCTTAAGGGAGAGAGAAGTAAGAAACGTTACAAACGTGCACTTGGAGCAAATGTTGTCTTTTATTTTGGAGCATTTGCCATCGCAGCGATCATGTTATTTTCCGGAGATCCGGTATACGCTGCAGAGACAACAGCAGCCGCTTCAAATGCAACTGGATTTGGTTATATCGCAGCCGCACTGTCAACCGGTCTTTCCTGTGTCGGTGGCGGTATTGCCGTAGCAAGTGCAGCAAGTGCCGCTCTTGGAGCAATCAGCGAGGACTCCAGCGCACTTGGTAAGTCACTGATCTTCGTAGGACTGGCAGAAGGTGTGTGTCTGTATGGACTGATCATCTCCTTCATGATCCTTGGTAAATTATAAGATGAAAATGTATCTGATCAGTGATAATGTCGATACTCTGACGGGACTGAGACTGGCGGGCGTAGATGGAGTCGTTGTACATGAAAGAAACGAACTGCGTGAAGAATTAGAAAATGCCATGAATGACAAAGAAGTTGGTGTCATTCTGCTGACTGAGCGGTTCGGACGGGAGTTCCCGGATCTTATCAACGAGATTAAGTTACAGCGGACCATGCCGCTTTTGATCGAGATTCCGGACAGACACGGAACCGGACGTAAAAAAGACTTTATCACATCGTATGTGAATGAGGCTATAGGATTAAAACTATAGGAAGCAGGTGATTGTGTGACAGTAGATGAGAAGATAACAAGACTGCAGGAATCTGCAATGCAGGAGGCAAGAAGCAAAGGGAATGCGATTGTGGAACAGCATAAGAAGGCGCTTACCCATGTCTTTGAGCAACATAAAGCAGAGGCACTGATACAGGCAGACACAAGAATCAAGGCTGAAAAGACCAGCGTGAAGCAGCAACTTGGTATGGCGAATTCAAAGGCTGCGCTGGAACTTAAGCGAGAGCTTGGGGCTGCCCAGAAGCGTTTGAAAAAGCAGCTTTTTAAAGAAGTCGAAGAAAAACTGTCTGCATATATGAAGACGGAAAAATATCAGGATCTTCTGGTAAAATATATTGAAAAAGCGGTAGCATATTCTGACCGCGGCGAGATGACGATTTATGTTAATCCGACAGACGCAGATAAGAAAGCGTATCTGGAGGAGAAGACAGGATTAACACTGAGTATCAGCAAAGAAGACTTTATCGGTGGAATCCGTGCAGTCATTCCAGAGAGAAATATTCTGGTAGATTATGCATTTAAGGGCGCGCTGGAGAGAGAATATCAGAAGTTCGCATTTGGAGGAGGTATGGGCAGTGGACGCTAAACATACTGGAAAAATATATGGAATTAACGGCCCTGTCATTTACCTGAAAGGCAGGACCGGATTTAAGATGTCCGAGATGGTCTATGTAGGAGAAGAACGTCTGGTAGGAGAGGTTATTTCTCTGGACAAGGACAGGACAACGATTCAGGTCTATGAGGAGACTTCCGGTCTGAAGCCGGGAGAGATTGTGGAGGGTACCGGAGATGCAGTATCTGTTATCCTCGCACCTGGAATTATCAATAATATTTTCGACGGAATTGAACGTCCGCTGGAAAAGATTGCACAGGCAAGTAATGGCGCATTTATTACAAGAGGTGTCAGTGTAGATTCTCTGGATCTTGATAAGTTGTGGGATACACACATGACGGTTGCAGAAGGTGACGCGCTCCAGGGCGGGGCAATCATTGCAGAAGTTCCGGAGACTCATGCGATCGTGCACAAATGTATGGTTCCGCCGGATGTGGAAGGAATCGTGGTCAGTGTCGTACCTGACGGACCGTATCATATCAATGATACACTTGTTGTGATCGAGACAACAGAAGGGGAGAGAAAAGAACTCTCCATGATGCAGAAATGGCCGATCCGTGTGCCAAGGCCGGTGCATCACCGTTATTCTGCAAGAGTTCCGCTTGTGACGGGACAGCGTGTCATGGATACTATGTTCCCTCTGGCGAAAGGTGGAACAGCTGCAATTCCGGGAGGATTCGGAACAGGAAAGACGATGAGCCAGCATCAGATCGCAAAATGGTCCGATGCGGACATTATTGTATATATCGGATGCGGAGAGCGCGGAAATGAGATGACACAGGTTCTGGAGGAGTTCTCAGAACTGGTGGATCCAAGAACGGGGAATCCGCTGATGGACAGAACGACTCTGATTGCCAACACATCCAACATGCCGGTAGCTGCCCGTGAGGCATCTATTTACACAGGACTTACACTGGCTGAGTATTATCGTGACATGGGATATGATGTCGCAATTATGGCGGATTCTACATCTCGTTGGGCAGAGGCTCTTCGTGAGCTGTCCGGACGTCTGGAAGAGATGCCGGCAGAGGAAGGATTCCCGGCTTATCTGGCATCCAGACTTTCTGCATTCTATGAGCGTGCCGGTATGATGCAGACATTAAATGGAGCTGTAGGTTCTGTTACAATCATTGGAGCAGTATCTCCGCAGGGAGGAGACTTCTCCGAGCCGGTCACACAGAATACGAAGCGATTTATCCGTTGCTTTTGGGGACTGGATAAGTCTCTGGCATATGCAAGACATTACCCGGCAATCCACTGGCTGACCAGTTACAGCGAGTACTTACCGGATTTAAGTGCATGGTATGCTGATAATGTATCTCCAAAGTTTGTGGACTATCGGAACCGTCTGATGAATATTCTGAACCAGGAGAACAGTCTCATGGAGATTGTAAAACTGATTGGTAGTGATGTACTTCCGGATGATCAGAAGCTGACATTGGAGATTGCCCGCGTGATTCGTCTTGGATTCCTGCAGCAGAACGCATTTCACAAAGACGATACGTGTGTATCTCTAAAGAAGCAGTTCGGTATGATGGATATTATTCTGTATCTCTATAAGAAATGCAGAGAACTGGTGGCAAGAGGTATGCCGATGTCTGTTTTGAAGGCAGAGGGTATCTTTGAGAAAGTTATCGCTATCAAATACGATGTGCCAAATGACGAGTTACAATTATTAGATATGTACAAAGTAGATATCGACCGTTTCTACGATACAGTGATTGAGAAAAATGCATAGAAGGAGGTCAAGATCATGGCAATAGAATATCTGGGACTAAGCAGCGTTGAAGGCCCTCTGGTTGTGCTGGAAGGAGTTCAGGACGCATTCTATGATGAAATCGTGGAATTTGTAGTCGATCATAAAATAAAGAAAATGGGACGTATTGTGGAACTGAATGAGGACAAAGCAATCATTCAGGTATTTGAAGGAACCGAGAATATGTCCCTGGACAATACACATACGAGATTGATGGGACGTCCGATGGAGGTTACTGTATCACCGGAAATGCTTGGAAGAACCTTTAACGGAATCGGACAGCCGGTCGATGATATGGGACCACTCATTTCCGAGGATAAACGTGATGTTAACGGACTTCCGCTTAATCCGGTCAGACGTGAGTATCCAAGAAACTATATCCAGACAGGAATTTCAGCCATTGATGGTCTGACAACACTGATCCGTGGACAAAAGCTTCCAATTTTCTCAGGAAACGGACTTCCACATGACCAGTTAGCAGCGCAGATTGTAAAACAGGCCTCTCTGGGCGGTGATTCTGATGAAGATTTCGCAATTGTGTTTGGAGCTATGGGAGTGAAGCATGACGTGGCAGATTTCTTCCGCAAGACATTTGATGAGAACGGAGTATCCGACCATGTGTGTATGTTCCTGAACCTGGCAAATGACCCTGTCGTAGAGCGTCTGATCACACCAAAGGTAGCACTGACTGTGGCAGAATATCTGGCGTTTGAGTGTAACATGCATATTCTTGTAATCCTGACAGACATGACTTCTTTTGCAGAGGCACTTCGTGAGGTATCCTCTTCAAGAGGAGAAATTCCGTCACGAAAAGGATATCCAGGTTATCTTTACAGTGAACTGGCAACAATTTATGAGCGTGCCGGAATTGTGGAAGGGGCAAATGGATCGGTGACACAGCTTCCGATCCTGACCATGCCGAATGACGACATCACGCACCCGATTCCTGACCTGACCGGATATATTACGGAAGGTCAGATCGTACTGGACCGCAATCTTTATGGACAGTCAGTTTATCCGCCAATTAATGTATTGCCGTCACTGTCACGTCTGATGAAAGACGGAATCGGAGAAGGCTATACGCGAGACGATCACCAGGCGCTGGCGAACCAGTTATTTGCTTCCTACGCAAAAGTAGGAGAGGCAAGAAACCTGGCCTCCGTTATCGGTGAAGATGAATTGTCACCACTGGATAAGAAATATCTGGAGTTCGGACGCGAATTCGAACAGCGTTATATTGGTCAAGCAACAACAGAGAACCGTACCATTCAAGAGACGCTGGATCTTGGCTGGGAACTGTTAGCGCTGCTTCCAAGAGAAGAACTGGATCGAATCGATACAAAACTCATTGATTTCTATTATCCGAAGAAGAATGAAGCGTAAAAATGATTTAGAAGTGCAGGAATCTGGAAAATATGCCAGAATTCTTGCATTATAATTGCTGTATTGCAAAAATGGGAAAGGAGGGAGTCTATGGATCCAAGAGAGTTTCCGACCAAGGGAAATCTGATGCTTGCCAAAAACTCGCTGGCACTTGCCAATCAGGGCTATGAACTGATGGACAAAAAACGAAATATACTTCTTAAAGAACATGATGGGACTTATCGATGAGGCAAAAGGCATCCAAGGAAGAGATAGATTCCACATTTACCCAGGCATATGCGTGCCATGCAGCGCGCTAATATTGAGATGGGAATCAGCAGGGCTACAGGAATTCGCATTCACTGTACCAATTGAAGATTCCATTCGTATACAGACTAGAAGTATTATGGGAACAGAGATTCCACATATCAAATATGATGAAAAGCAGAATGACCTGACCTACTCACTCGGAGATACGAGGAGAATCGCATGGATATCGCCAGGAGGCATTCCGAAAGGTAAAGAATCTGACCATCAAGTTGGCTGAAGTCGAGAACATCAGCATATCG
>ENA-OPZZ01001221-OPZZ01001221.1-human-gut-metagenome-genome-assembly--contig:-NODE-1221-length-16747-cov-7.554573_pt1 | contig 16747 bp, 16 predicted proteins | sample MGYA00242487_ERZ504511 | MGnify/ENA primary metagenome ERZ504511 (study PRJEB26092, sample SAMD00036241) | human gut metagenome | host: Homo sapiens | study: EMG produced TPA metagenomics assembly of... | reverse complement strand
TTTTCGTCATCACTAAAAACTCTACATTTAGTCAAAAAACAACTTCATTCTGTCCGATTTCTATATCTCCGGCATCATTAAAAACCTGTTTGATCAAATCTTCATTGTTATATTTTTTATATCTTTCTTGCATCTCCTTCTGTACAACTTCCGGATAAGAGCCAATATAATCTTGAAGTGATATACTGCCACCCATGCGATATATATTAATATTCTGTCCAACATCTATATCACCGAGCAAACTCTCCTTCCACGAAAAAAATTTTGTTTCGTCCATATAATTCCATTCTCAACCACAAAATATTCTATTTCTACTGTCTTCCCTTTTACAATTGCCTCTGAATTTTCTGCAATTTCACCTAGGCTTTCATAATAGATTGCGAGCTCTGGGGCGAAAGTTTGAGTCTCTATTACTTCTTGGACATGCTCTCTGCCACATCCGCATAATAAAACGAACACTAAAACCATTATCATTTTCTTCATAACTTTTCATAAGCGTTCTCAATCTTTAGATACGCTTGTCCTCCTCCTAATATATAAGTGTAGGGTTTCAGTACCCAACAGCCAGTTGGGACTTAATCCTCTCATTGTTTAAGCTGTATAATGATTAGGCATCGGTCTGACGACACCTCCTAGGACCATGAGCGTCCGTATGAAAGCCAGTCAGCCAGCCTGTCATTGCAGCCGTTCGATTTATGCAGGTTGAACTACCGCAGTACGTTCGTTTGATACCCCAGGAGATGGAATCGGCAATGAGAAAAGCTGGAATCCATGCAACTATACTTTTGGAGGTACATAAAAATGTACAATGCAGTTGGTATTGATGTTTCAAAAGGGAAGAGCACCGTTACAGTCCTGCAGCCTGGCGGCACTGTGATCCGTAAACCCTTTGACGTTTCCCACACTTCCCAAAACCTGAATGAACTTGCTGCGTATCTGGACTCGTTGGATGGCGATACCAGAATCGTTATGGAATGTACGGGCAGATACCATGAGCCTATCCTGAAGGCTCTCTCTGAAGCCGGCTTGTTTGTCTCCGTAGTAAATCCTCATCTGATCAAAAACTTCGGCAGCAACTCCCTGCGCAAGGTCAAATCCGACCCGGCAGACGCCAGGAAGATCGCACGCTATACGCTTGACAACTGGGCGGAATTGCGCCAATATTCAGGTATGGATAACACACGTACTCAGTTAAAAACTTTGAATTCACAATTCAGCTTCTTCATGAAGCAGAAGGTTGCCGTGAAAGCAAACCTTATCGCACTCCTAGATAATACTTATCCTGGTGTGAACAAGCTCTTTGACAGCCCTGTCCGTGAAGACGGGAGTGAAAAATGGGTGGATTACGCTTATTCTTTCTGGCATGTGGATTGTGTCCGTGGGATTGGTCTGAAAGCCTTCACAGAGCGCTACCAGGCTTTCTGTAAAAGACACCACTACATCTTCCAGGCAGACAAGCCAGAGAAGCTGTTTAACGCCTCGAAAGAGCTGGCAGCTGTCTTTCCCAAGGAGAAAACCTATAAGCTGCTGATCCAGCAGAGCATCCAGCAGTTAAACCTTGCCTCCGGGCATGTGGAACGGCTCCGCAGGGAAATGAATGAACTGGCATCCACACTCCCTGAATACAGCACAGTAATGGGCATCTATGGCGTGGGGAGGACCTATGGCCCACAGCTCATCGCCGAGATCGGCGATGTGTCCAGGTTCACCCACAGGGAAGCGCTGACTGCCTTTGCCGGCGTTGATCCCGGTGTAGATGAATCCGGCCAGCACAAATCCAAGAGCAACCGTGCCTCCAAAGTTGGTTCTGCAAGACTGCGCAAGACCTTGTTCCAGATCATGACGACCTTGCTGCAGAATGCCCCGGAAGATGACCCGGTGTATCGTTTCCTTGATAAAAAACGATCCCAGGGAAAGCCATACTATGTCTACATGACAGCTGGAGCGAATAAGTTCCTGCGTATCTACTATGGCAAAGTCAAAGAGTGTCTGCGTAACTTAGAGCAGGAATCATAACATCTGTTTTTCATACCACCTCTTTCAAAGCCGGCATTCATGGTGGCTTAAAAGTTGTACCCTAAAATATCAAATCGGATTTTTGAAATTTTCTTCAAAAACACTTGACTTTTTATTAGCAGGCTTTCAGTGAGGGGATAACAGGCTCTGTGGAGCCGGACAAACGCAAAGCGGGTGTTTGGCTGCGCAGAGCGCACAAGGGGTTTGGGGAGCGTAGCTTCCCATCGCGGACGAAGTACGCAACGCCCCCGGCAGGGCGCACAGCACCGGCAACGGTGTATAAGTGCGCCCTTGTAAACAAGGGACTTATGGCGTGTCCCCGGATTTTGGCAGGTTTGCAGTCAATTCCGCAGCCCCCGGAAGATGGGACAGGGTAATCAGAAATGCTTTGACCTCCACGCCGGAAAGGTCGGGAGCCAACGGGAAAATCCCCTCCAAAACGGCTCCGCGTTCAATCAGGCGGCGGGTGCGAACCCTGCGTTCTTCGTTCCGCTGCTTGTTCTCCAAAATCTTCTTTCGGTTTTCAAGCTGCCGAATCTCCTTCAGGACTTTCTCCCGTTCTTCTTTTTGGGGGTGGGCTGTAATTTTTTCGTTCATGTTAGGCACCTCTTTTCTTTGAAAATACTCATAGATTGACCGTCCATTTCTGTCGAGCAAAGTACCGGCGCAGCCTCCGCAGTGCGGCGTGGATGGATTTTCCCGCCTGTGATGGTGTGATACCCTCCATTGCGGCAATATCTTTCACTTTCATACCCAGCATATAGCGGGCGTGGACACGGCGAGCCTGCATAGGCGGCAGGGAGGAAATGGCTTCATACAATCGCCGTATCAGTTCTTCGTATTCGGCTAATTCTTCTTTTTCTATCAGGTAGTCCTCCGGCGATGGCTGCGCCCAGCCGATGGCAGCATTTTCGATTCCATCGTTACAATCGAGGGAATAAAACGCCTTATACCGGAACATCTTGCGATCTCTGGCGGCCTCGGTTCTCTTGTCCAGAAGAAACGCTTCGACGATCTCATCGGACACCTCCACAAAAATGTCCTCTTTGCAAAATGGATAATATTGTTTGAGATTGATGGTCTGCATAGGCACGCCTCACTCTGTTTGAAAAAGGTCATCATAGCAGCGGCGCATATTCCGCAGACCTCGACGGATGGCAACGCTGACCTTGCCGCTGTGGACGCCCTCTCTCCGGGAGATTTCCGGCTGCTTGATACCATCAATGTAGTAGGCGTGAACACGGCGGGCCTGTGTTGGAGTGGCATGAGCCAGAGCCACCGGAAGAGCTGCAATCAGATATAGGCGGGTGGTCATTTCTTCTCGTTCCAGCAAAATATCTTCCGGCGATCTGCTGTGTTCCAGTGCGTAATTTTCCAGCCAGCTGTATGCGTCCAGAGAGTAGTAGGCGCGGTGGTAGACTTTCCGACGCTCATAGTTCTCCATCTCCCGCTTGGCCTGATACATCGCTGCCCATACCTCGTCCGTAACATCCACAAACTCGTCATGCCGGTAGTGGGGATACATCCACCGCAGATTGATTGTTTTCATAGGCTTACCTCCTGAAAATCGGAGAGGCGGACAGCTCGTCCGCTGTCCGCCCCTCGCTGAGATAAGGGAAATGATCCCTTTCACTTGGTAGCCAGAAAACAGGTCATTCGTTAAGCCTGTTCTCAAAGAAATTTATAAATTTTTTTCTGACCGCCTCCACACTTTGATACACAGCCACTTTGGAGCAGCCGCACAGCACACCGATCTCTGCAAGGCTCAGCCCGTCAAGCGCATAGAGCAGGAACCGGCGGCGCTGGGCCTCGGTACAGGTGTCCAGAACAGCCATCAGCTCATGCAGCGTTTCCATGCGGCAAAGGTATTCCTCCGGCGTTTCGCCGTAGACCCCTACACCCTCGGTGGTAATGATGTACTCGTCAAACTCCCGGCCATCCCAATGCCGCCGCTGTTCATGGAACAGGTTCTCCGTTTTATGATCGGCCCGGTCAAGAAATTCATAGACTTCCAGCGTAACCTCCACGGCCACAGCTTGTCCGTTATAATTGATGGTAACTTCCATCTGCCTTTCCTCCATTCAGATTTTTTTGGTAAATCTGAATGGGGCGGCGGAGAACGGCACTGGGGCCAGGGTTCGGGCCATGCTGGCCCGATGTTACGGCCCCACAGGTATGAAAAAACGCCCGGACAGCAGAAAGCTATTCGAGCGCAAAAACTCCAATATTCACTTACAGAATGACAATTTTCGCACCGGCTACCAGACGGGGCCTGTTCGTTGACTGGGCTTTTTTTGACGGTAGTGAAATATCGTCTGAATTTGTCGGCGGTCAATGTGCTTCATGGCGGTTCCCTCCTAAAGCCGCCGTGTCAGCGTGTAGTCGTCACTCCTTTGTCGAGGGCATAAGGAACGGCGGCCTTGATGTTACTCAAAACCGCCGCAGTACCTGGAAAATCCATTTTGGGCGCACAAAGCTGCCTGCCCTGCAACGGTTTTTTTCTTTCCCCGTCTTGCGGGGCAGGATCGCTTGTCTTATTTGGTTTAGGTTTGTTCCTGTTCGGCTGCCTCTTTCAGCCGTGAAAAGCTCTCATCGCTGATGATGTGTTCAATCCGGCAGGCGTCAGCCTCCGCAGTCCTGGGGTCAACGCCTGCGGCGATAAGCTGCTCGGTAAAGAAGCAGTGACGCTCGTAGATTTTTTCGGCTACCTCGCGGCCCACATCGGTCAGATGGAGAAAGTGATCTTCGTCCATAGTGAGAAAGCCGCCGTCCCGCAAGGTAGCCACTGCATGGCACACGCTGGGCTTTGACACCTCCATGTGCCGGGCCACATCTACGGAGCGCACCATACCGCGTTTCTTTTGGAGAACAAGGATGGTTTCCAGGTAGTCCTCCCCGGACGCATGAAGTTTCATCTGAACCTCCTTTACTGAGCCAGCTTCCAGCCGATGGCCTCCTGTCTGGCCGATACAAAATCGGCATACAGGCCCTTTTGCTGGATCAGCTCCGCATGAGTGCCGCGCTGGACGATATGAGCGTTGTCCAGTACAAGGATCTGATCGGCGTTGCGGACGGTTTTCAGCCGGTGGGCAATCATGATGATGGTCTTGTCATGGGTCAATGCCTCGATAGCCCGCTGCAATTCATCCTCATTCTCCGGGTCAACGCTGCTTGTTGCCTCGTCCAAAATGATGATAGGTGCGTCCTCAGCATGGCGCGGGCGATAGAAATCCGCTGTTTCTCGCCTCCGGACAAAGTGCCGCCGCCCTCGCCAATCACGGTGTCATAGCCATCCGGTAGGGCAGAAATAAAGTCATGACAGCAAGCCTTTTTCGCCGCTTCAACCACCTGCTCATGGGTGGCGTCTGGGCAGCCAAACTTGATATTGTTCTCAATCGTATCTGCAAATAGGTACACGCTCTGGAACACCATCGAGATATTCTTCATCAGGCTGTCCAGCTTGAAATCCCGTATATCCGTACCGCCAATGGTAATCTTCCCAGCGTTCACATCCCAAAAACGGGCAATCAGGTTGCACATCGTTGTCTTACCTGCCCCGGAAGGGCCGACAATGGCCGTAGTTGTTTTTTCGGGAATGGTGAAGCTGACCTGATCCAATATCTTGCGGTCAGCGTAGGAAAAATCCACCTTGTCAAACACGATCTCGCTGGACTTCGGCGTAATGTCAGCGCCTTTTTCGTCCATCGCCGGCGTGTCATCAATAGAGTTTGCCGTATCCATCGAGGCCGCCAGCATTTGCAGCAGAGAGGCCATATTCCCGGCGTTCTCCAAATCGTTGAACACCATGAAAGAAGCAATCACCAAAATCAGGCCGTAGGCCAGCGGCAAGGAGCCGTCCAGCCAGAACCAGACTGAGGCCAAAAGTAGCAGGGCGCTGAACACCCGAATAACGGCCTGTTTGATAGCGTCATAGGGAACGCTGGCCTTTGTCAATTTCAGGTTATCCCGGCAGCTCGCCTTAATTGCACTGCCGATAGACTGCGTGCTGTCCCGTTCCAGTCCAAATGCTTTGACAATCCCCATACCCTGAATGTACTCCAATACGGACTCCACAAGGGACTCCTGTGTGTGCTGGCGTACCCCGCTGAGCGCGGCAGATTTGCGAAGCGCCAGTTCCGCCGCCGCAAGGTAAATCAGGACACCGGCAGCGGCTACAAGCCCAATCCGCCAGTCGAATATCAGCAGGACGATGACAAGGGCAACCGAGTTAAAAAATCCGCCCAGCACCGACACCAGGACACGGGCTGCCGAGTTCTCCACATCGCCCAAAGTCGTTGTGACAATGGCGGTAATGTTCCCGATACTATTCTTGTTGAAGTATCCCATCGGGATATAGCGCAGCCGATCTCCGATGTGGATACGCTTTTCCGCTACCATGCAATAGCCGGTTTCTGTCTGCTCCATCGTGGAGAAATAGGTCGTAATGATACGCCCAAGAAGGGAAACGGCCATAATCCCCAGCGAAAGCCAGATAAACTTTCCGTTCCGGTCGTCAGATACCAGCGCGCCGATCACCACAAAGAGGGCGGCAAACTGCATGGCTGAAAACAGCCCGGACAGGAATGAAAATAACAGGGATTTTTTCAGAAGTCCCTTTTTACTGCCTGCAAAAGCAAAAATTTTTTTCAATGTTCCATACATCTGACAACACCCCCTTACATCTGGTCTTTCGCACCGATATGCGCCTGCCACATATCCCGGTAGAGAGGGCAGGTTTCCAGCAGCTTCTCATGCGTACCCTGTGCGTGGATGGTTCCATCCTTCACCACAACAATGTTGTCCGCGCCAACAATGGTAGACAGCCGGTGTGCGATCACAATCAGGGTCTTGCCGACAGTCAAAGCGGAAATGGCTTTCTGTACCAGCGCCTCATTTTCGGGGTCGATGTAGGCTGTTGCCTCGTCCATAAAATTGGGTAGCCCTCTCCCATCCCTTTAAAACACTGGCTTTAACGGCAGAGACACGAGTGTATCGTGTTCACTTTTGGTATCAAAGCGTCAGCTCTATCCCTTCTTGCTCCAGTGCAGCACTTAGCTGTTTTGCATAAGTCACTTGCCCACACTTTTTCATTCCATATAAGATCCTTAAACATGTAGTTCTCTGTTTTAGCTTTTTTATGAGATACATTCCATCAAATGAATTAGCAACTATATTATTATAAGTATCCTCTAAGCGTTCAACCGCCGAGAAAACATTACTCATTTCATAAAAACAAAATAATGTATTTAATGTACTTAGCGAAATACTGGATAAATATTTTTTCAAAATTTCTCCATTTTTTTGTATCTTGTGTAGATCAACTACGCCCTTTTCATCCCCATTATCAAATTTATTTTTCTCGGAATAGTATTTAACTAATGATGCATATTCTTTTAATTCATCTTCTGTAATTGCCCCAAATACTTTCTCGCATCCAATATTTACTGAAAACGCCCTGTTTTGCTTAATTAGATTTACAGCATCTGAAAACTCTTTACTTCCGAGATGATATTCTTGCTTAATCTCATCTTTGATTTCTTTAAATTTCTCTGTCCGCCACTCTTCATATACCGGAAGCCGCTTCGAAATCCCCCATATATCTGCTCTCGACAAGCTCTTGGTAAATGTCCCAAGCGAATATTCAAAGATACAATTATCCAGAAAATATATCAAATCATCAAAATTTTTCATTACTTCTTTAAATTCTGTTTCTAATAATTCAATACTTACATGAGAAATTTTGTTTTTTATCATATGTGGTTCATCTTCTTTATTTAGTTCATATTTGAAGGCATCCCCCTCTTCATCGAAATAATAAAAGTGAATCATATCTTCCATGTTCTCAAAATATGCAGGAATTCTTCTGTCAATATTCTTCTTATCACACGCTAATTTATATAGGATTTCAATACTATGCGTGTGTAATTCCTTTTTTCTTTCCTTTACGATTTCATCAGAATAATGCATCCCTTTCTTTTCTTCTATTCTCCATAACATTTTTATAATAATTTTTAAAGATAGTTCAATACTATGTCTGGCATTATAAACGATAGGATATACTAACAGATCTTCAAATTCGGAACCAGTTTTCAATGATTCCGTCAAAAGTTCAACTGTACGCTTGAACCCATTTCTTATATCTTCATCGGTGGTTCCCCCATTGTCGCCTACGCATGCAATAATTGCATCTTCTTCGTGAAATTCAAACGGATTTTCCATTTTCTATCATCCTTTCTTCGAATTTAATTTATGGATAAGTATATCATAAATACAATTTATGCACACCTTTTGTTGACCACACTTTTATATTCCAACCACAACAACCGGGAAATTCTTCCCGGCCATTGCAGATTATTTTCTAATTCACATTATAAAGTTTTTAATACGTTCAAGTCTTTTTTGTTTAAGGCTTTTCTCAATCTTATATTTTCTTTTTCCATTTGCTCTTTCTCACGTTTCAGTTCCCGGATTTGTTTCTCCAGTAAGTCGATCCGGTTTTTCAACACAATATCTCCGATGTACCTTTTCGGATCAATCATTCCCATTTGCCGTTCCAGTGCCCGGTCCATTTCTTTTCTGACCGTCTCATTCTTATAGAAGAATCCTCTGGACAAGCCTGTCCTTTTTACCAGTTTTGGAACTGTGACTTTTTCTTCCTCTGCCAGCATTTGCCGGATTTCTGTAACTGCCCGGTTTATTTTTTCTTCGCTTGTCTTTTTATTGCAGGCTATCATCGTATCGTATTTGTTCATACTCTTCACCCCATCCATCCAGATTATCTAATATGATCTGTGATAATTTATTCCTGACTGCCCTGGTCTCATCTGCCAGGATCTGGTTGCTCATCCTTCGGTAATACCTTACGTTTCTTAAACTGCTGTGTCCCAACAATCTGGCAATCGTCCAGTCATCCAGATGCATTTCTGTAAGTTTTACTCCGTAGTAGTGTCTGTACATATGGGAGTTAAAACCAAATAGCTGTCCGTTGTCATCCCGTATATCTTCTTTGTAAATAAGACGCAGGATTCTGTCACAGATCCGTCCGTATGTCCAGGGAACTTTCGGATTGTTTTCGTTCGCAAAAATGTATTCCGTATCTCCGATTTTTTCTTTTGTGTATTTAATAGCTGCCTTTATCAGAGATGCCAGTTCCATACTGATTGGTTTTTCGTAATAATGGGACTTTGGCTGGTTGATTCGAATGATGACTTCATTTCCTTTTTCTATCAGGCAGTCTGTCCGTAAGGTCAGGGTATCCGATATTCTTGTTCCAAGCATTTGATGAATAATCATCAACCTTGCTGTCTGTTCATCCACTTTCACCAGAAAAGAATTTATTCGTTTCAGCTCTGCATCGGAATAGGTTTTAAATTCAGCTCTTGTGGATGGTGGAATATCCCTGTTCAAAATAATGTTGTCCAGTTGTTCGTAGTGATACAGCTTTCCAACCATCTCCAGAACACTACGCAGTCTGTTTAATTCTGAGCGAAATTCCTTCGTCTGCAGACTCTCTGTATTCAGGTAAGTCAGGTAATCCTCTACAATTGCCCTGCTGATATCCTGGCAGCTTTCTATCTCCGGATGTTTTTCTTTCAAGTATCTGGACAGTCTACGCATTGCTGTCATTTCTCTCACCACACTACTTACATTTTCCTGTTTTAACTGAACATAAATTGCTTTTTTCAGTTCCTCTTTGATATCTGCCTGATAAATTTCCGTAAACCGAATTGTCCGATAGTTCTTTGTTGGAGTTGTCTTTAATTCTATGTTCAGTTTATCTAGTTCCCATATATCCTTTAATACCTCATCTCGAACATCTTCTGGCTGAACATCCTCCAGTAAAAGTTCAAAATACCGAACCAGTTTTGACTTTCCATATCGTTCTGGTTTTCCCGCTAAATGGACTGTTTGGGTTAACGGAATATTATGTTTTAGCATCCACGCTTTTAAAACCAATAACCATTTTGATTTTTCTAAATCCGTGAAGCTCTTTTCTTTTCCCCGGCGTTCCTGCAGCATATCACAGATTTGATGATACTCCGTGCGTTCACCGTATACCGTCATAATGCTTTTTTCTTCCAGCCTTTTTACGATAAACTTTCTTGCTTCTTCCTGCATCTTTTCTGCAGGCAGCTTAGAGAGATCATACGCCGGGTTGCTTCCCATGAGCTTTTTGTGCTTTTCTGATGCCTTCCAGTAGGCAGCATATTGATTCAAATATATTTTATTTTCCACGTTTACACCTCTTAATTCCAGCCGCAAGACTATTTTCCTCTTTTGACAGATATTCTTTGTTTGCTTTGGAAATCTTCTTCGGCATGTAATCAATGTATTGCTGTGTCATTTCCTCAAAATCATGTCCCAGATAATCTCGCACGCTTTGTATGGAAGTGCCATTATCATAGAACATCGTTGCCAGTGTATGCCTGTAATCATGCGATTTAAACTGGTATGTTCCATCTCCGATTCCATACTTTTCACAGTATTTCATCATCTGTTTTCGGAAAGTTCCATATAAATACGCACCACCTGTGCTGTTCTGAAATACATATTCTTCCGGTAAAATCCCATTTTTTCTGATGTAGACCTTCATCAATTTGTAAAGAGCAAGCGGAATCGGTACTTTCTTATAATTTTTCATCTTATATTGATATACCTGAATCCATGCATCCCTTCCCTGCATATAATAAGCGTTTCCCTTCAGGGTGCATACCTCGTTGCATCGCAAGCCCAGTGCCCACAGGTGCAGGAAAACCAGGCGCGGCTTTTCTGGAAACAGTGGTAATTTATGAATCATTTCCATATAGACATCTTCATTTACACTGCGGTTATGATGCGTATAAATCTCTTTTTTCAGATAATATTCTACATGATAAGGCACCTTTTGAATAATGTCCTGCACCTTCAGATAATCGAAAAAATGGGTGATTGCCTGCAGCATATTATTAAAGGTTCCCTCTTTTATATTCTTCGAATCCAATAACCGGAAATACTTTTCCATAATGTTACTGTCTGCATTTTTTACAGAAATCGCTTTCTCCTGCTGTAACCATATCAAGAAATTTTTTAGTATCGTGTATTCTGCTGCAATGTTTTTAACTGCCAGATGTGTAATTCCAAGACAGTATTTCATATACCTCTGACACAAATGCCGGTTTTCTTTATGTAAAATTTCTATAAAAGAAATGGTCTTGATGGAGCGGGCAGGATTTTTTCTGCTGTCTGCAAATTGAAACCGCTCTAAATACCAGATATTCGCATCCCACAGTATTTCCGAAGCCTGTATAAATGTTACCTGTCTGCAAAGATTGATTGTACGATATACAAACCCAAAATTCGGTTTGCCTTTCTCCTGTTCCGAAAACTGGTCAATCTGTTCTTGCTCCAGCTTATTGATATCCGGTATCTGTTCCTGAATGGCAAATTCATAAAATTTATTCAGTTTCTCCAGATAATTTGTCAGGCTCCGTGTGTTCACATATTCTTTTAAAATATACTGAAACGTAGCAAATATCTGCTGTTTTAATGTTTCCGGTGCTTTTCTCTTAAAATCCCAAACCAGGGCATTCTTTTTTGATGCTTTCCATACGGCATTTATCACCGCCGGATCTGGATAATAACAAAGATATAAAATTTTTTTATCCAGATCTGTTTTTTCAGCCTTTTCTCCTGCCAGGGTCTGCAGCCTTTCCAGAACTGAGTGGCGCTTTATCCAGTCAAATTCATTCATATAGGTTGGATAACAATTGGGTGCTATCGTACCATGAAGGCTTTTTTCATATTCCTGCCTTACTGCATAATCAATATCCCAAATATGCCATATCCCTCTTTCCGGCAGAAATATTTTCAAACGGTTTCTGGTTGTTATTTTTACTTCCGTGCATTCGTCCAGTTCCCGGTACAACCCTTCCAACAGTTGTTTCCGTTCTTCATCTTCCCGTTCTTCCGGCAGCCAGGCATATATACTTGCCGGCATTCATCTTCACCTCCTGCTTTCCAAAAACTGTTCTACTCCGTAAAGTTTGGAATATCGGCGGTAAAATTCCTGACTTGCTGTTTTCAGCTTGTCGTCTAAAACATTCAGATATCGTATGGTTGTATCGAGATGCTTGTGTCCCAGTGCCTGGCTGATCATTTCCAGAGGCCAGTCTGCTTCCCATCTCGTATTTGCATAATATCTTCGAAGCATGTGCGGTGTGATCTTGATCCCAGTCTTTTTCTCCATGCGTTCAAACATATCGTAGACGCTGTCTACTCTTAACGGCTTCCCTATGGTATCCCCTTTGATGTTAATAAACAGGTATTCCTGTTTTTGCAGGATGTCCCAGTATTCCCCGATATAATAAAGCAGGAATTCAAAGGTATCATCGCTCACCCGTCCTCTTCGCTCTTCGGCATTTTTTGCTCTTGCATCGTTTTCATTATCATCCCGGAAGTCTACCCGGATCTCATGGTTTTCGTAATCGATGTCTTTGGTATAATCAATTCCCAAAATTTCACCGATGCGGAATCCCAGTTCCGATGTCAGTAAGATCAACACCTGATCCCTACAGTTTGTACAGGCTTCTAAAATCGTTACGATTTCGTTCCGTTCGGCTGCCCGGACGTTTCGTTCCTCTTCTTTTAAGTATCCTTTAAATGACCGGGAGCGAATGGTTCTTGTGACCCCGATGGCATTTGCCTTTGTGATCGGCTGATTATAGGATAATACCGACAGGCAGGAACCGTTATTTCTGACTACTTCTAAAAAAGAATAAAACCTGAACACTTCTTTTAAGTAAGCGTTACAGGTTTTATTCTGCGGTTCTTTATCCAAATTGTCGGTATGTTTCCCAGCTTTCAGCCATTTCAGATATTCTGCGAAAAAATCATATTGCGTTTCGTAATCCATTCCGTAGACATCTTCTGCTTCATGTTCTTCTTCCAGCAGATATTCCCAGTAATAGGCAAGGGCAAATGCATTTCTCCGTATGGTATTCGGGGAACGGTTTGCCCTGACCTGATGCATTAGATACTTGCTTGGCAGCAACACGATTTCCAGTGTTTCCATATCCCGTATAAAGAAATATTTTACGGAACCTTCTCGCTGCATTTCCACTTTATAACGCTTCATGTTGTCTGCCTCCTTTCCTCTAACGCTATACACAGTATACCCAACTCATGCTGATAAAGCTATTACCAATACCACCAATTCGCTCCAAACCACCCCTGAAATACCACTAAACTTTTTGTCCTATCTTCTGTCCGGATCTGGGCAGAACCAACAACGCTTCGAATGCTCTCAGCTGTAGTAACGCTCCACTTTCCGGCTTCGGATAAAATCTTCTACTTCTTCGATCCGCTCTACCATCTGGCACTTCGGAAGGGCGTCCAGAACATCTCCCCGGTACCTGCCTTTCTTCGATGCCCGGTGATCCAAAATGGACACAACGCAGGTATCCTGCTCCGTGCGGATCGCCCGTCCAAATCCCTGACGCAGCTTTTTCTGCATATCCGGCACCACGATAGTCTGGATGTAGGATTCCAACGATCGATACTGCTCCCTCTGGGCTTCATGGATGGGGTCCGGAACAGAAAACGGCAGTTTTACGATGATCAGGGACGATACCATGTCTCCCGGAAAATCCACGCCCTCCCAGCAGGAGCCGGCTGCGAACAGCACCGCATTCTCCATCTTCTTAAACCGTGCAATCTCTTCCTGGGAATTTCTCCATACCTGCACCATCGGAAACGGGATCTGGTCACGTAGGAGCTGCTGCACACTTCCCATCAGGGTATAAGATGTGAACAGTACCAGCGTATGCCCGTAAGTGGAACACACCAGATCGCGGATCTGTCCGGCAAGCTGCTCAGCCTCCTCCCTGCTTCCCTTTTTCATGGGCTTTAGGTTCTCCGGGATATAGAGCAGACAGTTCTCTTTGTAGCAGAATGGGGATTCTGCCACGCACTCCCGGACACCAGTTTCTTTTTCCAGCCCAGTCATTTGTCTGGTCCTTGCAAAACCGTTCCCGGCTTTTAAGGTCCCGCTGGTTAAGATCGCCGGAAATCCCCGGCTCCATAAGGTGGCGTCCAGATATTTCGGGATCTCCCGGTTGACGGCCATGAAGGTTAAATGTTCCCGGCTGTCCTGCTGTAAAAACAAAATATACCGCTTATCGTTCTTTAAGAACCACCCGAACAGCTCATCCATCTCTTCCAGCCGCCGAAAGATCCAGTAAGGAATGTTCCCGGCGAGCCGCCGGATCATAAGCTGAAGCCTTTCTTTCGTCTGATCCAGAAGGCTGCCAGCCCCCGGCGGAAAATAAAAACTTTCTTTTCCAGCCATGTCCTCTATGCCATCTTTCCGATGTTTTCGGATCTCTTCCTGAAGAGCCGCAAACCATTCCTGCAGCCGTTTTCCTTCGGTTCCTTTATGCTCCCTGGAAAGAAAATAGGAAATTTCCTGCACATCTTCCTTTCCAATGCTTCTTCCATACATCTGGCTGGCAGCTTCCGGGAGCTTGTGGGCCTCATCCACGACCAGTGCCCTGTAATCTGCCAGAAGCGGCCGGTACCCATTTGCTCGGTGCATGGCATCTGCCAGAAGATAATTGTGATTGCAGATCTGTAAAAAAATGTCCTCTTTCCTGGAAGTGTCCAGATGCTTCTGATAACGGCACCCGGCTTTCCCCGGACACTCCTTGGGGCAGAATTTCGGTACGCACACCAGCCTGCGGTCAAAACCGCTCAGGTTATGTACAGAATCTAAATCAAAGTTATGCCGGAGGGACTTCAATGCCTCCATCTGTACCTGATTTTTATTCTTGTCCCGGACTGCCTCCAGTCTTTGGGCCAGCCTGTAATCACATACAAAATGTTCCTTTCCCTTGCGGACAACTGCCTTTAATTCTTCCTGAAGCAGATCTGCTTTTAACAGTACATCCGATAAGAAAGGAACATATTCCTCTATGATAGCTTTCTGTAAGGCAATGCTGGAAGTGGATACCACCACAGGCCGCCTGTCACATCCCGAATAACCGGAATGCAGTACACTATATTTCCGCATCAGGATACAGGCCGTCAGATAGGCATAGGTCTTTCCAATACCCACTCCTGCATCACAGAGCGTGATCTCATTTTTCATAAGGGCATCCAGCATTTCATGGCAGAGACGGATCTGTTCTTCCCTTACATGAAGCCCGGCTTCCGGGAGAAGCTCCCGAAAGATCTGTTCCACTTCGCCATGTGCCCTTTTCTGATATTCATTTTTATAACACATTACTTCTCCTTGCCAGAAAGCTTATCTTACCGTACCCTTACGGACGGGTCTGGTCGCTTCCGGTGTATTCTGTCCCTGTTCCTGCATTTTCTTTATGGCAGCATTCCCTCTTGCCATCATCCTTCGGATATCCGTCCGGGAAACATTCCATGTCCTTACTTTCTGAGGAGCTTTCCTTACCTGCTCGGACAAATGGCATTCACAGAGTTTCGGATATACCACCATTGCTTCCAGTAATTCCAGCGGATACTCGATCATGGGATGGTACACAATATCCCGGATCACCTGCTCATAACATTCCATCTGCATTCTTGCCGTACTGTCCTGATAGATATTTTTCCCTTTCATGGCACTGTAGACCTGCGATGAGATGTATCCCAACGCTTCAAAACTACAGTACCCATACGGAGTCACGCCGGAAAGGGAATCCGGATCTTTTAAGGCATTCAGATAAACTTCTTTTCCCTGGGCGATCAGCCACATCCGAAAATCGGAAAAACTGTCATCACTGCACCCTGCTTCCATCATAATACCTGCCGCTGTCCATAAGCCGTACTTATAAGCCGCATCCCGGTAACTGTAAACAAGATTGTGGAATTGGAGGACATCCTCCGGTGTCATATAGAAGAGCTGCTGCTTGATCCACACTGCCGAAGCATCCAGATCGGTGCCGCACACTTCCTTTGCTTTTTCAATCAGATTCCAGAATTGATCCTTGCTCATTCCACTTCTTTTTGTTTCTTCCATCTGTTCTCTCCCCTTGATGTGACGTTAATACCACAAGAATACGGCTGTAGTCTCCCACAGCCGCATGGTATCTGATATCAACGACACACTTCTTCATTGATTTCTTTTTTATCTTGCTGTTCCGCATTTGACCTCGCACCCCCGGAACTATCCCTGTATTTCTTCTGGGAAAGGGGACACTACAGGCGGGCGGCTGGCCTGCCGCCGCTCACAGATGTCCTGGGGGTCTTTCTGATTACAACCCGGAGTCCATCTTCCGCTCTCTGGCTGGTAACGTGTATCATTATCCCCCGTCCGTGATCCTGGCGAAAGGCTGCCACCGCCTTATTCACAGCTATGCTTTCTCGCTCCAAGTCTAAGAATCTTTACCCTATACTTAATCATGGCGCTCATACTGTCACGCTTCTACGGTTGGGAACGTACCTGTAGTGCCGATATTCACTTGCCAAAGAACAGCCGAGGGATGTCCCTCTGCTTACTAGCCGATGGCAGTGTATTTTTTTATTCACTTCACAAAAAATATTTTATCTTGCATCCCCGGATCTGTTTTTCTTCTTTGCCGGATTCTTTTGTTTTTCATCGTTCTTACGGCTTTCTTTCTACTACAATATATTTATGGTTAATATCCCTTACATCCAGTAAGGAATTATCCATCTTGTTGCTTAAGCTGTTAGAATGTAGGTAGCAATTGGATATCTTTTTCTTCCTTGGACTTCGCGTCCGTAA
>ENA-OPZZ01001220-OPZZ01001220.1-human-gut-metagenome-genome-assembly--contig:-NODE-1220-length-16774-cov-2.834264_pt1 | contig 16774 bp, 13 predicted proteins | sample MGYA00242487_ERZ504511 | MGnify/ENA primary metagenome ERZ504511 (study PRJEB26092, sample SAMD00036241) | human gut metagenome | host: Homo sapiens | study: EMG produced TPA metagenomics assembly of... | reverse complement strand
TTCTAAGCCCGGCATTTTTGTTTGAGCATAGAACACTTTCAGATGTACCACCTCATCATGTGACAGTACCAGAATATATTTTCTCACTCTCATTTATAGCTCATCGCAAATGTCATCTTGTTTGTGGTTATTTTTTACGGAAATATGGATCCAGCTTCATATAATCAAGGAAGTCATGCATCCATCCCATGTTCCATTTTGTAGCTGAAGTTCAGTCCGTCTTCCTCTACCTTGCCTGTTACCTTTGGCCATGCGGTAGACTCTTCGGCTATCATTACAGTTCCGTGATTTCTTCCAAGTATGAGTGTATTGATATGCTTGAAAAACTCTACTGCCTCGAGGTTCTTATTTCCTCCAAACTTGTTTGGCACCCACTGTCCGTCGTTCTTTCCATAGTCAAGATAAAGCATTGACGCAACTGCATCCACACGGAGTCCGTCTACGTGGTAATTTTCTATCCACATAAGTGCACTTCCGATAAGGAAGTTCTTTACTTCATTCTTGCCGTAGTCAAATATCTTTGTGCCCCAGTCGGGATGCTCTCCCTTTCTTGGGTCTGCATACTCATATGTGGCTGTTCCGTCGAAATTGGCAAGTCCATGCGCATCCTTTGGGAAATGTGCAGGTACCCAGTCGAGGATTACTCCGATATTATTTTTATGGCACTGATCAACAAAGTATGCAAAATCCTCAGGCTCTCCATACCTCGATGTAGGTGCATAGTAGCCTGTCACCTGATATCCCCATGAGCCATCAAACGGATACTCTGAAATACCCATAAGCTCAATATGTGTATATCCCATAGTTTTCACATAGGATATGAGTGATTTTGCAAGCTCCCTGTATGTATAAAAGCCCTCATCATCCCTGCCCGGATGTCTCATCCATGAGCCCGGATGACACTCATATATAGCCATAGGTGAAGAATATACATCAGCATCTGACTTTGCTGCTCTCTTATCCATCCACTCTTTGTCAGTCCATGTGAAGTGCTCGATATCTGTGATGATTGACGCTGTTCCCGGACGAAGCTCTGCGTAGTTTGCGTATGGATCCGCCTTGTACAGCTTATCACCCTGTTCAGTGACTATAATAAACTTATACATCTGACCCTTTTGCGCTCCCGGTACAAAAGCTCATACACTCCCATGGTTTCCGGCTCTACACGCTTCATCTCATGACTGGTCTCATTCCAGTCGTTAAACTCACCAAACACGTATACTTCCCTCGCATGTGGCGCCCAGACGTCAAAGCACACTCCTTTTTTTCCTTTACGCTCAGCTAAGTGAGCACCCATCTTCTTGTAGATATCATAGTGTGTTGCCTGACCAAACAGGTAACAATCCATTGCTGTAAAATTACACATATATATACCCCCCATAAGTATTTATTTTTCCCTGAAATGATCCTCTTTGAGTACAATTCGGTCATCATCTGTATATCGCCTGGCTGTCAGAATACTTATAGCCTTCTTAAGTCCGCTGTGAGCCTCCCTGTCTATGGCCTCGTCAATTATATCCTTGACCTCTGTCAGAGTGGTAGCCTGGTCTATCCTCTCAATATTGCTGATTCTGTTATGCAATGCCAGAATAGCCATCTCATCTATCTTGTACCCAAGCTCTGCAGAGTACGATTTGGCAAACAATACGAGTTCATCATTTGTAAAAATAGGAACCGATATCTTTTCCGTGAACTTGGATGCAAAGCCCTCATCCATTGAGAGAGCCTTCTTTATACCCTTTGATGTATCCTCAAGTATATAGAGTGTTCCTGTAATATCATGCTCCATCAAAAATGATAGCTGGGCAGCTATGCTGCGGTCGATATCACCGGCTCTTTCTATGATGAGACAGCCTCCTGTTATCTTTCTGACTACCTGCTGCACATCCTTTTTATTGAGTGCGGCAGCATCAATCTTGCCCATCTTTCCTGTAAGCTGTTCACCATCTTTTTGTAATACCTTTATAAAGCTTGTAGCAAGCATTGTCTTTCCGCAACCCTGCTCTCCCTGTATAATGAGGTTGCCTGTGGATGCGTTTTCTTTCCTGTTGAAATGATCAAGCACTGCATTATATGCCTTGCAGATCTGATCCTCCATACCCTTTACCGGTATGAAATATGAAAATATAGCTTTCTGTTCGCTTGTAAGCTCTTTTATATGTTTTGTTTCTTTCAATTTCGAGTCATCTTCTTCGCTGTCTAAATCCTCCGGCAATGAAATATCCGGCATTTTTCTTGTCTTAGCCATATCCAGCTTCTTCTCCAGTCCCGGATTTTTTGCTGTCATCTTGGCTATTTCCTGCTCGATAAATGATGTCACATGATCAAAATCTCTCTTCTCAGAAACGTTTTCTTTCTCCTGTGAAGTCTCATCATCTGATGTATCATCATCGACATTTAACATATCATCTGTTATTTCAGGCATCATGGTAGTCGGCTGCATGAGTATCTCGTCTTTCTCAGACTCCTCTGCCATAATTATATCCTCCGGCTCTCCAACCGGTTCCCTGGCTTCATCTGCAGCCTCTTCAGGTACTTCCCGTGACTCCTGCACTTCTTCTATAGCCTCTTCCGGTGCTTCCTGCGGCTCCTGTGCTTCGTCTATAGTATCTTCAGGTGCTTCCTGCGGCTCCTGTACTTCATCCACAGTCTCCTCTGCATAAAGCTCCTTCACGGCAGCTTTCTGCTCTATAATATCAACCGGGACCTTCAAATACTCCTCCTCAAGAAGTTCCTTCGGAGTGACACCTGCATCCAGCTTTGGAATGACATCATTTAGTCTCTCCATGATGTCTCCTGCCTCCTGAAGTGCTCTTGCCTTAGCTGACTCAAGTTTCTGCTGCTCAGCCTCTTTAAGTGCAATTTCAGCCGCATGTCTGGTCTTTTCCCATTCTTCAAGCACATCCTGTATAGACATCTGTCCTGTAATCTGATGCTCAAGCTGAGTCTTTTCACTCATGACCATAGACATCTGTCCGTCAGCGTCTTCACCCAAAAGCTCCTTGAAATTCAACTTAAGTGAACCATCTATCTCTTCATCTGTAGCGATATGCTCTGTCTCTTCCGGCTGCTGTACATACTCTTCCTGCTCCTTTTCGAGCTTGAGATAAGGAATATCCTCAACTATCTTTTTGATGGTATCCATCGTATCAGCAACTTCATTCTTGCCCTTGGCCTCCATGATCTGCTGCATACCCTTGGCAATCTCCTGCTGTAAATTTACAGTATTGAACTTCTCCTGATTTACAGTAATCTGCGGAATAGTTACGTCATCATGCACTATCTCTCCGCCCTTTACCATCTCCATGGCACCTATCTCAGTGACCTCAGCCTCATCATTTATCTTAGCCGGCTTTTCCTTCTCTGCCTTGAATCGTCTGTACTTTTCCTCCTGAGCCTTGGTAAGTGGCTGATAAAGCATCTTAAGCTCCAGCGCACGCTCCACATATGGTCCGTCTCCGAACCACAGAATGAGCTCATCGCAGGCATCTATACACTTATCGGCTTTTCCGGCCTTGTGGTATAGATATGCAAGCTCGTATGCCCACTCCTCAGTGTATTCTTCATCCTTGTACTCTTCAAGAATAGTGATAAGCTCATCAAATGAAGCTCCCTGCCCTTTTTTGATGGCATATCTTAATACATACTTCATATCATCATGAGGCGCTATCTCAACAAACTCATCATAATACTCTGTAGCAGCATCATAATCCCCCATCTTGATGGCGACCTCAGCCAGTCTGTATATAATCATCCTGCCGATTGGTGAACGGTCATAGGCCATTAAAAGTATGTCCCTTGCATCCTGGTATCTTTCGGCCTTCTCGTAGATTTCGCCGATTTTAACGAGTGTATTTACATTTTTAATTTTGTTCCAATTTATGCTATCCGCAATCTCTGCTGCGCTCATATAGCCCTCCTCGGCGCTTAGGGCTTTTATCTGATCCAGCTTGAGATTGTATTCGTATTTATCCACTTATTTCACCTACTCGTATTTAAGCTTATTATTTTTGGTATCTACGCCTGTTGTCTTTGTATAATCCCTTGTGTCCTCAGGAAGCTTCTTTTTCCTGAGAGCATAATTAACAACTCTTTTCACAATATAGTATATCACAGCAAAGGTTGGAACACCAAGTAACATTCCAAGAAAACCAAACATTCCTCCGCCGATTAGTATGGCAAACATAACCCAGAAGGTCGAAAGACCGGTAGATGAGCCAAGTATCTTAGGCCCTATTATATTGCCATCCACCTGCTGCAGCACGACAATAAATATCAGAAGATAAAGCGCATGCCACGGACTCTGAATTACTACTATGAGTAACGATGGAATTGCACCGATAAACGGTCCGAATACCGGAATCACATTTGTGACGCCGATAATCACTGCAACGAGCACCGATGATGGAATCCTTAAAATCAGACATCCGAAATATGCAATCACACCTATAATCAGTGAATCTATAATCTTACCGCTTATGAAGCCTCCAAAAATCTCATTTGTCTTTCTGATCGTCTCAATGATGATATTGCCTGTCTTTGGCTTGCAGACAGCATATATTATCTTTTTGCTCTGTCCTGCGAGAGTCTCCTGAATACTCATCACATAGACCATCACGATTATTCCGATAATAAAATTAAATAAGCCTCTGACTACCGAAATCACACCGGTTGTAATCTGTGCAACATACTTCTGTGCCTCAGGAATCAGCTTTTCTGTGGCATAATCCTCAATGTAGTCGGTTGCATTCTGTAAACCTGTGCTCGCGAGCTCAGCAATTTTGCTGTCCCCGAAATTGCCGTTCTTTATCATGTTGATGAATGCCGCAACATCATTTGGCAGTGTCTTCATAAGTCCTGATATACTTGCTATGACAGAAGGCACAATAGCCGCAATGAGGAGCGAAATAATCGCTACCAGAATAATAACCGAGCCTGTGATTGCAAGAGCTCTTGAAACCTTTCGCAGCTTGCTTTCGCTTTTCATCTTTTTGGAAAGAAGCTTTTTAAAGCATCTTTCCAGCCACAGCATGACAGGATTCATCAGGTATGCAAGCACAAGTCCCATTATAATAGGCATTGCTGCCGCAAGCAGCTTGCTCCATATGCCTGCAAAGCCCTCAAATCTGTACAGTGCAAAGAAAAACAGTATACTGACTGCAAACGTGACAAATACCATGACACCTATTCTGATCAGATGTGGCCATCCTCACGCCCCGGGTGCGAATTCTGCTTCGCACCCTTATCTGCATTTATCTCAATGTTTGATTTTTTACCAGCTTTTCCGGTTTCTTCCATCGGATTAAACTCTCCTTATTTACGATTATAGTTGATGAGACATCCCTTTAATATTATCTCTCTTTCATCATCTGTGAGCTCACCCATCTTCAGTGTAAATGGCTTTAATTCACCATCCTTGACAACATATGCCTCAAACTCCGTCTTTGCATCCTCGATTTCCTTCTTGATTCCCGGAAGGAAGATATAGTCGAGGTTGTGGAACGGAAGCTCTCCCTCATCGATGATGAATGGAAGCATTCCCCAGTTGATCAGGTTTGAACGGTATCTCTTTGTCGCATATTCGTTTGCGATATTTGCCCAGCCTCCGAGTACCTTCTGGCAGCTGGCAGCCTGCTCTCTTGCTGAGCCGTCACCCGGCTTAACAGCAAAAATTGTGCTTCCGAAGCCCATATTCTCATGGCTTGCCTCAGGGAATTTTTTCTTTACTACTCCCATGATTTCAGCAACCTCAGGAACAGCCTTTCCTGCGCACTCACCACTCTCTATAGCCTTCTGGGCCTTCTGGATTTCCTTTGCTCTGCCTACATACTCAGGATCCTTTCTTGAAAGTGCGAACTCTGCAAGTCCAAGAGGGTTTGAACGATATGAAGATGTCTCTCCTGAAGGAATGAGCTCATCTGTTGTAGTAACAGGATCATGAATCTCTGAAACCACCTTAAGGAGCATATTCTCCGGAAGCGCACTCATTGCCGGCCAGTCCTTAATGTTTGGTCCGAACTGGATTTCAACTGAAGGATCTGCCACTCCATGGCTGTCAAATACACGGTTCTCATATATAGTCTTGTCAAAGAAATATTTTGGCTTTGTAAAGTTGACATCAATATCCGCTGCTGATGTAAGGAAGCCCTTGTTTGCTGCTGTTGCAGCGATTGAACGTGCATCCATGAGTGCCACTGAGCTGATCTGTCCGTTCTGTACCTTAGAACCCTCTCTGTTAGGGAAGTTTCTTGTTGAATGACGGATAGAGAATGCGTTGTTGGCAGGTGTATCTCCTGCACCAAAGCAAGGTCCGCAGAAAGCAGTCTTTACGATTGCACCTGTCTCAAGAAGCTTTGCTACAGCTCCGTTTTTCACAAGCTCCATGTATATTGGAGTAGATGCCGGGTAAACACTCAGTGTAAACTCGTCTGCTCCGATTGAATGTCCGTTTAATATGTCAGCCGCATCGCAGATATTCTCAAATCCACCGCCTGCACAGCCTGCGATGATTCCCTGGTCTACATACAGTTTTCCGTCTCTTACCTTACTCTTTAAATCAAGCTTCACCTTGCCGTCAAAGCTTACCTCAGCTCTCTTCTCACAGTCATCGAGAATATCCATGAGGTTTGCATTGAGCTCATCGATAGTATAGGTATTGCTTGGGTGGAATGGCATAGCTATCATTGGGCGGATCTGGCTTAAATCAATCTCAATAAATCTGTCGTAGTAAGCCACCTCACCCGGATTAAGCTCCTTGTGGTCCTCAGCCCTACCGTGAATCTCAAAGAATTCCTTAACCTGGTCATCTGTTCTCCAGATAGAAGAAAGACATGTAGTCTCTGTTGTCATAACATCGACACCTATACGGAAGTCAACGCTCAGATTAGACACACCCGGTCCTACAAACTCCATAACTTTGTTCTTTACAAATCCGTTTCCGAATACCTCTCCGATAATTGCAAGTGCGATATCCTGTGGTCCAACGCCCTTGATTGGCTCTCCTGTCAGGTAAATGCCTACTACCTCAGGCATATCAATATCATATGTCTGTTCAAGAAGCTGCTTAACAAGCTCAGGTCCACCCTCGCCGACTGCCATAGTACCAAGTGCACCATAGCGCGTATGTGAATCAGAACCAAGTATCATTTTTCCGCCGCCGGCAAGCATCTCGCGGGCAAACTGATGAATTACTGCCTGATGAGGCGGTACATAGATTCCACCGTACTTCTTTGCACATGTGAGACCAAACATGTGGTCATCTTCATTGATTGTTCCACCAACTGCACAAAGACTGTTATGACAGTTTGTAAGTACATACGGGATAGGGAATTTCTCAAGTCCTGACGCTCGTGCTGTCTGGATGATACCTACAAATGTGATATCATGCGATGTAAGCTTATCAAACTTAATCTGAAGCTTGTCCATATTGCCGGATGTATTGTGCTCCTTTAAAATACCGTAAGCAATTGTCTCCTGCTTAGCTGTCTGTTTATCGATGTCCATGCCGGTCTTGCTTTTGACAGCTGCCTGAGCCTCCGGTCCATCAATTATTACTTCCTTACCGTTTAAAAGGTAAGCACCATTTTCATATAATTTCACTTATTCTACCTCCGTATGTGTATTTCAAAATTCTTTTATTTACTATTATATAATATTATAGGTAATTGTGGCAATAAATAAATCACCATCTACCTTAATTTCGAATTTTCCTCCCATCAAATGGGTCAGATTCTTTGCAATCGAAAGTCCAAGTCCACTTCCTTCAGTGGTTCTCGACCTCTCTCCCCTCACAAAACGCTCTGTCAGGTCCACATTTCCGTTGCTTACTATGTCAAGCTCGTTCTTAGACACATTCTTTATTGTAAAAACTGCCTTTTTATCTGCCTTTTCAAGCTCTACATATACTCTGGTATTTTCCAGTGCATATTTTGCGGCATTAGTATACAGATTTTCAATAGAGCGGTAAAGCTGACGCCCATCCGCATAGATAAATATCTGTTCTGATGGAATTTTTGTAACTATTGTCAGATTTCTCGACTCAAATCGCTCATTGAATTCACCTCCGGTCTGGTATAAAAGCTCAACCAGATCAAGCTTTTGCATATTGAGCTTCACATTTCCCGAGGTAATCTTTGATGTCTCTACCAAATCCTCTGTAAGCTGCTTTAAGCGCTGTGACTTTTCCTCCAGCACATGTATATAGTATTTGGCATTTTCATTTTCCAGATTTTCCCTCTTAAGCAGGTCAACATAGTTGACTATTGAAGTCAGAGGTGTCTTTATATCATGTGATACGTTTGTTATTAGGTCTGCCTTTAATTTTTCATTCTTAAGGCTCTCATTCACCGAGCTCATAAGACCCTGGCGTATATGGTTGACAGCCTCCGCCACCTTTTTCTGCTGCCCATGAAACTCATTGACATTAAGTGTAGTGTCAAGCGCTCCTTCCGAGATAGCTTCAAGAGCCTCCTGTATGCGCATTATCTCTTTGGTTTTTTGTGTATGGATATCCTTTTTCTCAATAACTCTTTTCAAAAGCTCATAGCCCTTGTACATCAGGCTGTGTGTGCAAAGTATATTGCCTTTTATCTTCCTTACAATGCTCTGGTATAAAATAATAAAGCCATATCAAACAAAAAAGTAAATGTGCCGGCCGTCATAATGAGTGATGCATAGTCAAAATGCTGGTTTTTTACGCCTGAAATCACATTTTCCCATAAATACCATGAGCAGTGTAAATATCACTAGCATCACATCAGAGTATACCTTGTCAATCGGTAAATAGTATATTGTATAATCATCCTCTGATTTTCTGCCTGCCACGTTTGCCATATATGCCAGGCTCACAAAGCTGCCTACCAGGCCCGCAAGCGATATTAGTGTATATATATCAATATTTCCATGCGCATCGTGCCTGAATGCATAGCCTGTGGCAAACACTCCTGTCACCATAAGTATCATGCATAGCTGATGTAAAACTATGACCGCTGCTTTTTTTCCTATCGTATACTGCTTCATTTGTTGTCCTCTATCTTATAGCCTACTCCCCAGACCACCTTCAGATATCGCGGCTCCTTAGGATTTATCTCTATTTTTTCCCTGATATGTCTGATGTGCACAGCAACTGTATTGTCGGCGCCTATCGCCTCCTCGTTCCATATACTCTCATATATTTCATTTATTGAGTAGACCTTTCCCTTGTTTTTAAGGAGTAAAAGCAGAATATTGTACTCAATCGGTGTGAGCTTTACCTCCTCGCCATCCACAGTCACCTTTTTTAAATCATCATTTACCAAAAGGCCTCCGGCTTCATAAACCTTGTCTCCGGCTGCATCATTGCTTGACAGAGTGGTATATCTGCGAAGCTGTGACTTTACCCTTGCCACAAGCTCAAGCGGATTAAAAGGCTTTGTGACATAATCATCAGCTCCCACATTGAGGCCTAAAATCTTGTCAGCATCCTCTGTCTTTGCCGATAGAATGATTATCGGCACCCTGCTTTCCTTTCGTATCTGCAGAGTAGCTCTTATTCCGTCGAGCTTTGGCATCATGACATCTATTATCATGAGGTCTATTTTTTATTCTTCATAATTTCAACCGCCTGTATGCCGTCGTAAGCCTTCTCCACGTCGTAGCCCTCCTGCATCAGGTAAATCTCAATTGCCTCAACTATTTCCTTGTCGTCATCACAAACTAATATTGTCATATTATCCTCCTTCTATGAATTTTGAACAGAAACCTTCTCCTGCCGTTAGTCAGCTATATTTTATCAGATTATCTACTTTGTTTTTCTTAAAATCTGCTTAATATTACCCACTTTAAATATAAGCCAAAAAGCAGCCGTTCTGTTTTGAACTGCTGCTTTATATTACATAGGTGTGTTTCATTTACCTTTATTTCCGGTGATGCTCTGCCACATTCTGTGGATACCGTCTGTGAGCTCCTTCCCCTCCTTTGTGTTGATAACAGGTGGATTGCCGGCTTTTCTGCTTATTGCCTTATAATCCTCATCAACAGACGATTTTGAGCCGGCAGCCTTGGCTTCATCCTTATCATTGCTATGATTTGATCCGACATCAGGTGTATCGTCTGCAAGCTTCACTTCACCCACTACACCATCTCCCAGGTCCTCGCCCTCAGCAAGTCCCAGTTTTCTGATATAATCCATATTTACCTTGATTTCAGTCTGTCTGTTTGCATAGATAGACTTCTCTTCATTGTCAATAGTACGCTCCTCTGCAGGTTTACCTGCATTTTTCTGACGTTCTATCTCCTTATTTCTGTCATCGATAATCTTAAGATACTTCTCCGTATCGGACAAATCCTGAAGCTGTCCCTTGAGCTCATACTGGTTAGTTTTAACTATCTTCTCCTGTTCTGCAATCTTATCCTTCATATTCTTGCACAGCTTTTCAAGTGACTCGTTGGTATCATTGATGATATCACGCACTCTTGAAAGCGCCTCATCCGTATAGATAACCGATGCTGCATACACATCCTCAGCCTTTCTGCTTGCATCCCAGACTATCTGATCCCCCTTCTTTCTGAACTCTCTCTCTGCGTGATTGCGACTCTGCTCAGTAAGCTCATACTCATCCTGCATTGCATATATACACTTATTCAGCTCAGCAAGTAAATCTATCATTTGCTGCTTGTTTATGATCACCCTGCTCGGCTCCGGCTTATACGGCTCCGCCTTTGAGAGCATGATATGAATTTCTCTTAGTACCTTTTCTGTTTTATCGTTCGCATTCATTTTCTATTTCCTCGGATTTAAATTAACATTATAACTATTCAGGGTGGTTCTGAATACTCACCACTTACCCATATTTTATATGAAAATCCGCTTCTCGTAAATAGCCAAATGAATAATAGTAGTTACTATAATTAAATCAATCCCGCTGCCGCATTTCTCAGCTCATCTGCCGCATGCTTTATCTCGGCAGCCTGCTCTTCGCTCACATTTCCGGGCTTTGTCCTTGAAATAAGCTTCTTCACATACGAAAGCGATGATTTCACACTTTTTTTCTGTGCGCTGTCCATAGCCTTTCTTTTTTCCTTGTCAGCCATGACATTTTCCACCTGGCGCACAAGCGTATCAGCCTCACTTCTTGCATCAATATAAGCCTTTCTCTGTCCGTCTGTTGCCTCATACTCCTGCGCCTCACGGATAGCCTGCTCAATCTCAGAATCAGACAAATTTGAGCTTGCGGTAATCGTAATCTCCTGATGCTTTCCTGTGCCCAGGTCCTTTGCAGAAACCTGCACAATGCCGTTTGCATCTATATCAAACGTCACCTCTATCTGCGGCACACCTGCCGGAGCCGGCTTGATGCCCTTTAGCCTGAAGTTTCCAATCAGCTTATTGTCCCTTGCAAACTGCCTCTCACCCTGCAGTACCTTTATATCCACAGAGGTCTGGAAGCTTCCTGCAGTTGTAAAAATCTGGCTGTATCTCGTAGGAATAGTCGTATTTCTGTCAATAATTTTGGTTGAGACACCACCGACCGTCTCAATTCCGAGTGAAAGCGGTGTGACATCCATCAGTATAATCTCTGCCGCACTGCTGCCTGCGACAATTGCTCCACCGAGCTTGCCGCCCTGTACTGCTGCACCGAGTGCCACGCACTCGTCAGGATTCAGGTTGTGTGAAGGCTCTTTTCCTGTAATTCTTCTGACCTCCTCAACAACAGCCGGCACACGTGTAGAGCCTCCTACCAACAGCACCATTCCAAGCTCTGCTGCGGAAATCCCCGCATCTGAAAGTGCCTGATTGACAGGAATAGCAGTTCTCTCCACCAGATCCTTTGTTATCTCATTAAACTCAGCCCTTGTGAGGTTCATCTCCATGTGGACCGGCTGTCCCTTTACAGTGGTGATAAATGGCAGGTTGATAGTGGTTGAGGATGAGGATGAAAGCACCTTTTTTGCCTTCTCAGCCTCCTCCCTGACACGCTGCATAGCCGTATTATCCTTTCTCAGATCCACATTCTGCTGTCTGTAAAACTCTGTGACAAGATAATTTGTGATTCTCTCATCAAAATCATCTCCACCCAGATGATTATCACCGGCTGTGGCAAGCACCTCTATCAGATTGTCCCCTATTTCGATAACAGACACATCGAAGGTTCCTCCTCCGAGGTCGTAGACAAGAATTTTCTGCTGCTGTCCGTGGTCCAGTCCGTATGCGAGTGCCGCAGATGTTGGCTCATTTATGATTCGAAGCACATTAAGCCCCGCAATCCTTCCTGCATCCTTAGTTGCCTGCCTCTGCGCATCCGAAAAATATGCAGGAACTGTGATTACAGCGTCTGTCACTGCCTCACCAATATAGTCCTCTGCATCCTTTTTCAGCTTTCTGAGAATCATAGAAGAAATCTCAGGAGCTGAATACAGCTTTCCGTCCACCTTTGCCCTGAAATCGCTTCCCATCTGTCTCTTTATTGAGAAAAATGTTCTATCCACATTGACTGCTGCCTGCCTCTTTGCAGCCTCGCCAACCAGTCGCTCTCCATTCTTTGTAAAAGCCACTACAGACGGAGTTGTTCTCTGACCCTCGCTGTTAGTTATGACTACCGGCTGATTGTTCTCCAATACTGCCACACAGCTGTTTGTTGTTCCTAAATCTATACCTATAACCTTGCCCATTTTATGCCTCACTGTTTTTTTATTTAAGTCTCATAAATAATTGATTTTTTGACTTACTATTTCATCCTAATACTACTTTAAGCTTGGAAAATTCACTCGTCAAGGCATGAGGCTGTTATTTCAGAGAATGTTTATACTTTTAATTTTTATATCACAACATAACAACAAAGGCACCGCCGAAGCAGTGCCTTTGTTGATTAGTTTATAGGTTGGATTAAATGATAATTGAGGATTGCTTATTCACTTACTTTCTTTTTGAGTAATCCGAGTAATCCACATGCAATGAAAGATCCGATTACTAATGCAACAAGATACATTAACGGATTTCCGATTGTAGGAACTACGAAGATTCCTCCGTGAGGTGCCATGAGTGTACATCCAAATGCCATTGAAAGTCCACCTGCCACTGCTGAACCGACTACACATGCCGGAAGGACATGAAGCGGATCAGATGCTGCGAATGGGATTGCACCCTCTGTGATAAATGATAATCCCATGATAAAGTTTGTAGGTCCTGCCTTTCTCTCCTCTGCTGTGAACTTGTTCTTGAAGAAGATTGTTGCAAGAGCGAATTGCGATTGGTGGAACCATACCGCCGATCATAACTGCTGCCATAATATTGTAGTTTCCGGCAGCGATTGAAGCTGTACCAAATACATAAGCGGCTTTGTTTACAGGGCCACCCATATCTACTGACATCATTCCTCCGAGAAGTACTCCGAGCACTACTGCGCTTGCACCGTTAAGTCCATTAAGACCATTGTTGATAGCTGTATTTAAAGCTCCGATTGGAGGCTCAACTACAAACTGCATTATAACGCCTACCAGGAATATACCAAGCAGCGGATAAAGCAGAACCGGCTTCATACCATCAAGACTCTCCGGAAGTTTAGAAAATACCTTCTTTAAGAGGAGCACAATATATCCTGCAACGAAACCTGCTACAAGTGCTCCAAGGAAGCCTGATGTACCGTTTGCTGCGATTGAACCGCCTACAAAACCAACTGCAAGACCCGGACGGTCAGCAATACTCATAGCGATAAAGCCTGCAAGAATTGGAAGCATAAATCCAAATGCTGTTCCACCAATTCCCTTAAACATTGCTGCGGCCTGTGTAATAGTACCGAAATTTGCTCTCTGGTCAGCCGGCAGTGAATTAAGGTCAACACTGAATCCATCGATAAGGAATGCGATTGCGATAAGAATACCACCACCAACTACGAATGGAAGCATATGTGAAACACCATTCATCAGATGCTTGTAAATCTGATGTCCAACGCTCTCCTTTCCACCAACTGATGAATGTGAAGCCTCCTTTTTACCTGATGCCTTAAATACAGGAGCATCACCGGAAGCAATTCTCTTTATGAGCTCTTCTGCCTTATTGATTCCGTCAGAAACCTGACACTCAATAACCTTCTTTCCGTCAAAGCGGTCTGTAGGTACATTTGTATCACAGGCAACTATAACACCTGCAGCCTTTGCGATTTCATCATCTGTGAGCACATTTTTGGCTCCGCCTGAGCCTCTTGTCTCAACCTTTACCTGATATCCAAGCTCCTTGGCTTTTTTCTCGATAGCCTCAGCAGCCATATAAGTATGGGCAATTCCTGTAGGACAGGCTGTAACTGCAACGATAAATACATCGTCCTTCTTCACCTCAACAGGCTCTTTCGCCTTTGCCTCTTTGGCAGCCTCTTTCTCATCCTTTGCTTTTCAGCACTGTCGATGATATTTAAAAACTCATCAACTGAACCGGCATTGATAAGAGAATTTGTAAACTGCTCGTCCATCAGCATAACAGAGAGCTTGCTAAGCACCTGAAGATGCACATTATCCTCTGTGTTTGGTGCAGCGATAAGGAAAATAATCTTTGCCGGTGTACCATCGAGTGATTCAAAGTCAACCCCATCCTTTACAACCATTGCCGCAAGACCTGCTTTAGTAACAGCATCAGACTTACAATGAGGAATTGCTATACCCATTCCAATTCCTGTTGTGCCTTCCTCCTCTCTTGCAAAAACACCCTTGCGATACTTCTCCACATCGGCTATTTTGCCACTTTTTGCCATCAAATCAATACACTGATTCAATGCTTCGGCTTTTTCCGGCAGGCGTACCATTCAAATTGATACTCTCAGCTGCCAATAAATCCCTGGTTGTCATACATCATTCCTCCTAATAGAATGTATTAATTTAATTATTTATATCAACCCTTTTTGATACCGTTGTTTAATTGGAAGCACTCTCCCATTTATCAATAAGCGCTTCAACCTCAGGCTTTGTAGCAAGCTCCTCAGAAAATGCACTTGCACTTCCTGTACATACTCCATAAATAAATGCCTGCTTATAATCATTTGATTTGAGATATCCGTAAACAAATCCGGCTACCATCGAATCACCTGCTCCTACAGAGTTTTTGAGCTTTCCTTTAGGTGCATTTGCCTTAAACTCCTGTCCATCCTCGGTCACAAGCACTGCTCCGTCGCCTGCCATTGAAACAAGCACGTTTCTTGCGCCCTGCTCCTGAAGCTTCTTTGCATACTTTATCACATCGTCCTTGTCTGTAATCTCAACCCCGAATATCTCACCGAGCTCATGATTGTTTGGCTTAATGAGGAACGGCTTATATGGAAGCACGTTTGTGAGCAGATTTCTTGTCGCATCAACCACGATATTTATTCCGCGGCCCTCAAGATGCTTCATAATATCCATATACATTGATGAAGGCATTACATCAGGAATACTTCCTGCTAGCACAAGCACATCAGACTCCTTTAAGCAGTCTAGCTTCTCATAAAGCTTTTTAATGTTATCCTCAGTGATTACCGGTCCCTGACCATTAATCTCGGATTCCTCATTTGAGCGAAGCTTCACATTGATACGTGAAATACCATCCTCCACCTCTATAAAATCAGTATCAACACCTTTTTTTGCTAGAAGTCTTTTAATTTCATTTCCTGTAAAACCCGCTGTAAAACCAAGTGAAGTATTGCTCATTCCAAGATTCTTAAGAACCATGGAAACATTGATACCCTTACCACCTGCAAAAATCTTCTCTCCAGTCGTTCTATTGACTACTCCTGTCTTAAAATCTGTTACATCAACAATATAATCTAATGATGGATTAAAGGTAACTGTGTAAATCATGTTAGACCTCCTTAATATTTTTGTATTTCTTATAGTTGTCATTGCTTAGTGCATTTGTAACAATTACAGCATCCTCAAAATCAGCAAACTTGATACTTGATACCTGTGAAAACTTACTGTCATCCGCAAGAATGTATTTCTCCTTGCTATTCTCATGGATTTCTTTTAACCATGGCCTCCTTATCTCCGGAGTGTAAATCCATTCTTCACAGTAATTCCGTTGGTTCCCCAGAAGCCCTTACGTAAAATTGTATTTATCGAGCGTCACAACGGCCTCATCTCCGACAATAGCCTCAGTAGTAGACTTGAACTCGCCACCCAGAATATATACTGTATATCCCCTATCGGAAATTCTCTTGGCATTAGTCAAAGAGTTTGTAACAAAAACCACATTCTTTGCAGTAATATAATCAATCATGACTGCTGTTGTAGTACCGGCATCTATATAAACAAAATCATTATCCACAATAAGTGATGCCGCATATCTGGCAATTTGTTCCTTTTCGCTGCGATTCTGCTTAAGCCTGTTGATAACCTTCTCATCCTGAGTATGGATATTCGTATTATTGGCAATCGCACCACCATGTACCTTGGTGAGATACCCCTTCTTGTCCATTGCAACCAGATCACGTCTGATTGTTGACTCGGATGTATCAAGCTCATCCATAAGCTGCTGAACAGTCACACTTCCCATCGAATCTAATATATCGAGTATTTTTTTACATCTATCTTCCGCCAGCATCTAATCACCCCAGTTTATCAAATTATTCAAAGACTTATTTTATAAGCCATTTATTTAATGCTTATTTTCAAATTACTGTATTAAACATTTCAACATTCATTTAACTTGTAGTATAATTATATTTTCATAATCCGTCATTGTCAATCATAATCCGTCATTTATATTCACAAATAATCACACTAAAATTGTTGAAAATATATAAAGCAAGTTTTAAAATTGTGCACTATATGCAAA
>ENA-OPZZ01001217-OPZZ01001217.1-human-gut-metagenome-genome-assembly--contig:-NODE-1217-length-16827-cov-3.390419_pt1 | contig 16827 bp, 14 predicted proteins | sample MGYA00242487_ERZ504511 | MGnify/ENA primary metagenome ERZ504511 (study PRJEB26092, sample SAMD00036241) | human gut metagenome | host: Homo sapiens | study: EMG produced TPA metagenomics assembly of... | reverse complement strand
GCTTTGTGATGTAGTCCACCGCGCCCACCTCATAGCCCCGTATCTGGTCGCTCTCCTGATCGTTGGCGGTCAGGAAAATTACAATGGTGTCCGGGTGCTGGGGCTTTATCAGCTTGCACAGCTCAAAACCATTTCCATCCGGCAGGTTGATGTCCAGCAGCACTAAATCAAATTCCCGCTGGCGGATGGCGTCGGCTGCGGTTCTGGCATTTAGGGCAGAAGTCACGCCGTAGCCGTCTGCGGTCAGGTTATAGTCTGACATCTTATATGAATAATTAATATTTATTGAATAGTGAAGCCCTGATTGGCTCCGTATTCCTTCAAATCCTTCTGCCACAGCGCAATACCGCTTTTCAATTTGAGACGATCAGCGGAATCAGTTTCCTTCAACGCGTCGCCGATGGCGGATTTGTCGGACACTTTGCCACCGGCCGCGATGATATTCAGCCTGTCCTGCTCTTTGCGCAACCGGCTCGACCATTTGTAGGCCTTGCCTACGGTAGTGCGGAAGTCGCTTCGCGCATACACTTCAAACGGCAGATACTGGTAACCGGTCGACACGTTTTCCGCGGCTTGGGAAAGCACGCGATTGTATTCCTGACCGCCGAAATACGGGATTTCAATGCCACGTTCGTCGGTCACGGTGGTTTTGCGCAGGAATTCCCGATCAGACAACGTGATGTTATCGGCGGGGAACGCACCGCCGTCCACACGGGCTTTGATGCCTTCCGCGTTATGGCATGCGTATTCGATGAAACGATATGACGCTTCGGGCTTGCGCGAACGCTGCAACACAGCCAGCGCCGAACCGCCGTTTTCCGACGTGGTATAACTGCCATCCGGCGTGGGCATCTGTGCCACACGCCACAAACCCGCGGTTCCGGGAAGGTTCGACATGAGCAGCGACGGCAGCCAAGCACCGGAGAACATGGAGGCGATCTTCCCCTCCCCCACGGCTTCCTTCCACCCATCGGACCATGTGGTCAGATTGGTGGCGACCAAACCTTCGTCGATCATTTTCTGCCAGAATTCGGTGAAGGTTCTCGTACCCTCATCGTCGGTGAGGTTGATCGTCACGTTTTTGCCGTCGTTGGAGGTGGAGAACGGACGGCCTCCGGCAAGCCAGATCATCGTGTCGTAGAAGCTGGCGTCACCCGAATCGGCTGCGATGTACACGCCGATGCTTTTCAGCTTTTTGGCCGCCTCGTAATAGTCGTCCCACGTGCGAATCTTGGAGGCATCGATGCCTACCTGCTCGAACACGCTGTCGTTGTAGAAGAACGCCATTGGACCGGAATCCATGGGAAGGCCGTACACGCGGCCGTTCAGCTGCACCGAAGCCCACGTACCGGGCGTGTAGAAATCGCCGTAGCCTTCCGTACGCCCGGTGATCGCCACCAGCTGGCCGCTTACCGCGTACTGGCGCAACGCATAGTATTCCAATTGCACCACGTCGGGAATGCCGTAACCGTCTTGAATGGCGTTGTTGAGATTGTCGTAACCGCTTGTGTTCTTCCAAATAACGTGGATGTCGGGGTTTTCCTTTTCGAAGCTGGCAATGACCTGTTTCATGCTCGGTTCCCACGACCACACGGTGATTTCGGTGCGGGAATCGACGTTGGCTCCGCAAGCGGCCGCACTGACTGCCATAATGGCCGCACAGCAGATGGCGATGAGTCGTTTCACCAGTTTCAAGCCGATTCCTTCCGTTTGATGTTCCCACACGAAAACGTACGTACAGACATACGCATTCGAGTGTACGTCAGTCACCCGAAAGCCAGCGTACAATCCTCCAATCTCTTCGATTCAGCCACGCAATCCACTGATAGCTCAAAAAAGCGTCCGCCGATTGACAATCCCTCAATCCACAGACGCTCATATTTACCGATTCCACTATGGAATCATGCAGCTACTTCACGGTGTAGCCCTGTTGAGATGCATAATCCTTGATATTCTTTTCCCAAGCCTGAACACCTTCAGCAAGGGTGACGGACTTGTCGGTATATGCACCACCGGCATCATCGCTATATACGCCACGCGCATAAACCTCGAACGGCAGGAACTTGTAGCCAGTCGAAACATTGGCCGCAGCCTTGGCGAGCTCCTCATTGAACTTCTGACCACCGAAGTATTCGTGCGCATTGCCATCGGAATCAGTCAGAGAGGTCATGTTCAGGAAGTCATCAGAAGCGAGAGTGTCGTTATCGGCAGGGAATGCGCCGCCAGCGACGCGAGTCTTGATGCCTTCGGCATTGTGGCACGCATATTCAGCGAACTTGTATGCAGCTTCGGCCTTGGCCTTGTCATCCGTCTTGACCATCGCCAGCGAAGAACCACCGTTCTCGGAATTGGTTTCAGATCCATCCGGAGTCGGCATCTGAGCAACACGCCACTTCCCCTCACCGTCAGGAGCACCGGAAAGCAAGTTGTACGGCATCCAAGCACCGGTCAGCAGCGAAGCGATAGAGCCGTCATTCAAACTCTTGTTCCAATCATCACTCCAGCCTGCGGTCTTGGTATCGATAAGATCATCATCAATCATCTTCTGCCAGAAATCAACAAAAGTCTTGACCTTGGAATCATTGCTGAGGTTGATGGTGACGGACTGTCCATCGGAACCAGTGGAGAACGGCGTCGCGCCCGCCAGCCATGTCATGGAATCGAAGAAGCCAGCATCACCAGAATCGGACGTAATGTAGGACCCTGTTGCGCGAACCTTCTTGGCAGCATCGTAGAACTCATCCCACGTCCTCACCCGAGTCGGATCGACCCCGGCCTTATCAAACACATCCTTGTTATAGAACCATGCCATCGGTCCGGAATCCATCGGCAGTGCATACACACCGCCATTAAGTTTCACAGAAGCCCACGTGCCCGGCGTATAGAAATCCGAGAACTTGTCCGCACCAAACTGACTCAGGTCTTCAATCTCTCCACGAACCTGATATTCGGGAAGTGCATAATACTCAATCTGCACCAAATCTGGCGCACCTTTACCTGCAGAAAGCGCATTGTTCAAAGCCGTGTATTCGGTCTTGTTCGTGCCGGCATTGGTCACCTTAACAGTGATGTCCGGATTGGCCTTTTCAAAATCCTTCACGGTACGCGGCAAAGTGGAATCCCAAGACCATACCGTAATTTCAGTCTTACCACCCTCTGTCACCCCCGAAGAACTCGAATTCGAGGAACTCCCGCAGGCTGCGACACTAGTCAGCATCGCAGCAGCAGCAACCAGAGCGATTGTTTTCTTGGATGCAGTGAACTTCATCGTTCTTCCTTCCTTTAAATATGGCCGACCTCCTACATCGACCAACATTATCGGCTATGAATCATTCATTGACCCTTCCGACAGTCATGAGGATAACACAAAAGTTATGTTTACGCAAACAAATAGACAAATCGTTGATTTTACAGTATTTCTTTAGTTACCTAGCATATTTTGTTTAGCTACGCAAACACGATATGATTGCATACTAGACGTATGCATATCCGTCGAAGCTCGCGCAACGCAGACATTTCATCAGACCACTCATCGAAAGGAACGGCATGACTTCCGGAACCAGCACAATCACAGTGCAAAAAAACAGCGCAATTGCCGATATACCACCCCGCATTTTCGGATCATTTGTAGAACATCTTGGACGTTGTGTCTACGGAGGCATTTATGAGCCAAGTCACCCCACAGCCGACGAAAACGGATTCCGCCAAGACGTCATCAATCTAGTCAAAGAACTTGGTGTGACCTGCGTGCGTTACCCCGGCGGCAATTTCGTCTCTGCCTACAATTGGGAGGATGGCACAGGGCCACGGGGACAACGCCCAATACGACGAGATCTCGCATGGCACAGCACCGAAACCAATGAAGTCGGTATCGACGATTTCTACCGATGGAGCAAGAAGACCGGTACCGAAATCATGCTTGCCGTCAATATGGGCACCCGAGGATTGAAGGCCGCACTGGAAGAGTTGGAATACGTCAACGGAGCGCCCGGCACCGAGCTTGCCGATCGCCGCGTACGTAACGGAATCACCGAACCAATGGACATCAAAATGTGGTGCATCGGCAATGAAATGGATGGCCCTTGGCAGGTGGGACATATGAGCCCTGACGAGTATGCCGCAGCCGTGGACCGAGTCGCACACGCCATGAAACTCGCGGAATCAGGCTTGGAACTCGTGGCCTGCGGCTCCTCCAGCGCCCATATGTCAACGTTTGGATCCTGGGAACGCAGCGTGCTTACCAAAGCGTACGACAATCTCGATTTCGTCTCCTGCCATGCCTACTACTACGAACGTGGGGGCAAAATCGTTGCAAGATTATCTGGCAAGTTCACAAGACATGCAAACGTTCATCTCCACTGTGGCGGCATGTGCAGACGAAGCCAAAAATGCCCACACAGGCGATCATGATATAGCACTGTCATTTGATGAGTGGGGCGTCTGGTATTCCGACGTCTGGAATCAGCAGGAAGCTGAATGGAAAGCCCAATCAGGCAAGGATCTTCATCATGAGTCATGGCCGAAAGCACCGCGTCTGCTCGAAGATATCTACAATGCAGCCGATGCAGTGGTAGAAGGGTCGCTGATGATCACTCTGCTTAAGCACTGCGACCGAGTGCGTTCTGCCTCGCGCGCGCAGTTGGTCAATGTGATTGCGCCAATCATGGCCGAAAAGAACGGTCCCGCATGGCGTCAACTGTCTTCTATCCGTTTGCCGAAGCCGCACAACACGCCCATGGCATTGCCTACAGTCCAGTCATCGACTCTCCCAACGTAGAGACTGAATCTTTCGGCTTGGTCAATGCCCTTGATTCAGTAATCACTTGGGACGAAACGAATCATTCCGGTCTTCTGCTTATGGTGAATCGCGACGCATCCGACGCACATAAGGTTACGACTTCTCTGTCTCAACTGCCGTATTTCGACATATCCGACTTCCATATAGACAAGGCCATTATTCTGCATGACGACAATCCATATCAGCGTAATTCCGCAGACGACCCAACCGCAGTGACACCCCAAGAGCTTCATGCAACAATCGACAATGGATCAGTTCACTGCACTTTGCCAGCAATCAGTTGGGCTGCAGTGGAATTCCACGCCTAGTTTTTATTCGAATAGTATAAATTAAATGGGTGTCGGCAGATTGACAATCATCAACCTGCCGACACCCATAATGTTGCGATTATTTGCTTGCTGTCCGCTTACTGCTTAGTGACGATCACGCCGTTCGGTTTAATCGAGGCCGTTTCGCCGTCCACGTCCGCGAACGAGGAGACCACGACTTCGCCTTCCACCGGAACCCGGACCGTCTCATGCGTGCGGTTGAACGAGAACACGAACCTCGAACCGTCCGCGTCCTCACGTTCAACGTGCAGCACTCGGCCGTCGTTTCCGCCCGCTTCGGCCATGCCGAGCGAATCAAGAATTTCCGGCAGGCTCAACGCGATGCCGTCCCGCCCGAGGCGCGCGCCCACGTACACGCTGCGACCTTCGCCGAACGTGTGCGCGACGATCGCCGGAGCGCGTCCATGCCGGTCCACGGATCGTCCTTGAACGTTTCCAGCACGGTGGCCGTCCCGTCGACCGAGCCGATCACGTCGGCGATATCGTGCGCGACCGCGCCGTTCGACAACTCGAGGCGATCCGGCACGCCCCGTGAAATCGTCGCCCATGGGGCATGAATTCCTCCACGCGCACGCCGACCACGTCACGGATCGAGCCCGGATACCCGCCGAGCCACACGTGGTCCTTCTCGTCCGAGATGCCCGTGTAGTAGGTCACGACCAGTCGACCACCGCCCACGACGTAATCGCGCACCCTGCGGGTCGTTTCCTCGGAAAGCAGGTATACGCTCGGCAATACGACCATCTCATAGTCATCCCAGGCGCCGCGCACCGGCACCACGTCGGCGGTCACACCCTGATCGGCCAAAGCGCGGAACCACGCCAATGGCTCGTCCACGTGATGCACGTGCTGGGTCGGCGTGGCGGTGTGTTCGGTGGCCCATTCGGACTCGTAGTCGAATACCACGGCCACACGGGACTTCGCGAGCCTCGATCCCAGAATGCCCTCGTCGGACAGTTTGTTCAGATCGGCGCCCAGCTCGCACACGTCGCGGAACACGGCGGAATCCTCGCCCGCGTGGGGCACCATCGCGGAATGGAACTTCTCCGCGCCTGCCTTGGACTGCCTCCACTGGAAGTAGCACACCGCGTCCGCACCCATGGCCACATGAGCCAAAGAGTCGCGCACCAGCTGGCCGGGCTCCTTGCGGTAGTTGATCTCACGCCAGTTGACCGCGCTGGTGGAATGCTCCATCAGGAACCACGGATCCTTGCGTGCGATGCCGTCGACCAGGCTCGCGGAGAACGCGAGCTCGTCCAAGTGGGCCTCGCCCGGAATGAAGTAATGGTCGTTCGACACGAAATCGACCTCGTCTCCCCAATCGTCGTAGTCCAACACCGAACCGGACGCGGACACCATGAAGTTCGTGGTCAGGGGCAGATCCGGCGTGATCTCGGCAAGCGTGTCGCGCTCGGCGATGTAGAACGCCTTCAACGCGTCCGAGCTGAACCGCTTGAAGTCGAGCAGCTTGCCCGGGTTCATGAAGTTGCCGTCGCCGATGAAGCGCGGAGGCACGATCTCACTGAAGTCGTTCATGCGCTGTGCCCAGAACGCGTGCCCACGCGTCGTTCACCGCGTCGATGGTGCCGTAGCGTTCCTCGCACCACTGCTGGAACGCATGTTCGGCGTCCTCGGAATAGTCGAAACGGTTGTGGCAGCCGTACTCGTTGCTCACATGCCATGCGACCACATACGGGTTGCCCTTGTAATGCTCGGCCATCGCACGGCACAGCTTCAGCGCGTACTCGCGGAACACCGGACTGGTCGGCCTCCAATGCTGGCGGGCGCCCGGCTGGCACACGTCGCCGCGGTAGTCCTTCCACAGCACCTCGGGATGCGCCTGGGTGAGCCACATCGGCGGCGACGCGGTGGCGGACGCCAAGTCCACTGCGATACCGGCCTCGCCCAGCTTGTCGATGATGCGGTCGAGCCAGTCGAAATCGTACACGCCCTCGCTCGTCTCGATCTTCGCCCACGAGAAGATGCCCACGGACACGAGGTTCACGCCAGCCTTCTTCATCAGACGAACGTCATCGTCCCACACTTCCTCGGGCCACTGGTCCGGGTTGTAGTCACCTCCGTACCAGATGCGTTCCTGCTGTCCAGCCAACGGCTGCGGCCAACGATAGGCTCTACGTTGAGTCATTTCCACTCCTTTGTTTTTTTGTCAACTATCCTAACAAATTCATTCCTTGACGGCGCCTGCGGCCAGGCCGGACTGCCAGTACTTCTGCAGGCACAGGAACGCGATGACCAACGGGACGATCGTGATCAACGAACCCGTGACCACCAGGTTCTGGATCGCCTGGCCGCCCGCGGTGCTCGCCTGGTCCTTCCACTGGTTCAGACCGATCGTCAGCGGATACCAGTTCGAATCCTTGAGCATGATCAACGGCAGGAAGTAGTTGTTCCACGTCGCCACGATCGTGAACAGGGCCGTCGTCACGATCCCCGGGGCGAGCAGCGGCAGGGATACCTGGAAGAACGTGCGGAACTCGCCGGCGCCGTCCACGCGGGCGGCTTCGAGCAGCTCGGTCGGCACGGCCTGCTCCGAGAAGATCCACATCAGGTACAGGCCGAACGTCGATACCAGGCTCGGGATGATCATGGCCCACGGCGTGTTCGTCAGGTTCAGCTTGGCGAACAGCAGGAACTGCGGCACGGCCAGGGCGATGCCCGGCACCGAGATGGCGCCGATGATCACCGCGAACACGGCCTTGCGTCCCGGGAAACGGAACTTCGCCAGGCCGTACCCGCCCATGATGGCGAGCAGGGTCGCGCCGCCGGCGCCCACGACCACGTACAGGATCGTGTTCAGGAACCAGCGTCCGAAGATGCCGTCCTGGTAGGTGAACACGGTCTTGATGTTGTCCCACAAAGCGAACGTGCGGCCGAAGCCCAGACCGAACGTGGACGTGAAGTCCGCCTGCGTCTTCGTGGCGTTGATCAGCAGGTACACGAACGGGAACAGGCAGTACACCGCGAACAGCGCGCACACGATGGTCAGCAGCGTGCTCCTGCGCGGGTTCGCCACGTTCGCGAAGCCGGACTTCGCAGCCCTCTTGCGCTCGGCCTTCTCGTCGCGCGCGACCCTCTTGAGGCGTTCCTTCTCGGCCTTTTTCGCGGCCTTCTCCTGGGCTTTGAGCTCCTGAGCGGTGAGCCTCTGCTCCGTGCCCGCGGCGATTGTTGCGTCACTCATTTTCGATGCTCCTTAGCGTTTCTTCCCCTATATGCGGATGGTTCGCGCCACCGGGCGTTACTTCATCTGCTCCTTCATGCTGTTGAGCTGCACCGCGTACGCGATCGCCATCGTGATCACGGCCATCGTGATCGCCAGGGCGGCGGCGTAGTTCGACTGGTTGCCCGCGAAGCTCAGGTTGTACGCGTACATGTTCGGCGTGTAGTACGTGGTGATCGAGTTGCCCGGCACCATGTTCTGCAGAATGCTCGGCTCGTTGAACAGCTGGAACGAGCCGATGATCGAGAAGATCACCGTGATCGCGAGCGAGCCCTTCAGTTCGGGCAGCTTGATGGACTTGACGATCTGCCACTCGGACGCCCCGTCGATCGAGGCGGCCTCGTACAGCGAATGCGGGATCGTGGACAGCGAGCTGTAGAAGATCAGCATGTTGTAGCCCGTGAACTCCCACGTCACGATGTTGCCGATCGAAGCGAGCAGCACGCTTGGGCTCAGCACGTCGAGGTTCGTGCCCAGCCAGTCGTTCAGGGAGCCGACCAGACCGTACTTCGCGCCGTACATGAAGCCCCACACCAAAGTCGATACCACGGCCGGCACCGCGTACGGCAGGAACGTGCTGATGCGGAAGAACTTCGCGCCGTGCAGCTTCATGGAATCCAACGCCAAGGCCATCGCCGCCGACAGGAACAGCATGATCGGCACCTGCACGCAGGTGAACAGCGCGACCCTGCCGACCGAGCTCCAGAACTGCTGGTCGTGAAATAGGCGAATGTAATTGCTGATTCCCACGAACTTCGTGCCGCCGATCATCTGCTTCTGGAAGAAGCTGATGTAGATCGCGTACAGGATCGGGATCACGAACACGAACACGAACACCAACGCGAACGGCCACATGAACTTCCAACCACGCCAATCCGCCTTGTGTTTATTGACACGCACGGTTGCCGAATGCAGTGGCATATTGGCAACAACTTCCGTTGCTGACATCATTCCTCTCCTTCGAGGCAATACCATTTCACAGGGCAATTTACACCCCCGTAAAACAGCTCCTTCCAAATGTTTGCGTTATCATAATAACACCATATTCCAAAAGTGTCTACTTTTCGCACATTCTAGACCACATATTCACTTCATCGAACAAATTGCATGGTGACGAAAACAATACAGAAGTAAGCATGTAAAATTAAGCACAGTACGCATTTTCGTTCGGAAGGTAGATACACATGGCACGCAACTCAGTCTCGCTGCAAGACGTCGCCAGGGAAGCAGGGGTTTCACCGCAGACCGTTTCCCGAGTGGCTAATGGGAGCGATGCCGTACGCCCAGCGACGAAACATTAAGGTCGAGGCAGCCATGGAGCATCTCGGATACAGGCCGAATTATGCGGCACGTGCTTTGAAAAGCGGACATTTCAACAATGTTGGTGTACTGCTTTCGCATATGTCGGCCTACGGGAACTCACGTATCCTCGAAGGCATCACTACAGCGGCCGCGAATAGCGGCTATTCCATCACCATTCGCCCCTTGGATAACCTGCAGGATCAGTCACTCGCCGGCGCACTGAAACTTGTGGAAGGCCTCCCCCTCGATGGTGCAATCGTGATTATGGAACGCGATTTCACCGACTTCAACCAGTTCAAGCCATCCGACAACCTACCTGTAGTGCTTATTTGCGAGGAACCGGCAAACCACTGCCCCACCATCGATTCGGACTCGTATGGTTGCGCCACTGCAGCCGTGGACTTTTTCCTGTCGAAGGGGCATAAAACTGTGTACCACATCGCAGGCCCCACCGTTTCACGCGCAGCACAGAGCCGCATCAGAGGGTGGCGCGACGCATTAGCGCAAGTCGGCATTCCCACACCACCCATGTATTACGGCGACTGGGAAGCAGATAGCGGCTACCAAGCCGGATTGGCCTTGGCTCACGAAAAGGATTGCACCGCAATTTTCGCAGGCAACGATCAAATGGCATACGGTGCCATGCTTGGCCTGAGGACAGCAGGAAAGCGCGTTCCCGAAGATGTCAGCATCATCGGTGTGGACGATTCACTCCGCGGCGTTGTGCCCCGTCTTGAACTGACCACCATACGGCTCAAGCTCAGAACTGTGGGAAAAGAGGCTTTTTCCATGATCGAGCAACAATGCAATGGCAAAAAAGTGCCTTCTGGAATCAAGAAACTTATCACCCCCGAATTCATCGACCGCGGATCCGTGGCGGAACTCGACTAATCGCAATATCTCGCGACTTTAATCAACGCAATCAATCAAATCAGCCAATACGAAAAGCGTCTCTCCAGCGTGGGTGAACCACGTGGGAGAGACGCCTTCTAGATTGAACGAAAAGCTGAAATCGGGTGAAATCAGGCTTCGATGCCGAGCTGCTGACGTTCCTTCTTGGAATACATGAACGCCGGAAGCTGACGGCCCTGCTTGAGCCAAGCATGATATTCGGCGGTTGCCGCAAACTCCACGTCGGAAGCGGAATTCAGACAGGTCTCCACGGAATCCTGGATGACGCCGATGATGAAGCCGACACCCACCACCTGCATGGCGATGTCATTGCTGATGCCGAACAGCGAGCAGGCCATTGGAATAAGCAGCAGCGAGCCACCGGCCACACCGGAAGCGCCGCATGCGCCGAGCGCCGACACCACAGACAGCAGAATGGCGGCCGGCAACGAAATCTGAATGCCCATCGTATTGGCGGCGGCCATGGCCATGATGGTGATGGTGATGGCGGCACCGTTCATGTTGATGGTTGCGCCCAGCGGAATGGACACGGAATACATGTCTTTATCAAGACCAAGCTTCTCGCACAGCTGCATGTTGACCGGAATGTTCGCAGCAGAAGAACGCGTGAAGAATGCGGTCAGGCCGGATTCCTTGAAGCAGCGGTACACCAGCGGATACGGGTTGCGATGCAGGTACAGGAAAATGACCAGCGGGCCGAACACGAGCACCATCAGCAGCATGGTGCCGACGAGCAGGAGCAGGAGGCTACCGTACTCGGTGAAGGCCGCCAAGCCGTTTTCGGAAACGCTGGTGAACACCAAGCCCATAATGCCGAACGGGGCGAGATTGATGACCCAACGAATCACCTGAGACACACCATCGGCCACATTGGCAAGGAACGCCTTGGAGCTTTCATTGGCAATACCCTTCATGGCAAGACCGAACAGGCAAGCCCACATCAGAATGCAGATGTAGTTGCCGTCGATCATGGCCTGAATCGGATTGGCCACGATATTGGTCAACAACGTCTGCACAACCTCGCTCAAGCCCTGCGGCACCACATCGGCGTCAGCGGCATCGCCCAACGATATGGTCTGCGGGAACATGCGAGACGTCAGCACCGCCACGACGGCGGACAGGAACGTGGTGAACAGATACAGGAAAAGCACCGTGCCGAAACGGCCGTCAAGCTTGGAATTGCCTTGAGCCAAAGCGCTTGCCACCAGCACAAACACCAGAATCGGAGCGACGGCCTTCAATGCGCTTACGAACAGGGTGCCGAATTCGCCGATCCACGTCATATGCGGAACAACCAATGCCAGTGCGGTACCCGCGATAAGACCGACGATAATGCGGATAATCAGTGATACGCCGTTATATTTGTCGGCAACGCCACGAAGCGCTTTTGAAATATGGTTCATATTCTCTCTCGTTCTTTCCAGCCGGCTTGCCTTTGCCAGCCAGCACAACAAGAGCACATCCTAATCACGCTCGATAACACGAAATGTAAAATGTCCGATTATAGGGACGCGCAACTTCAACACGCCATAGCGATGCGAGCAAATATCAGTACAGCGATGGACAGTTTTTATATATCTTGATTCAGCGAGCAATACCTGCTGATCAGACCGTTAATCAGCCAAGCGGCACTTTCGAAACGAATGTACGAGGCTCTCCCGTCACCGGATCGTCGAAACGTAACTCACGAGCCACCAATTCCAACGGCTGCGAGAAATCATCGTAAGAACGCTGCACAATATTCGGGTAGAAATCATCGCCCAAAATCGGCAATCCCAACGAATTCATATGCACACGCAACTGGTGCGTTTTGCCGGTTTTCGGGTGCAGCACGTAATTCACATATGCTTTGCCGTCGATGCAACGTACCGTGCTTCCCCGCTCAATCAACGTTTGCGCATTGATGGTTTCCGGAATTTCGTACGCCTGAAGTCGCCCGCGATCCTTGCAAATATGCGATGCTCGGATTGCCGGAAAGGGTTGATGCCTGTCGATTCTTACGATTATTCCGTACTGCGGATGCTGTTCGGGGGCAAGTGGCGCCAAACATTCATAGGTTTTGATGGTTTTGCGATTCTGGAACAGCATTTGGTAAGCTCCGCGCAATTCCGGTTTGCGCACAAATACGATGATGCCTGCGGTAAGTCGGTCCAAACGGTGCGCGGGAACAATATCAGGTTCGCCATACTGTTCCCGAAGTCGAATCAACGCGGTTTCGCGATACCACATGCCGCGCGGTGTGGTGGCGAGAAAATGCGGTTTGTCAACCACGATAATCGCATCGTTCTCGTAAAGAACCTCACATTCGAACGGAATGCGAGGTTCTTCAAGAACGTAACGATGCCTCTTCTGCTGACGCTGTTGGCGCATCGTATGAACGATTACTCCACGGTGACGGACTTGGCGAGATTACGAGGCTTGTCAACGTCATAATTCTTCAGCTTGGCCATGTCCATGGCGAATAGCTGCAGCGGCACCACGTCCACCAGCGGGCTCATCAGCGTCGGGCAGGCCGGACGCCAGAACACCACGTCCGCATAGCGTTCAACATCGGGGTCGTTCTCTTCGGCCACGGCGATAATGTACGCGCCACGGGCCTTGACCTCTTCGATACCGGAAATAACCTTGGCGTGCAGCACATTGCGGCCACGTGCCGGCGGCACGATGAACACTACCGGTTCGCCTTCGTCCACCAATGCGATCGGACCGTGCTTGAGCTCGCCGGCCGCAAAACCTTCGGTGAAGGTGTAGGCGATTTCCTTCAATTTCAACGCGCCTTCCATCGCGACCGGGTAGCCGACATGACGGCCCAGGAACAGGAAGGACTTCGCATCGACCATCTGCGCGGCAGCATCATGCACGGTCTTGGTCTGCGTATCAAGAACCCACTGGATCTTGCGAGGCATGTCTTTGAGGGAATCCAACGCCTGCGCGATCTCGTCGCGGAACATCGCGCCCTTGACCTGCGCCAAATACAAGCCAAGCACGTAGGCGGCAGTAATCTGCGCCACGAACGCCTTGGTGGAGGCGACCGCCACTTCCGGACCAGCGTGCGTGTACAGCACCGCGTCGGATTCACGCGGAATGGACGCGCCCTGCGTGTTGCAGATGGCCAGCACCTTCGAACCCTGCTCACGCGCGTGACGCAATGCCATCAGCGTGTCCATGGTTTCACCGGACTGCGAAATGGCCACCACCAACGTGCGCGGGGTGAGAATCGGATCACGATAACGGAATTCGTGGGCAAGCTCCACTTCCACCGGAATACGCACCCAATGCTCGATGGCGTACTTGGCCACCATGCCCGCGTAGGCGGCGGTACCGCAGGCGATGACGATAATCTTGTCGATCGCCTTGAAATCATGCTCGTCGATGCGGACCTCGTCAAGATTGAGATTGCCGTCCTTGCCAAGACGTCCCAACAGCGTGCGCTGCACCGCCGCCGGCCCTTCGTGGATCTCCTTGTCCATGAAGGAGTCCCAACCGCCCTTTTCGGCCGCGGAAGCATCCCAATCCACGGTATAGGTCTTCGGATCGGCCACGATGTTGCCCATGAAATCAGACACCACAACCTTATCGGCGGACACCATCACGGCCTGATCCTGGTCGATTTCCATGGCACGCTTCGTGTAGGCGACGAACGCGGCCACATCGGAACCGAGAAAATTCTCACCTTCGCCAAGACCAACCACCAGCGGCGAATCATGGCGAGCACCGACCACGATACCCGGCTGACGGCAGTCGGTGGCGAGAATCGTGAACGCGCCTTCCAGCATGCGCGCCAAGCGTCGCACGGCCTTGAACAGATCAGGCTTGCCGGTTTCCTCAACGATTTTCTCACTGATTTTGCCTAGCAGTTTCGCCGCGACCTCCGTATCGGTTTCCGATGAGAAACGGTAACCTTCCGTCTGCAGATCAAGACGCAGCTGAGAGGCGTTTTCGATGATGCCATTATGAATGATGGCGACCTTGCCGTCACGCGAAGTATGCGGATGCGCGTTGATGTCATTCGGCACGCCGTTGGTGGCCCAACGGGTGTGGCCGATGCCCACGGTGGCCATCGGCATTGGATTGCGTTCCACGTCTTCGATTAGATTGGCGAGACGCCCCGCCTTCTTACGCACTTCCACATGATCCATGCCGGGCGCGGTCAGCGCCACACCGGCCGAATCATATCCGCGGTATTCCAAACGCTGGAGGCCTTGGAGGCACACTTCCAACGGCTTGCCGCACGCGGTTTCCACATTTCCTGCATATCCTACGATTCCACACATAGCTCCTTAGCCTATCGGGTAAGGATGTCAATCATGAAACCAAGCCGCGCGTCCTTACAAATCTTTGCCATATATGCGAAATCCCACTCCCCCAGGGAAATCGTGCGAACCAGTGGCGCACGCAACGCGCCCATCGTCGGCAGCAAAAAGAAAACCCAACCCACCGGACGTCTGCGGACGCTTGACGTCAGTGGATTGGGAATTTACGGCAGTACGACAGCCTTACTTGCTACAGGACGTGCTGCAAGAAGTCCTTAAACCTCGACCCCTTCGGATGGTCGATGATCTCCGGTCCGCCCTGTTCGACGACCACGCCACCGTCCATGAAGACGATCTGGTCGGCGACCTCGCGCGCGAAGCCGATCTCATGGGTGACGACCACCATGGTCATGCCTTCCTTGGCGAGGTCGAGCATGACGTTGAGCACTTCGCCGACGAGTTCCGGATCGAGCGCGGATGTCGGTTCGTCGAACAGCATGATCTCCGGCTTCATGGCAAGCGCGCGGGCGATGGCCACGCGCTGCTGCTGGCCGCCGGAGAGCTGGGATGGAAGGCTGTAGATCTTTTCCTGCAGTCCCAGGGTCTTTATAACCTCTTTTACATATTTTTTATCCACCCGGGTTCCGTCCAGTTCCATTGGCAGCACGATGTTCTCATATACATTTAATATTGGGACCAGATTGTAGTTCTGGAACACGAAGCCGATCTTTCTTCTGCGGAAGATGGTGAGTTCTTCATCCTTTAGTTTGAAGATGTCCTTGCCATCTACATATACCTTGCCGCTGGTAGGGCGGTCCAGGCCTCCCAGCATATGAAGGAGCGTAGACTTTCCCGAGCCGCTGGTCCCCACAATGGACAGGAACTCTCCTTTTCCCACTTCCAGATCCACCCCGTTTAGGGCCTTCACCAGTGTCGTATCTTTCCCATAATATTTCTTCAGGTTTTCTGTCTTCAATATTGCCATTACCTAATGCCTCCTGCTTCATTTTTTTAAGAAAAAGAGACTGCACTGAAGTACAATCTCCTTTGCTATCTAATATATTACAGGATAAGTCTTACCACATTCTGTCCGGATTCTAACAGTTCTGAAAGAATTCATCGATTCCCAGATATATCCCGAAAACCGTTCCTTTTCCGTGTCCCGGGCCTACCTTGATATAGCCGTCTTCCTTTCTGGAGACTCCCGGGCCAGGTACAGGCCGATGCCCACGCCTTCTTCCTGCTGGTTATCCTCCCCGCGGTAAAACCTCTGAAAGATCTTGGTCCGCTCTTCTTCCGGTATCCCCGGACCCTCGTCTTCCACCTGGATGCATACATGCATCTCGTAAACTTTCACGCTTACCGTGATGGCGCTCCCGGGCGGAGAATATTTCACGCCGTTGTCAAGTATATTAAACAGCGCCTCCTGGGTCCCATTTTCAAATCATACACGGGCCTGAATCCTGCCAAATGGCTCCTGCTTAATCGTAATGGATTTCTTCCTGGCTTTGGATGATACATCCCTTAAAGCCCGCTCCACCAGCGGCGCCAGAGGCTGCTTTTAGGCTTTACTTCCAGAATATCGCTCTCCAGCCGGGACATCTTGACCAGCGCCTGGATCAGGAATTCCAATTTTTTGCCTGACCGCTAAGCTGGTCCGCGATCTCCACCCCCTCCGGGGTAAGCGGCTGCTCCTTTAGCAGTTCGCTGTATAGAATGATGTTCGAAAGCGGCGTCTTCGTCTGATGAGAGATGTCGGACAGGATCGACTTGATATCTGTCCTCTCCCTTCTGGCTGCTTCTACCGACAGTTTGGATGTGGTCAGATACTGCTTCCACCGGGATTCCAGCCTGGAAAGTTCTGTCTCATCATATTTTCCCTCTTCAAACCTTCCCTCGATCGCATCCGTCAGCATCTCATCCAAGCGCTTAAGCGTCCTTCCGGTCCTCAATATGCTCATCTTTCCTTCCCTCTCTCCCACACGTATCCAATTC